>Ga0209648_10002755_pt1 | contig 14634 bp, 10 predicted proteins | sample GraSoi2013_115cm_FD_185830 | JGI IMG/M metagenome (GOLD analysis project Ga0209648, IMG submission 185830) | Grasslands soil microbial communities from the Angelo Coastal Reserve, California, USA - Sample 9_17_2013_115cm (SPAdes) (version 2) | ecosystem: Environmental > Terrestrial > Soil >...
GGGTGCAACTGTGGCGCGTTTGCGCCGTATTTTTTTGATTTTTCCCTTTCTTTCCCTGTTGAGGCCAGGTGTTCAAAGGTGTGCATATCATGCTCAGTTTAGTGCTTCAGGGCGACCGCAAGGGTCGCCCCTACCATAGACGAACAGGGCGACCGCTGGCACCTATCCGCCTTGCCAACAATAGCTGTATGTGGTTGTACCACGCACATGGGAGCGGGAGGTAAATCCCTCTGCTCCTATGTATTCTTTCCCAGCTCTGAGAAGTGGCTCACCTCCATCATCGCTCGCACCGGGGAATATACCCAGGCAGAGGCCTATTTGCAAGAGGGACTCGACTTGGTGTTCACAGGTGGCTTGCACCCGGGCGAGAATCGTTTTGGAGTCCTCGACGTTGCGCTTGTCAGCCAGCTTTTCGGAGTCAACGCGGGGGACTTCGACGTGGATGTCGATGCGATCCAGCAGTGGGGCGCTGATCTTCTTCTGGTAGCGGGCGATGGGTATGGAGGTACAACTGCACTCTTTGATGGGGGTGCAGTAGAAGGGGCAAGGGCAGGTGTGGGGGGAGGTGTTGCACCCACTATCTGATTCACTTGTTCAGAGTATGTCTCCTCTCCTGGCGCATCAGACAAAATACTCACCAGCGGGATCGTGATAAGGCTTTCAAGTCAGATTTCGCGTTTCCATCGATCCTGTGTCACTAGCAAAACCGATCCAAAGGACAGTACAATAACGTTGCTCCCTGTAGCACAAGACCAGGGTACATTTACATTTGGGATGCTAAGAAAAACAAGCGTGATACTGGCCGGACAGCTTCCACTCACGGTGATCGTCACCGTTATCGACACTGACTGTCCCGGGCCAAAGGTTTCACCACAACAAGGGTTGAACGTTGCACTTGCCCCACTACCTGTCTGCTGTCCAGAGAAGTTAGTATACCCCTGGCTCTGCTGTGTTAATATCACAGTACACACCCACGGATTACCCTGAGTATGCTGGCAGCCTCCACCGCCATTTAGGTTGCCAGGGCTGGCTACATAATAAGGAGCAGTACAACTCCAGGGAACATTTACAGTATTAGGCCCGGTAAATGTCAGCGTCGCAGAGTACGAGGCCCAGCAAGAAGATTGCGAACTGCCCGTTAAAATGGTGAGTGTGACTGATGTTGACCCTCCTGGAGAGATCGAGCTGCTGGGCGGTGAAAAATTTGCCGTCATATTCGCGGAACCAAATCCAGAACTAGATGCCGTCCAGCTCAGGCTGGAAGAAGCATTCTGGGCATTTCTCAATGTCAGGTAACACGTCCAGATACCGTGACCCGACCCTGGAACCCACGAACAGTCATTGTTGGCATTAACACTAGACTGGTCAACCGAGAGTACAGCTGGATTGGCCACTGTGCTCAAGGTGACTGATAAGTTGAAAGATCCCCCATTGGAGGTGAAGCTGGCCGTCCCGGAGTATGTCTGCCCACCTGAGAGACCCTGCGTGTTGCCAGTCAAATTGATCGATTGAGAGTTCCCTTGATTAATTGTGCCATTATATGTATCCAGTGATAACCAGTTCGCATTGGTATTTGCCGACCAGTTCAGGGGCTGTCCCCCGCTATTGGTGATAGTAAGCTGCTGTGATCGAGTTGTATTGGTGGGCACATTACTGAACGATACATTCTGCGGACTCAGTTTGAATTGTGGGGGCACACGTGTCGGACCTGCGGTTATTGGCGGCTGCGTTACTGGTGGCTGTGTCACTGTTGGTTGCGTTAGCGTTCCACCCTGTGGTGAAGAACTGACGGTGATGGCAACACGAACCTGTGCATTTCCACCATTTGAGTGAATATTCACGACTGCTGAGTAGTTGCCAATTGTGAGATTTGCAGTATTTGCTACAACCTTAATCGTCTGTGGGAAGCCGCCTGGTTGGATGGTACCTGAACCAGGGCTGACATTCAACCAGCTCACGTTCCCGGTATCCGCCGTCCAGTTTAACCCCAGTGTACCAGTATTACCTACTGTGATTAAGGATGTTGCCCGTTGACCTACTGCTAGATTGCCGAAATTCAGTGTGCCCGGGTTGACACCTAATTTCGCTTGTTTCTTCCCATTAAAGGGAATCACTTTGAGCTTGATTGGTATCTGCACATCACTGGCATTGGAATGAATATGCTCTGAAGCAACATAGGTCCCTGGTGTCAAATTAGCCGTATCAGCGGTAGCATAAATAATTTGTTGTGGCCCACCTGGTTCAATTTTCCCTGAAAATGTTCCAACCTTGAGCCAGGTAGTCCCACCTGTATCTACTTCCCAATCGAGTAGTTGCCCACCTGTATTCGTGATTAATACTGCCAGAACCACTTTGGCACCGACTTGTAGTGTACCGAAGTCCAGGCTATTGGGTTGGACTTGGAGCCGCGCCGACGTGTGGATAGTCTTTCCCTCATCGCTTTTTGGTGAATGAAAAGAAGAGAACATAATGAGCAATCCACCAATAATACTGGCCATAACGATAAGGCAAACAAGTGCTACAATTAACCACCTTCTAGCCCGATAACGTGGGTGCAAAATGCGTGACGTAGGTAACGGTGTTATAGGAGACAGGGCAGGTGTTTCTTTTGATGAAGTATATCCAGACGATATTGGTAACGGTGTTATAGGAGACAGGGTAGGTGTTTCCTTTGATGAAGCATATCCAGCCAACGTTGGTAACGGGGTCGAGAGACGCACATTATGAGATTGAGTTTTCTCTTCCTTAAATGATGCACCTTTGATGATCGTATCCTGGTCTTCATCTTCGGGTTCCTGTCGCTGTCTAGCAACATCAGCTATGTAAGTTGTAGATTCCAGCACCTGGTCAGAGTCTGTAGTGGGTTGCTGTGTAATAGACTCAGGAACTTGTTGTATAGAGGTGGGAGAGTGTAAAGCTGTAATAAATGCCTTAATGTCTGCATGACGATCATGTCGCTGCTTCGCCAATGCCTTGAGAATAGCTTGCTCAATGTGGGGAGGTACGTTCGGGTTGAGTTTGGTGAGTGGCACAGGAGCTTCGTAGACATGCTTATACATAAGGGCGACCGGGTCAGGCGCATTGAAAAGAGGATGCCTGGTCCAGAGTTCATAGGCGATGCAACCCAGAGCATACTGGTCGCTCTCTTTACTCACCATCCCTTGAAACTGTTCGGGTGACATATATCGTGGCGTTCCCGCGTTGCTCATATACTTGATACTCGCCGTTGCCAGCATGGTCGCAAGGCCGAAATCAGCGAGGAGTGCATCACCCCTGGCATTGAAGAGGATATTTTCCGGCTTGAGGTCACGATGGATGATGCTCTTTTGATGAGCGTATTGCAGTGCCTCACCGATGTGGGTAAGAATCTTTAGGATCTCTTCCGCTGCCAGAGGCTGTAAATCCCTATGCTTCAGGCGGTCGCGCAATGAACCGCCTGAAGCATATTCGGAGACAATGTATGGCATGCCCTGGTGAATACCAACATCCAGAATAGGCAGAATGGAGTGATGGTGTAGGAGTTCAAGAAAGCGAGCCTCTTGGAGAAATTGATTACACTCTTGAGCGGAGGATAGTGGGACAGTATGCATCAATTTGAGCGCGACAACACGATTTGTGAGGACACTATGTTGCGCCAAATAGACACGGCCAAAGGAACCCATAGCGAGTTCAGAGATAATGCTGTAGTTACCAATAAGGGTCTTTTCGATGGGCATGTTGATTTCCCCCATAAAGTTATACAAGAAAGATTAGTAGTGGATAATTCCCCTTATATCAGTATAACATAAAAAATTATTAAAGCAAGCCTGGAGTGGTAACAGTTTAGCTACAGTTGATATAGTTGGTATCGGGAAAGGAATGTGGTTGTTAGGCATGCATGCGAACCTTACATCCCCACCCGTGGCCGGTACTGCATCGCCTCCGCAACATGATTGGCCATGATCATGTCGCTGCCCGCCAGGTCTGCGATTGTGCGGGCCAGCTTCAAGACACGGTGATAGGCGCGGATCGTTTTGGAATCCTGGACGTTACGTTTGTCAGCCAGGTTTTCGTAGTCAACGTGGGGGACTTCCAGGTGGAGTCGATACGGTCTAAGAGGGGCGCTGATCTTCTTCTGGTAGCGGGAGATAGGCATGGAGGTAGAGCTACATTCTTTGACGGGGGCGTTGTAGAAGCCGCGGGGCACCCGTGCGGGCAGCGGTTGCGAACAATATCTCATACATGCTCTGAAAAGTGTTTATTTCTCAGATGCGGATTCGTAAAGTTCAAAGGGTAGTAACAATACAATAAAGTGACTGAGATTTATATTTTTCGTATCCATCTGGATATAGCTCTTGCAGCAATGCAGATTCCTGCTGGTCTAAGACAAATCGGGCCTGCTTCCTCTCCTCGAAATATGTCTGGTCAGAGAGTGTTTGAAAATGCCTCAGTGCATCATGACAGTTCTGCGCCAGCAACTCTAGGTTGCGCTCTATTTCCAAATGCAATTTCCTTGCTCGTTCAGATGAGATATTACGCAGTTCACGAAAATCAATAATGAGATGAGATAATGTTTGTATCCTCTCATCCATATGCTGGAGTGTTGCAAGTAGTAGATAGCGATTTGGGACAACAGAGGATGGAAGCAACGCTGGATCGGCTAGTAGTTTACAAAACGCCCGAACAACTTCTAGCATAATCCCTAGAAGCGTATTAATACGCTTATATTGATCAGGTCGGATATGATTGCTATTAGTAAAAGAGTAGTAAATATTTAAAAGGGCTAATTCTTTCTCTTGAAGAATACTTCTACAAAATTTAGCCTCAGAATTAAAAGCACTAAGCGACATCGGTCCAGAGTCTTGTGCGTTCTTTCTTGGCATACTTTTTACCTCTCTCGCAAGCGAACGAATTCGAGGTTCCTTCTAGCACAAAAAGCCCTGTCAGAAAAAAAGCGTCTTTGCTCTTTTGCGTTACGATGGGATCGATCTACTCAGGAGTTACTAGATTTCAAGCGCACTCAAGCTGGCAGGTAGTAAATGCTTGAGTGAAGATTTAAAGAACTCCACCTACCAGATCATATAGTAATGACGTGTTTTATATATCACTATAATATTTTAACACAAAGCACAATCATTCGTCAAGAATTTAATTATTCAATAGTTCTATTGCCTCATCAAGACAATCACAAAACTCATCATATTTTTGATAAAGAGCGTCCATATAACGAGGGGTATGAGCCTTTTCACAGAGACCAGATGCAACTAGAAGGCATCTACGCGCCATCCTTACACTCGATTGCACGTCACCGAGAGATGAGTTAAATTCATCTATATTTGGCACACGACGTAACCGATCTAGCTCCTTTATAATCTGACTTAAATCTCGCTCTAACATTCCTATATTAACTCGTGTAATTTCTGATTGACTCATATCAAATAGAACCATGGCACGCATACTTTCCAGTCTACTTTGACAGTTATGTAAAGTTTGTGCGTGTGCTGAATCTTGCGAATCTCCAAACTGCTGACGTACAAAATTCTGTGCATCCATGGACGCCTACTCTCGATGGAAGGCTCTATTTTCACGGTGCTGAGCCATCTCCCTCCCATTGTAAAGTAGTATACTGCATGCACAGTTATTACTCAAGACTAGGCTCCTAGCTTGAATTCATCGTTGTCTCCTAAATTGATCTAAATCCGCGAGCAGTTCCCTACACCGGTGGCGAATTTGTTCACATTTGCTCTCGTTTTCCCGCCTCTGTCCGGAAGACATCCAGAGACGGATATGGCGAAATGGCTCTAACTCAGACTTCAACATACTTATCTTCTCCTGAATATTCTGTAACCTTCCTAGATCGAGAAAACTTAGAGCAGGAGCCTCCTCGCATAGTTTCTTCACCTCTCCGTCAAGACTATCAAGCCATCTAATGGCGCTTCTGCATATATCTCTTCCACCGTCAAAGGTTGCTGCGATTCTCCTCAACTTCTGAGCATGTTCTGGAATAGTTGTGTGAAACTCACGCAGCAGCCTTAATGTAACGGCCTGTGGTGATAAGGTTTCTCCCACTTCTTGCGCTATGTTTTGGTGCGCATTCGCTGCGTCACTCTCCAGTCTTCCTGAAGTAGGCATAGCTTCAGACTCTTGTGGACTTGGAGGTATTACAAAATCCAGCTTTGCAAGTATCTCAAAAGCGAAGGCACTGGCATGGCGTGCGGCAACTTCCTGGTATCTCTTTGCATCGGACCCAAACTTATCATCAATGAGATCAGAGATGCCACGAATAATGAGAGCATCTATATGAGGATAAGCATGAACCGCTTCGAGAAAACCATACCCCTCCATCTCAACGGCTACTGCATCGCCATAGATCGAGCGCAAGAGCTCCAAAACGACAGAATCAGTTGAGGCCGCGATTTGATTCCCTGAAGCAATAGGTGCTACATAGACATAGGGAGCTGAATTAGGATCAGGAAATGATTTCATCAACCTTTTGATCCAATCTTGCTTTTTTGCTTCTGCTCTAGCTCGATGTTCCATACGGTGGGTTGAGCTACGTACATCCGGCCTTGGTCGAAATATTGGATCTGCCTTACCAGATTCATAGCCGTACACTTTGGTTGCCGCTACCACGTCGCCAAGTTTCACATCCTTTAGACCGCCGGCGACTCCAACAAATAGCACGAGGCTTGGCTTGAAATACTCAATTGCACGAACAGTCTCCGCAGTAGCTTTTGTATTACCAGCACCAGTCTCCACTATCAGCACATCCCATGACTGATCATTAGTTATAAAGTCTCCTCTTTCGTAGACAGTCCCTGACGGGTGCATCTCTTGACGAAGTTTGGTCAGGTGAGCACGAACCGCCTGATACTCAACCGGAATAGCGGTGAGTATAACTACGCGGCGTAGCCCACCATCTGGCATACCTGTTTCCCTCTCCGAATAGAACTGCTACACTAGTCCAGAGATGCCCCCGAGTTATGAAATAACACTCCTACAAAGTGTTATCTTGTCTTTTTTGTAATTCTATAAATATCGTACATCCGTTCGATATTCAGTCACTTGAGTTACAAACATATTATACTACAAAGATAGGTGTTTGTAACTATTGTAAAAGTACTTTTGTGAGAAACATCTGTGATAGAGATATCTCTATTACATCTATCACGCGATCGCAGCGACCTGCTGCACACAAACTAGCTGAGCAATGCGTTTATATGCATAGTGCAGAAGTGCTGCGCCCCTACTACGCTCCTTCACGCTTTCTGGCAGTGGTTGCCGGTATTCCTCTAAATGTATTCCCACGTTGAGAAATGCCTTCTGCAGCACTGTTGGCTTCGTTTCAAAACTCATTCTATTCGCCAAGTCGATCAGCAGCGCTTTACGCTGTTTGTAGGGAAATTTGACAATCTCACGAGCCAGCAGCGCAAAAAGCCCTTCCTGGTATAGGCACTCTGTTGCCTCCTCTGATAGGTCCACAACATCCCTTTCACTTATAATATCCAGTACATCAGGCGAGTGAGCACCTTCTGGTAAACGAACGAGCCGCCAGTCTCTCCGTCTCATATCCTTGCAGTAGTTGTATGCGGTAACTACAGCCATGCGTTCCAACATCTGAATGGGTGCTGCTTCTCCATATTCGGCCTTCTTCTGGTATTCAATAAGACGTCGAGCGGTCTCTTGCAAGATATCTTCCACAATATCGTCCTCTTGCCCCCGCCAGGATTGGATATGAAAAGAATAAACTAAGCGCCTGACGAGTAAGCGGAGTGTCGGATAGAGTTTAGTCCAAGCAGTCCCAAAGTTCGCATCCGTGGGAGAAACGCTGGAGTACGTTGAGCAGATAACCATGATTGACTCCTTCGATCAAATGACAATACTTGCAGTATGACTGCCCCGCTGTTAAACTAAAGAAGAAGAGCCACGATAACGATGGCTATAAGAACTCTATAGAGAACGCTTATTGATCTACAGTTTCTCAGAACTGCCAACGCTTTCTGAACTAAAGATAACTTAGAGAGGAGTACATGAAAACCACGAGTGTGGGACAGTTATAGGGCATCTGCGGGACATGCATCCACTTACTTCCACAAGTTGCTTCTTTGAAGAAGCAAAGATCAATGAGGTCGATATGGAGAACCATCTACCTTTTCATCAACAATTGAGGCGCGAGCGCGAGCGGCGCAGTTGGTCACAAGCAGATGTTGCAGAGAAAATTGAAGTAGACGTTAAGACTGTGAACCGATGGGAGAATGGGAACAGAAAACCTCTTCCCTACTATCGCCAATTGCTCTGCCAGCTCTTTGGAAAAACTCCGGAAGAGTTTGGACTGTTTGAAGACATCAGTACCGAACAGGCAACATCTTCTATCATTGCAACGATCAACCCCCAAATGCCTTCCAGCCAATTATCCGATATTTCAGATGGACTTTCACCATCCACCTCTATTTCTCCAGCGGAGAACCTAGACGAGGGTGTGAATATACGCACTCCCTTAGATCGCATACCGCAAATAGATTGGGGTGAAACTCCTCATGTCGGGAGCTTTTATGGACGTACCAGGGAACTAGCTGAGTTAAAGAAGTGGATAGTAGATAATCGTTGCCGGGTTGTAGCAGTTTTGGGCATGGGGGGAATGGGCAAGACAACACTCTCTGCAGAATTAGCCGAGCAGATAAAAGATTCATTCGAATATGTTTTCTGGCGATCCCTACAAAATACTCCTCCGTTAGATTACATCTTGCAGCAGTGTATCCAGTTTATCTCTGATCAACAACATGTTGATCTGCCAAAGTCGATAGATGAGCAAATAGCCTTACTTATCCAGTATCTGCGCGCCCATCGATGTCTCCTTGTGCTCGATAATGTTGAGTCGATACTACAACCTGGAGAACATGCTGGTCGGTATTTGGAGGGCTATGAAAACTATGCTAGACTACTTCAGCGTATTGGAGAAATGCAGCACACAAGTTGCTTGTTGCTAACTAGTCGAGAAAAGCCGAAAGAGATAGCTCACCAAGAAGGGCAAAGATCACCGGTCCGATCATTGCACCTCTCCGGAGTGGGATATACTGACGGCCAGGAGATTCTTAAAGAGAAATACCTCTTCGGCTCCGATGAGCAATGGGCAAACCTAGTGAATCTTTACTCAGGAAATCCACTTGCTCTAAAATTGGTCTCAGAGACCATCCAAAGTATTTTTAGGGGCGACATTGCCCGATTTCTTGGACAAGAAGAGATCGCTTTCGGAGATATTAACGATCTGTTGGATCAACAATTTGTTCGTCTATCCATGAGAGAACAAGAGATTCTGTTCTGGCTTGCGATAGAACGAGAGGCAGTATCGCTAGAGGACATACGTGAGAACTTGGTGCGACCAGTTGCAAAAGGCGCATTATTGGAGGCTCTGGATTCTTTGCAGCGTCGATCTCTCATAGAAACTAGGGGGGCAGCACAGTTCACCCTCCAGCCTGTAATATTGGAATACGTGACCAACAGGCTTATCAAGCAGGCATATGAGGAGTTCATAGAGGCAGCAGGGACAATAATTAGAGTATGGACAAACTATGCACTAATGAAGGCGCAGACCAAAGACTATGTGCGGGATAGTCAGGTGCGTCTTATCTTCGACCCTTTGGCAGAACAGTTACTCGATACGCTAGGGAAAGAAGGTATTGAGCAAAAACTGAGGAGTTGGCTCTATACGCGGCGTCAGATGCAGTCACAACAACGCAACTACCTGGCGGGGAATGCAATCAACCTCCTTGTACATCTCGACTACGAACTGCGTGGCTCCGACTTTTCTTCTCTCACGATACGACAGGCCTATTTGCAAAATGTGGCCCTCCCTGATGTAAATTTCACAAACGCTCATTTTGAAGCATCGGTCTTTACCAACACGTTCGGGAATATCCTTTCCGTCGCATTCAGTCCGCAGGGGAATTTTCTTGCTGCAGGAACCGCCACTGGCGAGATTTGGATACATCAAATGCCCAGTGGAACGCCGCTCATTATCTGTCGCGGACATACTGATGGTGTATGGTCTGTCGCCTTTAGTTCAGACGGGCGCATACTTGCCAGCAGTAGTGATGACCAAACGATCCGCTTATGGGATGTGAATACTGGCCACTCTCTGAAGATGCTACATGGACATACCAATCGTGTCAGATCTGTTGCTTTTAGCCCTGATAGTACCGTGCTTGCGAGTGGCAGCGATGATGAAACAGTTCGCTTATGGAACGTAAGCACTGGTCACTGCTTCAAGATTCTGCATGGGCACACCAATCGCATCTGGTCGGTCGCCTTCAGCTCTGATGGAAATGTCCTTGCCAGTGGGAGTACAGATGGAGTTATTTGTTTTTGGGATACTCGAACCAAGCACCGCCTCAAGATTCTGCGCGGACATACAGATGGGGTTAGATCTGTTGCCTTCAGCCCTAATAGTATGATACTTGCTACTGGGAGCAATGATCAGACGGTACGTTTATGGGATGTGAATACGGGTGATTGTATCAAGGTGTTCCATGGGCATACCAATCGTGTATGGTCCGTCGCTTTCAGCCCCGATGGGCAGACCATTGCCAGTGGAAGTGAAGACCAAACCGTTCGCCTATGGAACGCTCACAATGGTCTCTGTCTGAAGATACTGCAAAACCATGCTCAAGGAATCAGGTCTCTCACCTTTAGCCCTGATAGGCAAACCCTTGCTAGTGGAGGCGATGACCAAGCGGTTCGCTTGTGGGACGTTGGCACTGGATACTGTCTCAAGACCCTACAAGGGTATACCAATCGAATACGGCGCGTTGCTTTTTCTCCTGATGGGGGTATACTTGTCAGCGCTGGTGAAGATCAAACAATACGTTTATGGAATGTGAATACCGGTCAGTGTTTCTATGCTTTGCATGATCGTGCTCATCTGGTTAGGTGTGTTGCTTTTAGCCCAAATGGACGTAACATTGTCAGCGGTGGTGGGGACCAAACCGTTCGTTTATGGAATGCTACTACTGGTAATTGTTTTTGTACTCTGCGAGGCCATACGAACTGGATATGGACTGTAGCCTTCGGTCCTGATGGACAAACCGTTGCCAGTGGAGGTGAAGACCAGACCGTCCGCTTGTGGGACATCGGCAACGAGAGCTGCCGATATACCATGCAAGGTCATGCTCGTTGGGTCAGATCCGTCGCCTTCAGTCCGGATGGGAAAGTCCTTGCTAGTGGTAGCGATGATCAAACAATCAAGCTGTGGGAGACCAACACTGGTCGTTGTCTTAGTACCTTGGAGGGTCATAGTGGTAGAATCAGATCCGTCGCCTTCAGTCCGGATGGGAAGGTCCTTGCCAGTGGGAGTGAAGATCAAACCGTTCGTTTATGGGATATCAGCACTGGCCGCTGCTTCTACACTCTGCATGATCATGCTGATTGGGTCAGGTCAGTTGCTTTCAGTCCGGATGGGAAGGTCCTTGCCAGTGGGAGTGAAGATCAAACCGTTCGCTTATGGGATATCAGCACTGGCCGCTGTCTGCATATTCTGCAAGGCCATGCCAATCGGGTCAGATCCGTTGCCTTTAGCTCGGATGGACTGACTCTTGCCAGTGGCAGTGATGATGGTACGATCAAACTCTGGAACATAGGAACAACTGAGTGCCTCAAAACATTCAGAAGTGAGAGACCATACGAGCGCATGAACATCACCAAGGTGAGCGGGTTGACAGATGCTCAGAAAGCTACCCTCAAGGTGCTAGGAGCGATCGAAGATACCGGACAAGCACCTCTTTAAGATACGACTTTCTCCATAGTACCCGTAGGAATTCCATGCAGATAGCTGTTGCTAGATTCTCTAAGCATGCACAGGAACCCTACATCCCCACCCTCGGCCGATACTGCACCGCCTCGGCCACGTGATTGGCCATGATCGTCGCTGCCCGCCAGGTCTGCGATTGTGCGGGCTAGCTTCAAGACACGGTGATAGGCGCGGGCTGAGAGGTGTAATTGCTGTACCGCTGCTTTGAGTAGTTTCTCCCCTGAGGCATCGGTCTGGCAGAACTCGCGTACCTCCGTCGGACCCATTTCGGCGTTGCAGGTCAGCTTTGTTCCTTTAAAGCGTTCTAACTGGCGTTCACGGGCGGCTTGCACCCTTGCACGGGCCGTTTTGGAATCCTCGATTTGCCGTTTATCGGCGAGCTTCTCGTAATCAACACGGGGGACTTCCACGTGGATGTCGATACGGTCGATGAGCGGGCCGCTGATCTTCTTCTGGTAGCGGGCGATGGCCATGGCACTACAACTACACTCTTTGACGGGGGCGCCGTAGAAGCCGCAGGGGCACCCGTGCGGGTAGCTGTTGTAACATCCACCTGATTCACTTGCTGAGCAGGCACGTTCTCGTCCAGATGAGTAAAGTTGCATGACAAGCAGCAAGTGCTCTGTCGACAAGCCTTGACCGGCACCGAGGCAACCCATCTCATTGCAATTGCCTGTACGCCAGCCCCCAGTGCCACGACCACTGGACTACCCGCTTGCTCGCAGGTAAGGCGGTCGAACTCGGCTTTGTCGAGTCCATCTCACCCGAAACCATCCGCCAGTTGCTCATAAAAACCGAACTCATGCCCTTCACTTCGTAAGAGGCAAAAGCAAAGGACGCTCTGCTTGCTTTGGAGGCCACACGACACAGCGGATCCCATGCTGCCACTGTACGATGAAAATCTCGTGACCAGACTGCAGGCCACTTAGCGAAACGAGGCGGAACGCGCCGTAGAGTGTAGGGCAGACCAACTGGCGGGCCGCGGCGAGTTGGGTCGCATCATCGCAACTACCACCGTCTCGCAAACAGCGCGCGCAAAAAGGCAAGTCCGGTGGCGCAGGCTTTTCCGAGCGGGGCCAGTGGACCGATCAAAGGGGTTACGAGTGCCACATGCAGACTGGTCACGACAATCTACCCTCTGGTTTCTCATCCCACATTAGATCTCTCGCTGACGAGCGAGTTATACTGAGAAGAGGTGAATCGTCATGGCCGCCGCGTCAAAGCCGATATGCCCACCACCGTTCTGCGTCAAGCCAACCTGGCAGTTCTCCACCTGTCTCTTCCCGGCTTTACCTTGCAGTTGCCACACCACTTCTACGATCTGGCCCAATCCTGTCGCCCCAATGGGATGTCCTCGAGCCAACAGCCCGCCTGAAGTATTGACAGGGAGTTTTCCTCCCAACCACGTTACCCGGTCTTCAAGCAGTTTTGGCCCGTCGCCAGGGACACAAAACCGCAAATCTTCGTAGATAGTGATTTCTGCCGGAGCAACGGCATCATGGACCTCGGCAACATCCACATCTTCTGGGCTTATACCCGCCATTTCATAGGCTTGCGTGGCGGCTCGCCTCGTAGACGGCGCCATGGAGCGATCGTCACCTCGCCCCGAGACCAGCGCTGAGGCATCCACTCGCGGACCCTTGAGACTTTTGCTACGAGCAAACTTCTCGCTCGCGAGGAGTACTGCTGCTGCGCCGTCACCCAGTGGTGAACACATGAGTACCGTCAGCGGGCCTACCACGCGCCTGCTTTTCAGCACTTGTTCGAGCGTGACTGCTTCCCTGTACTGGGCATAGGGATTCAGGCTTCCGTGGTAGTGATTCTTAACGGAGACCAGCGCCATCTGTTCACGTGTTATCCCTCCGACTGCCTCCTGGCTGTCAGATGCGCCGGAATTGAGCATCGAGAGGTAGAGGTCCATGAACAGGCTCCTGTCGCTGGCCTCCTCACTGCTCCTGCCGAGTCGCTTTTCTATCTCGGCAAGCTCTGAAACGTCTACGGCGGAGTTGAAGGCGCGTAAGGATTTGGCTTTGTCCGGGTCGGAGAGCTTTTCTACGCCCAGCGCCAGGGCACAGTCGTACATGCCGGAAGCGACCGCCATCCAGGCGAGGTGGAACGCCGTGGAGGCGCTGGCACACGCATTTTCCACGTTGACGATGGGAATGCCCATCAGCCCGCTATGGCGTAGCATGACCTGTCCGCGAATTGTCTCCTGACCCGTGATTAAACCTGCCACCGAGTTGCTGACATAAGCGGCGTGTATTTCCTGAATGTCCAGACCCGCATCCTGCACGGCATTACGAACAGCCTCCTCTGCCAGGTCTCGCAGCCCGCGGTCCAGGTATTTGCCGAATCTGGTCATACCGGCTCCTACTACTCTTACCTTTTGCATAGTTCTCTCTCTCTCCATCGCTCAATTGTTATTGATCTCTGGAGACGATATACCCGACCGCTTCTCGATCCCATGTCCTGTCGGTAAACGCCTCCTGCTTCAATACGCTATACTCAATACGGTGCGTGCCGGTCTTCGGGAGCGAGTCTCTTAATTCGACATACCTGGGTATGGCGTAGTGAGCCATCTTCCCCTGGCAGAAATCGAGTATCTGCTCGGGAGTGGCAGTCTGACCAAGCTTGAGAACCACGACCAGCTTGATCTCATCCTCGGAGAGTTCCGATGGGACTGCGTGTGCAGCGGACTCTAACACCGCCGGGTGCTGGTTGACCACGGATTCGATCTCCCAGGCGGAGATGTTCTCCCCCCTGCGCCTCATGGAGGCTTTCTTGCGGCCCGCGTAGTAGTAGTCGCCTTCCTCGTCTACCCAGGCCAGATCGCCGGAGTGGAACCAGTCGTT
>Ga0209648_10002756_pt1 | contig 14633 bp, 13 predicted proteins | sample GraSoi2013_115cm_FD_185830 | JGI IMG/M metagenome (GOLD analysis project Ga0209648, IMG submission 185830) | Grasslands soil microbial communities from the Angelo Coastal Reserve, California, USA - Sample 9_17_2013_115cm (SPAdes) (version 2) | ecosystem: Environmental > Terrestrial > Soil >...
GGGCGTTGCAGGCTTGCGCGTCCCGCAAACTAGCCAGTACTGCCAGCGCTTCCTTAAGGTTGGTTGGCAGTACTGGCTGGTGTGCATTTTCGGCCTGCGGGGGAGTATTTGCAACACCCACACAGACCAGGCTCAATGCCAGGGCCTCCAAATCGAAAGCAGGTTTCTGCCTCCCAAGCGCTGCAAACCGTTGCGCATATTCCGCCGGATCATCCAGCAGCCCGGCCCACAGAGCCACAGGCGTTATGAACCTGGTCCCCACACTTGTGTGATTTATCGCATCCTCCGCATCACCCGCACTGTGCCCCACTCTCACCGCCATACAATACTCTGCAACGAAATATGCCGCAATCAGCTCATGCCGGAAACTCAAAATACCACCCGGGCTGATCGAGATCAGCCCCGCTCCCTGGGCAATTTGCACCAACCTGCCCAGCTCCTCCCGGCTATAGGGCTCATGTAACTCACGATGTATCGCGCCCTGCGCATCGCTGGACTCGACCGCGTCCAGCGCCCACAAACTCTGTGCAGGATGTTCATTCAGCCAGGTCAGCAGCCCGTCCGCCAGGTCTACAACGCGGATTTCCCGGCTCCCTCCTGCAAGCGGCAGTTGGATAGCACTGGCATCATTCGTCCACCTGGCAGCACAGGCTAACTCACTCAGCATGAGCAATACATCATCTTCTGCCGGAGCTGCATTGCCCCAGCGTGCTTGCGCCCTCTCACGCTGTATGAGGTGCCTGACATACGCTCGCAAGAGTTGACCGCGCGTGTCAAGTTGTTTTCCGCGATCAACCCCTATCTCATCGACGATCTCCATCAAGCAAAACAACATCAGCGGGTTGGTGCAGTAGTCGCGCAAACGGCTGCGGTCGATCGCTTCCATCACCTGCCCTGCCGTATGCCGCCACTTATTATCTGGGTCCTGCTCTTCGATGAAGCGCTCGACAAAGCTGCGCACCTGGTGAGCATCGAGGGGAACGATTTGCACGCGGGCTACCAGGTTTTCTGCGACTGTTTGCGCCAGTTGCGGCAGCTCTCGATACTCGACTTCCCGGCAGGTCAACACCAGCTGGTTCTGATTCTGTCCCATCACCTCCGCCAGCTCCATCGTGACGGCAGCACGGTACGCCTCGTCAACCTCATCCAAACCATCGCACAGGAACAACACACGTCCCTGCGCTCGCAACGATTTTAGAAAAGGTCTCAGGTGACGCAGGCCCGGCAGGTCACTCGCGTAGAGAAAATCGAGCAGCGACTGTGTACCCGCAAGGCCCTCCGTCCCTGCGGGGGCATGGCTCCGTAGGGGCGAGGGTGGTGAGGAGTGCGGGGCAAGAAAGATACGGGGTATCTTTACAAGGCCTTGATGGTCGCCCGCGTCGCCCTCCTGCGGGGATGCAGCATTGCCAGCTTCCAGGTAGAAACTATAATTCCTCAAGGAAACAAAGATGGGTATTTTAGCGCGTCCAGCAATAAGCGCCCTACCTTGTTGCAAGGCCACGTACTGGTACAACCGGAGCAGCATCGTCTTACCCGCTCCTGGCGCTCCCAGGATCAACTGGTGCGCTTGGCCAGCTGCGCTGGTAGGCGCTAGATGTTGTGCTAGCTCAAACATTGACATGCTTTGCGCCTGGCCGGGGACAGCAGGATCAGGCGAGTCCTGAACATACATGATCGTTGTTTCATAGACTGCTGGCCAGGAGTTGACCGGCGTATAGAACGCGCGGTACTGTTCCTGCGCTCTTCGCACCTCCCTGATGTACCTTAGCAGCGCCAGTGGTCTATCGGTGACCTGCACCAGTATGCAAGCCGCTATCAACTGCAAAAGCAGCACGAACAAGAGGAGTGGAGTATGTGCGGCACTAGATAGAAACGTAGAGATGTTGTGAGTTCCACCGCCGCCGAATGCAAGTAGCCAGACTGCACCTTCAATTAAGGCAAGTATCAAAGCTATGCCAACCCCGATCGCCATGTTACGGGGAACGCGAGATGAAGTAATAAGGTGTCGATCTTTTGCCATATGCCCGAATTTAACACCCTTTCACTCTATTCACAGTCAAGCGGTATGAACAGTATATCGCACCCTCAGTATTAGAACAAGCAGTAATCAAATGACTTCCCAAAATCCCTAACGGTCCTAAAGTTGTGCGCTAATTCATACTTTTTCGACGCCTTTTGCGTTACTATTGTATGGGGTATTGTTAGCCTGTTCTGGTTTGCCGGCCAGCCTGTGAGGGATTACAAGCTGAGCGTCCACTTGTTGCATAACAGGTCGCCCCGCGTTTCTATCATCAGATCGCCCTCTATTCTAAAAGCAATTATATGTATCGAAAGAGGTATAGTATGGAGTCAGACGGGCCTCGATCTTCTGAAAAGCAGCAGGGCGAGGAAGAACAGGATACGCTAAAATTATTCGTAGTAAAGTCTCTCCGCAAAACAGGCACGATTGAGCAAAGGGCGATCGATTCGCTCAACGCCGCTATTGCCACGAAGGGTAGCCCTAAAGCTACCGGTGAGTCGCAAGGTGATTCGATAGAGGCAATCGATACCCGCAAGACCTCTGCTCTCCCCGAGATGGACACAATGGCAGCTACTCCAATCATGCCGGTGAAAACGACCCGGCAAACAGGCATTACAAAAGGGAAAGCATTACTGGGTATAGGGTTGCTTTTGATTGTAGTCTTGAGCGCCATCAATACTGGTTATGCGCAATTCATCGGTCCGCAGGGCTGGGCTTTTGTGATTGGAGGGCCTGCCAGCGCGGGTAATAATAATCTGCTCACTAACATCAACAATGAACTCAAACATAATCACGGCCTTACACCAGGAGCAACAGCCCAGCCAACAGCCCCACTAACCCCCCAGCAATACATCAACCTGGTTGTGCAAAATATGACCCTCGATCAAAAGCTCGGCCAGATGATGATTGTCCAGTTTCTTGGCCCAACCTATTCTCTAGATATCAGCGCAATGATCAGCCAGTACCACGTAGGGGCCGTCCTGCTCTTCACAGCGAACAATAATATCGTTGATAAGCAGCAACTCAAAGGGCTTATCCAGCAAATGCAGAGCAATAGCTCCATTCCCCTGGCGGTAGCCATCGACCAGGAGGGCGGAACGGTAGACCGCTTGCAAAGCCTGGATGGACCACGACCGGCCGCCGCCGATATCGGCGCGACCAACGATCCCAGCAAGGCAAAGGCGCAAGGCATCCAGGACGCGCAAGACCTCGCATCTTACGGGTTCAATCTCAACCTCGCCCCTGTGGTAGATGTCACCAATGTCTACAACCCGCAGCTCTACGGGCGCACCTATGGCACTACCCCTGCGCTGGTCACCAAAATGGCGGAGGCCTACCTGCAAGGGCTGCAACAGAGCGGCAAAGTACTCGGCACGCTCAAACACTTTCCAGGCCTGGGCGACGTAGGTGTCGATCCTCACAGCGGCGTGCCCAACCTGTACCGCTCAAAGAGCGACCTGGAGGCTATCGACTGGGCGCCATACCGCGCGCTTATCCAACAGGGCAATGTGTATGCAGTCCTGGTGACACACGAAATTGTGCATGCCATCGACGACAGCAAACCCTCTTCGCTTTCCTATAAAGTCGTGACCGGCATCCTGCGCGACGAGCTAGGCTTTCAGGGTGTAGTGATCACGGATAGCTTGACTATGGAAGGTATTACCGCTTACTATACAGAGGGACAAGCTGCGGTGATGGCAGTCGAGGCCGGTTCAGATTTACTGATGGGACCCTCAACACCCGCCGGTGTTGCCACTATGATCGAAGGAATCAAGCAGGCGATTGCTTCAGGCACAATCAGCCAGCAACGAATTGATGACTCGGTGCGCCGCATCTTAATGTTAAAATACCAGATGGGATTGCTTACTATACCGGCAAGCTAAACGGTAATACATAAAGCCCCTACAAAGGATTTGTTTATGCTGCATTCAAGCACACAAAATACAGAGCGAGAGAAACGCCTGTCCATGCTTGCGATTGGCCTGGTGATCTTCGAGACGATCCTGGTAACACTGGCATTGGTACCCGCGCAGGAGTGGACACGCCTGTTGCCGGGTTCCACGAGCGCGGCGCTGGATGGCCCATTCCCTCCAATCCTCGCGCCAATCATCCCGGCACTGCTCTATCTCGTCCCCACCGCGATCGGCTTCCTGTGTCGCAGTTGGCAGCGAGCGCTCCTATACGCTACCATACCCGCCTGGATTGGCCTGGGACTCTTCGTAATTGCCGCCGCCTCCAAGGTCGGCGCATTCTACCTGGTCTCACCCACCCAGGTAACATCGAACGTCAGCGTACTGGAACTATTCGCCGCGTTAGGTGGAATTGGCTGGCTTGGGCGGCATATCTTCAAACTGCAATAAACTATTTTTAGGTATAAAGAAACCAATGCTGCGACCAAATAGACTGGTGCGCTTTGATGACGGGCGACTTGAAGCCCCCGAAGTAAGGGTAGAGGACGATGAGCTGAGGGATATGCAAACTGGTGATAAAGCCAAAAACGCAGAGGGCTTCATCGAAGAAACGCAAGGCCATGTCCCTGGCGAACCACCTGCGATGATGATCGACGTTACACAGCCGGAGATCCCGCGTGGAGAGACAGGCGCACGCTACCTGCTAAAGCGCACACCCTCCAATTACCTGCTCAACCAGGCGTATGGCCTGTGGGTTTTTTTCTCGCTGTTCATCCTCACGCTGATTATGACGCGCAAGGTATCCGTGGCAGAGTACGGCATTTACGCTATAGCCTCGGCAGCATTCAACACCATCGCCTATATCGTCGCCTTCGGATTAGAAGATGCTACCACCACGTTCGTGCCGCGCGTCCTTGCAGAGCATGGCCGGGCAGCGGCAGCGCTGCTTGTACGGCGCTTGCTGGCGCTGCGCCTGGCAGTCCTTGTTCTCAGCCTTGCAGCCATACTATTTGCGCTGCCAGCGCTGGCAGTGCTTATCGCCGCCATTCCAATCCCCCATTCAGCCCAGGTAGCCGCCGGGCTGCGCAATCCGACCCTGCTTGGTCATATCACACCCATCGCCTTCTGGGTACTGGGAAACGGCATCGCCAGCCTGCTCACCGCCGTTTACGCATCTCAGATGCGCATGCGCACTGTGTTTATCGTTGGCAGTGTAACGCAATTACTCCTCCTGGGGCTTAGCTTTCTCACCCTGCAGCTCGGCTGGGGCATCGATAGCGTGCTCTGGCTGCAAGCCATCTGCTCGCTGCTGAACGCCGGGGCTTTCGCGCTCTGGCTGGCTCCACTCCTGTTCACGCGGGGGGCGACATACAAACAACCCATGCAGCCAGTGGTGAGACTTGGCCTCTCGGCCTGGCTAACAAATCTTGTCTCAGGAGCGCTGCTCAAACAAGTATCGATCATCCTGCTCGGCTACTTTGCAGTCTCGGTGGTACAGATCGCCTATTTCAATCTCTCCTTCCAACTGGCTGACGCCGCCAATCTCTTACTGGTGTCAGGATTTGGTGGAGTCGCGGGATCAGCGCTCGCCGCAGCTTTCATCGGCAAGAACTACGAGCGGCTGGCACGCTCCTGGCAGACGTTCATCAAGATTGAGACGCTGCTGTCAGGGCCAGTGCTGGTATTCTCCCTGTTCAACGCCCAAACCATCGCGCATACACTCTATGGCAGCAACTATGATGCCGTCGGGCCGCTGCTGGCCATTTTCCTCCTCTTTAACATGGTCGTGCGTATTCTCGGCACGACCATTCATCAATCCACGCTCTATGTGATGGGCAAGCCGAGACTGGTTGTGGTGGGACAGTTTGCAGGATTAATAATTGCCACAGCGCTTGGCATCCTGCTCATCCCGCGCTGGGGACCCTCAGGAGCACTGGTAGCCGACGGCATCTCAAGGATTGCTACGGGTGGCCTGCTGCTCGCATTCCTCTGGCAAGACCTGCCCGAGAAGTACCCCCTGGGCTTCACCTTGCGCATGCTCCTGGCGCTGACCATAGCAGCTTTGCCGGGAATAGCCTGGCATCCTACAGGCCGTGTGATGTTCGTGGCATCCGGCATAGTCTTCCTGGCGCTGGCAGCCGGCCTACTACTGCTGATTAAGCCCCTGAACGCAAAGGACCTGGAGATGATAGGCGAGTCCAATAAGCGGGCGGTGAAGTACCTGAAGTGGTTTGGAAGAGATAAAAAATGATGACAGGCATTTGGCAATATGCTATACTTGCTGAGGTTTCAGACTAAATTCTGCCACCACAAGGCAATAGCAATTGCCGATGTGTCACGTGGAAGAGGGGAAACAGGAATATGAAATACCGCCTTTACATCGACGAAGTTGGAAATTCCGACTTAGGTTCTTCTAAAGACCCAAACCACCGCTATCTCAGTCTCACCGGTGTTATCCTCAACCTTGAATATGTTTCAACAACAGCCTTTCCTGCTATCGAGGCACTGAAACGCGACCACTTCAACTCTCATCCTGATGAGCCAGTCACCCTGCATCGAAAAGAATTGGTAAACAAGAAACATCCTTTTGAGAGCCTGCGCGACCCAGCGACAGAAACAGCTTTCAATCAGAGCCTCCTAAATCTAATCCAAAACCTAGATTACGCGGTCATAACCGTTGTAATCGATAAGCTAGAACATAACCAGCGTTACGAAGCATGGCGCTTTGACCCATACCATTATTGTATGACCGTTATAGTAGAGAGGTATGTACTTTGGTTAAAGAGTAAAGGTGCCGTAGGCGATGTAATGGCTGAGTCTAGAAGCGGTAAGGAAGACCTGAGTCTTAAAGATGCTTTCGAAAGAGTTTATACCAATGGTTCCGATTTCATGGAACCTGAAATGTTTGTGGCTTATCTAACCAGTAGACAGCTCAAGGTGAAAATCAAAAGCAACAATATCGCAGGTCTTCAATTAGCCGATATAGTCGCTTATCCAAGTTTTCGTGCCACTTTGGCGCATAAGGAACGTCAATCCCTGGCCGATAATTTCGGTGGCAAGATTGGGAAAATACTTGAAGACAGCAAGTACGTCAGGGGGCCTGATGGACAAATAGATAGCTGGGGAAGAGAATGGTTACCATAAAGAAACGGCCCCAAGGGGGGCCGCAAAGGCTTAAAACCTTCCACCTCCAGGAAACTGGATTACTGTGAGTATACCATATGAGAGAGGTGCTAGTCAATAAATTTTTTGCGGGGGCTTTCTATGCTTGCGTGCGAAATCCCTTCCCGTAGGGGCGATTCTTCCCTTTGCCTTCTCTGCCTCTTCGCTCGTGCCAGGCCATGTACAAACGTGAACGACCTCCCCTCGCGGTGGAGCAAGCAGAACTCTTCCCTGGAGAAATTCTGTAGAGAAGCATCTATTGACTAGCATTTCACCTATCGAATAGTGTATACTCCTATTATGGAACATACATCTGAGTCTGGCGAGGAAAAACGCCCCTATCACTCACGCGTGCGCCAACGTCAGGCAGAGGAAACGCGCCAGCGCATTCTGGAAGCAGCGCGTTCACTGTTCGAGAGCCAGGGCTATGCGACGACGACGCTGGAAGCCATCGCCGAGCTGGCTGAAGTCTCGCCCAAAACGATTGCCGCCGTGTTTGGCTCCAAGCGCGCGCTGCTGGCTGAGGTGATCAATCCTGAGGCGTTCAGCACCCACGTCCGGCAGCTCATCGAAGAACTGCGCGCGACGGAGGACCCGTCACGGCGACTGTCGCTCGTGGCTCAGATCACCCGCCAGGCCTACGAGCCGCTGGCAAGCTCACTGGAATTGCTGCGAACTGCCGGTGCCGTGGCACCCGAACTGGCGGATCTGGCACGACAGATCGAGGCGAGACGGCGTCAGAACCAGGCCCGGCTGATTGCCTCCCTGAGCGAACAGGGAGCGCTGCGTCCTGGCCTGTCGTTTGAGGAAGCGACTGACGTGCTGTGGGCGCTGACCAGCTATGATGTCTATCGCATGCTGGTTGTGGAACGTGGCTGGAAGCCTGCGCGCTATGAAACCTGGTTGGCACAACTGCTCATCCAGCATCTTCTTCAGCCCGGTGGTGAATGAAAGGACACTTTGCTTCAAGGAAGGAGATCACGATGAGTTCTGTAGAACATCGGTCACCCCTGGAAAAATCAGTTCCACTTATCTATCGCTTGCAGCGCTGGTTTTTCGCTGCTTGCATCGTCCTGGGAGCAGCAGCAACGCTTGTCATGGTAGCCACAAATCCGGGGTATTACAATTCACAGACCGGAGAAGCCGGACTCCTGGCTGGGTACGCGAGTGCAAATGTCGTCATGGTTCAGATCCATCTCATCTCTGCGGTGATCACTTTTTATCTGCTGCCTGTGGGCTTACTGGTCATGGCGTGGCTCGCCATGCGCCGCGCTCCCTGGTTGGCGAGTATTGGTGCGTTTCTCGCGTTATCCGATTCGGTATGTCTCCATTAACTTCCGTTGGCACGTCAAGCAGCCAGTGCGCCTCTTTCTCCCGCTCCCATCCGTGTTCTTGTAGCAGGTTCTTGTCGGCCAGGCCCAACTCCCGGCTCGTGATGCCCGATGTATTCTCTCGTGTCTCGCGTCGAAGGCCCATATTGCGTGCGTAGGACTTGATTGCTTGCCACGTTTTTCCAGGGAACCGTTGCAAGATGTCTGCACGGTCATTCGTCGGGTAGAGCCTCTTCAAGTCTGCTTCGTCCTCTTCGCTCCACCCGGTCCTTCCTCCATGCTCACGGTAGAAGTAACACATGTCCACTTGCGCGAAGGGTGTACACCACACGACGGTGAGCCTGATAACATGGCTGGAATACTCGTCAATGGAAACCTCGTCCGTTATAGTCCTGATGAACCGTCGCAGGTTGAGGTTGTCCCTCTTCCCGCGGTTGCGGAAGTTCCAGAGTTCCGTACAGAGGTCCTGCAAGTCCTGTTCCTCTGCTGCTGCTTCCTTTTGCTTCGCTTGGAGCGCGGCAATGTTCGCCCTGGCATTCTTGATGTCCTCGTTGTACTGCTGCGCTGTTTCCTTGTCGAAGTCCTTACCGAGTGCATCGAGCTTCGCCTGCTTGATAAGTATGGTTTCCTGGTAGTTGGCTATCTGTTTGTCAACGGAAACGAGAGCCTGAGCATTATGGGCCTGAACGTCACGGAGCGCATCATAAAGCATCTGCTCATAGTCGGTGTTGTCAATGCGGTCAAGCAAGCGCTTTCTAAATTCATCTTCAACCCAGCGGGAATTTATCGTTAGAGTTTTGGTGCGTCGGTGCGCGTTGGGACTGCGCCTCTCAGAAACACAGTAGTTACCGTTATAGAAGTGAACGGGACCACGTGGGGATGTAAGAATACCCTCTAGGAGTGCTTGCGGTTCCCTGTCTACCCGCTTCACCGTAGCGGCTGTCCAGGTGGCACGAGGATTGATCTGGTTGGGGTTGGGCGTTCCATCGAGCAGGGTAGGGGAGTACCGATTGAAAGCGTATTCCCAGTTTGACGGGTCCTCAACAATTCGTGCATGATTAACAATAGGCTGTCCAGTTTCATCGGTTAATACCTCACGCCAGGTTGTTCCATCGGGGTTCTTTCCAGTAACCGTCCAATAGCCCATGAGTTCAGGGGTTATGAGTAAATGCTTTAGCGCCTCGCTGCTTAGGTGGTACCCAAGTAGCTCGCAGTTCTCCCCCTTGAATTGACAGCCAACGTTTATAAAACGCAATTTACCGTCCTTATCGCGTTGCCTAATCCTTCTGTCTGGTCCATGTACCGCGCATACACGGAGATACTCGAACCGTGAAGTGTTCAGCTTGTCTACCCACTTCTCAAACGCTGGGAAGACAAAGCGCATCTGCTCTATTTCGTGTGCAAGCCGGTTTAACTCACCGCCAAGTTCTCTGTGAAGCACCAATAGACGATTGACCACCGCTTTGTGTGGTTCGTAGGGGATGTATTTGTTATACGTGGGAGACCCTTTCACACGGTCAACGATAAAGCCTGGGCAGAGTACGCGACCGTCATATTCTCCCCGTAGCGCCTTGTTCTTGTTGGCAGAATGCAGCAACCTACTCCTATCCTCATTCTCTCTTGCTGCTACGTTGGCTAAGAACTGGAATATCATGATATCAAAGCTATTAGTGAAGTCAAAAATCTTGGCGGTCTCAACAACTACCATGACGTGATGTTCTGCACATGCCTGAATGAATGTCCCAACCTGTACCCCGTATTTATCTCTGAACAAGCGACTAACCGAGTAGGCCCATACCACCTTGATCTTCCCCGCATAGATACCCGCCATAATACGCTGCAAGTCCTCACGCTGATCAATTCGCAGTGTGCCAGAAACACCATCCTCATATGCAATCATGATCTTATCGGCGTCCAGACCGCGACCGATTGCAAACCTTTGAGCACCAGTAAGCTGCAAGTCTCTTGACTCAAGGTTCTCCCTGGTCTGCTTGGTTGTAGATTGCCGAATGAGTGCGGCTACCTGATCTGCTGTTAGCTCTTCTGTCGTTCCGTTCTGTGCCTGCTCTTGTGGCGCTTTTGGTCGTAACTGCCTGTATGTCATCGTGTTACCTCTCTCTCGTGAAAACAGGCCAGGCAACCAGCGCCCAACCTGCTCTTACTACTCATTCTAAATCTTGCCCCTCGTTTCGGCAATCCCTTAAGCGTCAGGCAGAGCGAACAGCCTTCTATCCTCAACAAGCGCCTCTATCCATCCCGTAGCGTACCCAGCGTTAAATTCGTCCGTATAGCCGGGCATGCATACGGCATCGATGAGAGTGCGATAGACTTCCGTATCGCTTAATTGTTTGCCCGCTACCTCGTGGTAGTACATCAAATAGCCTGAGCACAACCCGTCAGTAAAGCCCTTGCCGCTGCGCAAGATGACATACTCCACGGCTAACCGCTGCTCTTTACTGCCTGCTTGCTTCGTTTGTGCCGCCATGTTCGTTTACTCCTATCCGAGGGTGCTAGCGAGGTACCCAGTGAGTAACCCGCACTCATACCTCAACTGCGCGTCGCTGATTGAACCGTCGTCCTCTACAATTGCCAGGATACGCTGTACGACGCTCAATACTGCCTGCTCTGTGGGTTCGGACGGCATGATGCCCTTGTTGACGCCAGAAACGCCATGAGCATAGCCCGAACGAAACCATGAGCTTTGAGTACGAACCGGCTTACCTGCTGCTGTCTGCGCCATGTGTTTGATCTCCTCTCTTGCTTGCGCTCGTGACACTTGTTCTACTTTGCTCGTTTTATATGGTAAGCTATGCATGATACCCGTGCACCATGCATGAATAAGAATAGCATATAGCATGTTGACTTGCAAGGTAGAATAGGACTAAACGAAGATGGGAAGCCGAAAATTGACTATGCGTATACGTCTTTTAGTGAGAGAGCAAGCTGAAAAACAAGGGCGCAATAGGACATGGTTATCACGTCACGCTGAGGTACAGTACGACACGGTTTCAGGCATATGGCACAATCCCTACAGACATGTTGACTTGCTCACAATGGTTAAGCTCGCTAAAGCTCTTAACGTGAAAGTAGCTGAGTTGTTTGTTATAGAGCAGGATGAGTAAAATGATATACCCTCCTACGGTCACCACACGAAGCCCTATGACCTATTTTCTACTGGGATAGCTACGGCAACGCTCACGAGGCAACGTCCAGGTGTGGGGGTTTCATAAAAATAGCCGCTCCGACCGCTCCACAGGCCCAACCACGCATAAAAATTTGTTCTCCGTTACCAATTTGTCAGTCTCTCTGGGGTATCGCCAGAGGGAGGTGAGGGACGCAATCAAGCCCTGTTGGGGTGGTTGCGGTCTGCACTGGAAACCGCGTTAACACCCCGCCAACGAGAGATTTTCTGTCTGCGGCATGGCTTGAGCGGTGGGCAACCGATGAAACATATCGAGGTGGCGGCGCTGCTTGGGATCAGTATAACCTGTGCGACGACCCTGGAGAGTGAAGCGAGAAAACGGTTGTGTAAGGCGTTAACGGCTCTTGCTGTTGCGGAGGAAGGGTTAAGTGCTTAGGATGGCACGAAGGCGGAAGAGAGACTTATAGAGGCTGGTTTGCCTCTGCGGGGGTGGCCTGATGCGCAGTCCTCTTAGATGCTCGACGCCAGGTTGGAGGCCCAACGGCATGTTTTTGGCCCTCTTTTCCCTCTTGTAGCCCTCGCTCATCTCTCTCGTGTGCTGGCTGCCCAACCAGACGAAATGCGCTTGTCAAGGCAGACTTCCCTTCAAGGGGCCTTGACAAGTAAGAGGTGGTGTGTGGCGGTGTGGGGATTTCGTCTGGTAGGCTTGCCTGCACGAGGGAGCAGAGAGCAAGGAGGGAGTATGGCATACTTTCAATGGCCTGAGAGGCGGCTAGCTGGGAGGCTTCTGGTAAGTTGTACTTCCCTCTGGCGGAGTCTCGGCTTGCAGATCGCGGAGCAAGCGCGTCAGGGCCTTCTGATAGTTGTCGTGGTGCTTCCACTTGCAGAAGTCGCCGATGTATCGCATGCGGCGGATATCAGCAGCCCAGGCTTGTTCGGTCTGCATGACCGTATCATCCAACCGTAGAGGGAAGAGCACGAGTCTGTTGGTTCGTGCCTCTTTGTCAAAAGCGGTTTCGACTTCTTTCTTGACCCAAGAACTACTAAGAGAATGCTCAGAGAGGACGAGCAGGAGCTTGTCAAACAGGCGGATAGATTCGTCAATGCGTATGCGGATCTCGTCGCCAATCTTCATATCTACGAGAGTGAACCAGCAGCGTACACCTTTGCTTTGCAGATCAGTATACAACTGGTCGGCAAAATCTTGGTCGCGGCTGGAATGGCTAATTAAGCAGATGTAATACTCGATGGGATGGTTCACTAGCGAACGCATATAGGTAAGGAAGTCCTCTGGTATACCGGCTTTACGCAGAAATGCTTCGGGAATATCCCCTTGAGAGCGATAGATGGTATCAGTGCCAATGTACGATGGGCCTGCATGTTTTACTGTCTCCAGTCCCCTCACAGTGCGCAGGTCGTTGTCACCGAACTGTGTCCACCCTACTGTAGCAAGGATGAGATTGGCACTGCTGAGATTGGCACTGCTGAAGTTAGCAAAGCTGAGGTCGGCACTGCTGAGGTTGGCATCGAAGAGGGTGGCATAGCTGAGGGTGGCATGGCTGAGGTCAGGTTGTGTTCTTGGATGTTGCTTTCTCCATGTATTCCAAGCGTCTGGCCCCTGCCGCAATACTTCCAGTTGGTGCTGATCTGCCACGTTGAGTACCTCCTGTGTAGTGATCTCATTATAGAGAGGTGTGGGTATGTTTGCAAGCACTTTTCCTTCTGTTTTTCTAGTGAAGATCGAAGCCCTCTTGTGCTTCTTGCGCAATGGCGTTGCTCTTTAAGGCACGATACAGGTAAACCGTGCCTATCAAAATACATAACTGCTTGTTTATCCTTGTGGTGGTTCAAAGCTCATCTGTCATACGCGGTTTTTCTGGGGTGTAGGTATCATACTACTCGTAACTTGAAAAGTCTGTCAGATTTCCCCAATGACATGCTAAAAGAGGCATGTGAAAAGGAAAGGGAGGGTATCATGGATATCGGGATAGCTATACAGGATTTTATTACGGTGCATGAGATTGAAAACCATAGCCCATATACGATTAGAAACTATCGTAGGCATCTTGAGAACTTCAGGGCATGGGTACAATTAGTGTATGGAATCGTTGACACTGATGCAATACAGGTTACTCATCTGCGTGGGTGGGTTAGTCACCTACAGAAGAAAGCCGTAGGGAGACTAGATGTTTATATGAGTGATCGTACTGTTAATCAGTACGGAGTCAGCCTGATAGCGTTTTGTCACTGGTTAGAGAAAGAAGGGGTGATGGAGAAATCAGTGACAGAACGTTTTAAGCTCCCTCGTGTCGAGCAGAAATTTGTTCCTACCTTTACACCCGATGAGGTAGAAAAGTTACTTGATGCGTGTGAGGAAGATAAGAGCTTGAAGCCCCAACTGCGTAAGGCGCTGACAGCAAGGAATAGAGCTATACTGAGTGTGTTGATTGATACGGGCATACGCCTTAGTGAGTTGGTTGGGTTGCGGTTATGCGATGTAGACCGCGATCTAAGGCTGCTTATTGTACACCGCAAGGGGAACAAATGGCAGCAAGTCCCAATTTCAAGAGAGGGTTTCAAGCCGCTTCACGACTACTTGACGAAGCACCGCCCTTACCTGGCTGCATTAGGCGGTAAAACAGTAGCGCGTAAAGAGGATGCAGTTTTTCTCTCCATGACGGGTGAACCCCTAACGGACGGTGGTATCTGGATGCTGTTTTACCGGCTCAGGAAAAGGACGGGCATTACAGGTAAGAGGGTGTCGCCGTATAACTGCCGTCGCTATATGGCAACAACGCAGTTGGCAATGGGCCGCAGTCCTCTTGATGTGCAGCGTCAGATGGGGCATACAACGCTCAAGATGACGAACCACTATGCATCCCTTACCGTTGAACAGCTACAGAAGTCCCACGAGAGATATTCACCTTTGCGTGCTAAACACATGGGGAGTACGGAGGCTTTTGGTACTGGCTATTGGGATGAATAATAGAATACCGATACAAGAGCTTATAATCTTCTTGCCTTCTTCTGGAAAGAGATCAGAAATACCTCCATCTTCGAGAAACATA
>Ga0209648_10002759_pt1 | contig 14631 bp, 7 predicted proteins | sample GraSoi2013_115cm_FD_185830 | JGI IMG/M metagenome (GOLD analysis project Ga0209648, IMG submission 185830) | Grasslands soil microbial communities from the Angelo Coastal Reserve, California, USA - Sample 9_17_2013_115cm (SPAdes) (version 2) | ecosystem: Environmental > Terrestrial > Soil >...
TTGGCGGGAGCGGGGCTGGCCGTAGCGCCGGAGTCCGAGGCAGGTATTGTCAGTACGATGCGATGGCGCTCGATGGTAACGACGCCGTTAGTGACCTCGGCCAGAGTTTGAATATCGACGTAGGAGCGGCCATCGATTTGCCGGACTGCCGGTCCGGCACTCTTCCCGTTCACGACGAGGATTTTATTTTTGGTAGGTGCGCTTTGCGCGAAGAGGACTCCCGCGAGCCCTAGAACAAATCCCAGCGGCAGGAGGAATCGAAAATTGTCATGTTTGTTCATCATGGGCGGTTCACCAGCATTTCCGCTTTGACGTCCGAAGCAACTAACATTATACGCCGACGCGCTTTTTATTTGCCGAGGTGCTTGTCGAGGAAGGCGGCCATGATTTGGCCGGCTTCCTTGGATTCGGGGAGGGCGGGATTGTTCCAGAAAGCGTGGGGGAGGGCTTCGAAGACCACCAACTGGGCGTCCACGCCGGCACGGAGGTAGGCGCGGTGCAGGATGGTGGTTCCGCTGAGGAGCATATCGCGGCCGCTGGTGATGAAGAGCGTGGGAGGGAATCCGGTAAGATCCGCGTAGAGTGGAGAGAGGATGGGATCTTTGGGATCAGTCGAGCCGGCGTATGCGGGATTGCGTACGCCCGGCTTGGGCGGGTCCAGGTGGCCAGAAAAGCCGTTCAAGGCGTAGAGCGCGATCGAGTCACCATCCTGACTGAAGTCGCCCATGCCTGAGAAAATTCCCGTCGCGCCGGGCGGGGGCAGCCCTAATTGCTTCAACTTCACCGTTACTTCCGCCGTGAGAATGGCGCCCGCGGAGGTGCCATAGATCCCGATGTGGCCCGGCTTATAGGATTTGAGCAGGTCTTTGTAGACCGCCACCGCGTCGTCAATCGCCGCGGGGAATGGATGCTCGGGCGCCAAACGATAGAGCACGGCGATTACTTTTGTCCCTGAAAGGTTGGCGATGGGGATGGACTCCGTGAGCGAGCCAGAATCGGAATTGAAGCCGCCGCCATGGAGATTGATGAGAACGCGGTCGCGCTTTTCCGGAGCGATGGTAAGCGGAGTCACCACGCGCACCGGCACTCCGGCGATGGTATCCGCAGCCACGTTTACGGGGTAGAGTTTCTTCGACTCTTCACCGGCGCCAGCTTGCCATTTGTCCGTGCCGGCTCGCCGCTGCTCGAGGGTTTCGTGCACGGCCGCGTCTGACACCACGCGCGCGAGGAACCTCTGCGCCTCCGGGCTGATAGTGGTGGGAACCGGCACGATCCGGGTGACGTACGCCGTTCCATCCGGCGCGATCGTGCTGCTATCGGTTTGCCTGGCGCTATCGGTTAGCTTGGCATCGGGGGAAGCTTGCTGTGCGCGTGCCTGACACAGCAAGAGCGACATGGCGATGAATGCGAGCGCAAACTTCCTGGTGCATACACGCATAGGGGAGCCTCCCGCGTTGATCAAAGGATGAGAATGCTATCAGGTTCAGCAGTGTGTTGACAGAGCCCGGGGAACTCCGCAGAAATCCGGCTGGCAACCCGCCGGGTAACCCGCCAGGGGGTTGACGAAGGCTGGAAATTGCCGGTGTTCGCGAGCTATGCTGTCGGGTGGCGGCGGAGCGGTAAGCGCCGCCAGAGGTGAGGAAGACAATGGTTACACGACGCGAGTTTCTGGATGCATTGGCTGTGGGAGCTGCGGGGCTGGCCGTGGGAACAACGGCGAAAAGTTATGGGCGGATCGCGGGCGCCAACGACCGGCTCAACTTTGCGGTGATCGGACTGAACGGGCGCGGGTACGCTCATCTCTCGTCGCTGAAGGCGAACAAGAACGCGGCCCGCATCTCACATGTCTGCGACGTGGACGGCAATATCCTGAAAAAGTTCGCCGATGCCACGCAGCGCGAGATGGGCGAGGCCCCGACTGCGGAGAAAGATTTTCGCGCGATTCTCGAACGGAAGGACGTGGACGCCATCACGATTGCCACTCCGGACCATTGGCATACGCCGATGTCCATCGCGGGGTTGCAGGCGGGCAAGCACGTCTACGTGGAAAAGCCATGCAGCCACAATCCGGCAGAGGGAGCGATGCTGGTGCAGGCGCAGCAGAAATATGGAAAGCTCGTGCAAATGGGGAACCAGCAGCGCTCTTCGCCACACAGCATCGAGATCGTGGAAAAGATTCATGGAGGCATCATCGGGAGGCCGTACCTCGCGAAAGCCTGGTACTGCAATGTGAGGAAGTCGATTGGCACCGGGAAAGAAGCGCCGGTGCCGGCGCAACTGGATTGGGAATTGTGGCAGGGCCCGGCGCCGCACGGCCCTTACAGGGACAACGTGCATCCTTACAACTGGCACTGGTTCCGAAACTATGGCACCGGCGAGTCGCTGAATAATGGAACGCACGAGGTGGATGTGTGCCGATGGGCCCTGGGCGTGGACTATCCGAAACGGGTTGCCGCGACGGGCGGCCGATACCACTTTCAAGACGACTGGCAGTTTTATGACACGCTGGTGACGAGCTTCGAGTACGAAGACCGGATGCTCACCTGGGAAGGTACGTGCTGCCAGGGAATGAAATGTTACGGGCGCGACCGCGGCTCGGCCATCATGGGAACGACCGGCACAGTGGTTTTGGATCGCGACGGTTACGAAATCTACGACCTCAAGGGGAACAAGACGAAGGAGTTCAAGGCGGGAAGCACAACGTCGTCCGCCGACCTCCGAGGAACCGATTCCATGACGGACAGGCACTTCGCGAACTTCATCGCGGGAATCCGGAAAGGCGAGAAGCTGAACGCTCCGGTTTCTGAGGGGAATATCGCGGTTACAATGCTGCAGCTTTCGAATATCGCGTGGGAAGTCAACCGGGAGCTGCATCTGGACATGAAAGACGGGCGGATCCAGGGCGACGACGAAGCGATGAAGATGTGGGGGCGCGAGTACGAAAAAGGCTGGGCGCCGCATGTCTGAGCCTGGCGAAGAGGTCGACAGTTGAAAGTTGAAAGTTGAAAGAGAAGGAAAAAAACAGTCTTTGCATGAGAGCCGAAGGATGACACGCAATTGAAGAATATTTTCTCACGGCGCGATTTCGTTCGGTCTGGGGCTCTGGTTGGGGCAGCGCTCGCTGCTTCGGGCGAATTCTTCGCAGCCGCGGCGGGACTGGCAGCGGCTGATGAAGGGTCGGCGATTCGCTTGGGAGTGGCCAGCTATACGTTCCGCGAGTTCAGCCGCGCGCAGATGATCGGATTCCTGAAGCAGCTCAACGTGTTGGCACTGAATGCGAAGGACGTGAAGGACCATCTCCCGATGGATGCGAACGAGGAGGCGACTGCGCTGGCGGACTATGCCGCAGCGGGGATCAAGCTGCACGCTGCCGGAACCATCTACTTCCCGAAAGGTGAAGACGCGGATATTCGGAGCAAGTTCGAGTACTGCAAGCGGGCGGGGATTGGCGTGATTGTGGCGGGCGACCCGGCGCCGGAGACTTTGCCGCGGATTGAGAAATTTGTGAAGGAATACGATATCCGCTTCGCGATCCACAATCACGGGCCGGAAGATAAATTGTGGCATTCGCCGCTGGATGTGTTGAAGGCAGTGAAAGGGATGGATCCGCGGATTGGGTGCTGCATTGATGTCGGGCATACGGTTCGCGCGGGCACGGATGTGATTCAGGCGATTCGTGAGGCAGGCCCGAAGCTGCATAACGTACACATGAAGGACCTTGCGAACTCTGAGAAAAAGGATAGCCAGGTGGCGGTGGGAGATGGGGTCATGCCGGTGAAGAAGATTTTTGAGGCGCTTAACGCGATCGAGTACAAGGGCTTTGTCGATCTGGAGTATGAGATTTATGCCGACGATCCGATGCCGGGGGTTATCGAGAGCTTTGCTTATATGCGGGGCGTGCTGGCGGGCATGGGGTAGGCGGGGCAGGGCTGAGGCATTTGGTAGGCCACTCGGCAGGTGAAAAGCACTTGTCCGATTTGCAGCGTTAATCAGGAAGTTTGGGGAACAAATCAGCGGAACAACCACGGTCCGTATGGGCGTCTCTTCACGAGTTCTCGGGCTTCGGCCTCTATGCGCGCATTCTCGGCAGCCATAGCCGCCTCTCCTTCAAACACCTTGTGCCAGTGTTTATATGCCAAGTACGGATACTTTTTTGCTCCCCAAATAGCCAGCGCGTACATACCCACGATTGATCCAAGTGTGACAAGGGTCCCTGCACGCGTTGGATGAAACAAGGCATTCAATCCTACATTTACGCAAATAAATGATAGGGCGATAGTTGCGAATGCAATCTTCCTGTTTCGAAAAAATATGAGAGTCAGAACAGCGCCGGAGACCAGATACCAACTCGCCGACCGAAAATCATGCTTCCAGAATTCAGAGACGCTTATCATAAACAGGACTGTAATCACCGATCCGATGAATGAAAAAGCCGCAATTTTCGGCGTCCAGTTCCTCAATCCCATGCCGTTCCCCGCAGAATCTTTCTGCTTTCAAATTCTAACTAGCCGGCTCCCCTGGGTCGTCCAGTTGGTAAGAGTCTACACCGCGTCTTTACATGGAAGGCCCGATAAGTCAGAAAATCGGAAACTGTCCGGCGAGCAAGTGTCGAGAGGCTTCTGACTTGGGCGTTAGACGGTGATGCCGCCGAAGCAGAGGTATTCGATTTCGACGAATTCGTCGATGCTGTATTTGGAGCCTTCGCGGCCAAGGTCGATTCTGAATGACCGCGCTCTGGGCAAGTTAAATGGGTTCAGGACAATCCCAATTTGCGGTGGGCGCCGTCGCACTCGCTTAAATGATTAGGCGTGGGAGAGCGCGGGTTGCTTGTGTTCGGCGACGGAGGCGAGCGCGGCTTCGATGACGCCGAGGCCTTCGTCGAGCTGCTCATCGGTGACGACGAGCGGGACGAGGATGCGGATGACGTTGTTGAAGGTGCCGGCGGTGATGGTGATGAGGCCGTGCTCGTAGCAAAATTTGGCGATGGCTTTGGTTTCGGTGTCGGCGGGTTCGCGGGTTTGCGCGTTACGCACCAACTCGATGGCGCACATGCCGCCGAGGCCGCGAACTTCGCCGATTAGGGGCCATTTTCTTTGCCAGGCCTGGGCGCGTTTTTCAAAATGCGCGCCGATGGCGGTGGAGCGGGCGAGGAGGCCGTCTTTCTCGATGGTTTCGATGGCGGCTAGCGCGGCGGCGCAGGAAGCGGGGTGGCCACAGAAGGTTCCGCCGAGAGCGCCCACGCCGGGGGCGTCCATGATTTCGGCGCGGCCGGTAACGGCGGCGATGGGCATGCCTCCGCCAAGGGATTTCGCCATGGTGATGAGATCGGGCTCGATGCCGAAATGTTCGGAGGCGAACCATTTGCCGGTGCGGGCGAAGCCGGATTGCACTTCGTCGGCGATGAAGAGAATGCCGTGCTTGCGGCAGATGTTTTGCAGCAGCTTGAAGTAGTCGCGCGGGGGAATGACGAAGCCGCCTTCGCCGAGAACGGGCTCAGCGATGACGGCGGCGACGGATTCAGGAGCGACGGAGCGCTTGAAGGCGTCTTCGAGGTGGTGCGCAAAGGATTCGGCGGTGGCGCCCTTTTCGCCACGATAGGGATAGGCGAAGGGAATGCGGTAGATGTCGCTGGCGAAGGGCTGGAAGCCGGCTTTATAAGGATGCGTCTTGCTGGTGAGCGACATGGTGAGAAGGGTGCGGCCGTGGAAGGCGTCCTCGAAACAGATGACGGCGGGACGCTTGGTGTGGGCGCGGGCGATCTTGATGGAGTTTTCGATGGCTTCGGCGCCGGAATTGAGAAGGATGGTTTTTTTCGGAAAATTGCCGGGAGCGAGGGCGTTGAGTCTTTCGGCGACGGCGACGTAGCTCTCGTAAGGAGTCACGGCGAAGCAGAGATGGAGGTGCTTTTCGAGCTGCTCGCGGATGGCGGCGAGCACCCGAGGGGAGCGATGGCCAACGTTGAGGCAGCCGATGCCGCCAGCGAAATCGAGATAGCGATTGCCGTCGACGTCCTCGATGGTGGCGCCGTCCGCGCTGGCGGCGAAAATCGGCGTAGCGTTCGATGGGCCGCGGGGAATGGCGGCTTCGCGGCGGGCCATCAAGGCGCGGGACTTGGGGCCGGGTATTTCGGTGCGAATCTGAATGGTGTTCATGGCTTCCGTATCTCCAGTTCAAGCGAAAAGCAGATTCCTCCCGCCGCCGCGGGCTCGGAATGACAAAGTGATTGTCAGTACCAGCCGATCGGGGTCTCGTCGAGATTGACAAACACCTGCTTGGTTTCGAGATATTCTTCGAGGCCCCAGGGGCCGAGTTCGCGGCCGAAGCCGGACTGCTTGTAGCCGCCCCAAGGAGCTTCGACGTATGTTGGCTGCATGTGATTGACCCAGACGATGCCGGCGCGGAGCGACTTCACGACGCGGAAGGCTTTGTAGATGTCGCGGGTCCAGACGGCCGCCGCGAGGCCGTAAGGCGTGTCGTTGGCGATGCGAATGGCGTCCGGTTCGCCTTCGAACGGGATCACGGAAGCGACGGGGCCGAAAATTTCCTCGCGAGCGATGCGCGCGCTGTTATCCACGTCGTAGAAAATGGTGGGCTCGACGTAATAGCCCTTGCCAAATTGTTTGGGGCGCCCGCCGCCGATGGCGACCTTGGCTTCTTTCTTGCCGAGTTCGAGGTAGGAACCGACGCGGTCGTATTGTTCTTTGCTGACCAGCGGACCCATCTTGGTTTCGCGTTCAAGCGGGGCGCCGAGCTTGATGCGCTTGGCTTTTTCGGTCATAGCTTCGACGAACTTTGAATAGATTTTTTTCTCGACGAGAATGCGGCTTCCCGCGGAACACACTTCACCTTGATTGATGAACACGCCGAAGAGCGCGCCGTCGACGGCGGCTTCCCAGTCGGCGTCATCGAAGAAAATGTTGGGAGACTTGCCGCCAAGTTCGAGGGTGACGCGCTTGAGAGTGTCCGCAGCGCTCTTGACAATAGCTTTCCCAACGGCGGCGCTGCCGGTGAAAGCAATTTTGTCCACGCCGGGATGTGCGACGAGCGCAGCGCCCGCGGATTCGCCAAAGCCGTTGACAATGTTGACGACGCCGCGAGGGAAGCCTAGTTCCTCAAACCAACCGGCGACTTCCATCATGGTGAGCGGCGTCTGCTCGGCAGGCTTGAGGACGCAGGTGCAACCGGCGGCGATGGCAGGAGCGAGCTTCCACGAAGCCATGACCAACGGATAGTTCCACGGAATAATTTGGCCAGCGACGCCGACGGGTTCGCGCAAGGTGAAGCTGAGGGCGTTTGCGGGCACGGGATTAACGTGGCCGAGAACTTTGTTGGCGAGGCCGGCATAGTATTCGAAACAGGTTGCAGCGTCGGCGATGTCGTACTCAGCTTCGACGATGGGCTTGCCGGAATTGCGGCATTCGAGTTCGGCAAGTGCGGCGGCGTTGGCGCGGATTTTCTCAGCGAGCTTGTAGAGAAGGCGGCCGCGGTCGGCGGCGGTAGTCTGGCGCCAAGGGCCGGAATCGAAAGCGGCGCGGGCGGCCTTCACGGCGGAATCGACATCTGCGGCGGTGCCCGACGCAACCTGGGCGATCACTTCTTCCGTGGAAGGATCGTAGACGGGAAACGTCTCGCCCGAAGAGCTTCTGACCCACTGCCCGTTAATGTAGTTCTGATAAGAGCGAACGATCGTTTTCACACTGCTCGACATAACTGCCTCCCAAATTCAGTTCACACAACCGGGGCGGGCGCCGCTGCCAACTTCCGCGCGGCCTTGCGCCTGCCATACACAAAGAAGAAAAATGCGGCGAGGCCGACGAAAAACAAAGTCCCGGCGGCCATCTTGAATTCAAATAATCGTATGGACTCGATTTGGTGCGAAGGAATGAACGCCACGCCAATCCCGAGAATGGTAGTGAGCAGTCCGCAACTGCCCGCCAGTACAAGCGTGGTCTTGCTGTAACACGCCTCGCCGGGAGGAGACTGCATGGCGAGCTTCAGTAACGCCGCATGCATGTAGAGAAACGGCACGAGCTGCAGGACGACGGCCAAGTCCAACATAGTGACGAAGGCTTCCTTCACTCCGGCGCCGACAAAGCTCATGCCCAGGAAAATCGCGGAAAAGCTCGCGTGCACGATCAGCGCGACGTATGGCGTCGCGAACCTCTTGTGCAGCTTGCCCAGACCCTCCGGCAAGTAGAGATCGAGGCCGGCGACGAAAGGAATGCGCGCCGAACCGGAAAGCCAAGCCGAAGCGATGCCGGCGATAGAAATGCTCAGGACGAAAGCAAATGGGGAAACGATCCAGGGCACATGGACTTGCTCGGCCATGTGACTGACCGCTTGAACAACGCCCTGCAGGACGCCGATATTTTGTTTGCTCACGGCCAGAAGCAGCGTCAAGGTTGCGCCGACATACAAAATGCCCGAGAGAAGGCCGCCCCAGGCAACCGCGCCTGGAAGTGTTCGGCGAGGATCTTGAATCTCGTCACCCATGATGGAAGCCAGCTCGAGGCCGACCAAGCCAAAACAGATGACTCCAAACGAACCGATCAGGCGAACGTCTCCAGTAATGCGAAAATCGGCTGCGGTCATGGTGGTGCCAAAACGAAAGAGCACGATAAGTCCGAGGCCAATGAGCGTGATGGCGGTGACCGAAGTACCGATCCCGCCCAGATTGTTGACCCACTTCCCGACGCCCAGGCCGCGCACATTCAAGGCAACCAGAAGAACGAGAAGCACGATCGATGCGCCGAGCGCGAACCAGGTATTGTCGGCAAGCGTGCGGGCGCGGGGACCAGCGACGTAAACGGAAATGCCTACGAAATAGAGGAGAACGGTCGGTACGTAGAAAATGTTGTTGGTCCAGTAGCACCAGCCCGACAGGAAACCGTGGAAGTCGCCAAATACTCGTTTGGCCCAGAGGTAGACGCCGCCCTCACCAGGATAGCGGTGCGCTAGTTCAATGACGGCGATGCCCTGAGGCCAGAAAAAGAGCAGCAACGCCAAGGTCCAAAGCCAGACGGTTACGCCGCCGTTAGCCGCAATCGTCGGAACCACGTTGAGGTTGACGATCGCGACGACGAAAAGCAAAACGAGGTCCCAGCGCCCCAGCACGCGGCGCAGGTGCGGCGCTTCGGGCTTGACGGGCGCTGCAATTGCAATGGTGGCCTCGTTCGCCAAATTTGTTTTCTCCCAGATTTCGTGGCGCGGGATTGCCGGCGGCTGAAAAACACGCATGCCGGGCTAAACCCCAGTCCGTCAATGCTGGATCCTAGTGGCCGGCGGCTCCGACAAAAGCGGCGCCGCGCTCCTGCTGTGCTTTTGCGAGGGCAGGACCAACTTCCTCGAAGACAGCGAGGTGCTTGTCAATATCCGCTTCGGTGTGTTGAACGGAGATAGTCCACTGCTCGTCCCACCAATAGGGCTGGGCGAGCACGCCGCGATTGACCATGGCGAACCAGTAGTGACGCCAGAGATCGACGTCAATCTTGGTCCAGTCGCGATAGTTCTGAATTTCCCTCGGATAAAGCATCAACGCGCCGTTGACACCCGCGCTGGCGACGTACGCTTGTAGGCCGGATTTCTTGACGATTGTGCGATAGCCTTCGGTTAGTTTCTTGCTGAGTTTGCCCACGTGCGTGTAGTTTTCGCGCGTCAGGACTTCCCGGAACGTTGCAAGGCCGGCGGCCATGGCGGCGCGGTTGGTGTTGTAGGTACCGCCGTGGAAAACTTTGTGCTGGGAGATCAGATCCATCACCGCGCGGCTGGCGCCGAACGCTCCGAGCGGCAAACCGCCGCCTATGGACTTGGCCAAGCAGATGATGTCCGGCTTCACGCCGAAGAAGTCACTCGCGCCGCCCCAGGCGAGCTTGGCGCCGGTTTTCACCTCGTCGAAGATCAACAACGCACCGTTCTTGGTACAGATGTCGCGCAGTCCTTGCAGGAAGCCGGGCTGTGGCATGCAGAGGCCGACGTTCATCAGGATGGGCTCGAGGATGATCGCGGCGATTTGTCCGGGATACTGCTTGAAGCGATTTTCGACGCTCTTCAAATTGTTGAAGCTGGCAACAACAACATTTTCGAGCGAGTTCTTCGGTATGCCAGCGCCGCCGGGAACGGAAGTGGGCGCGTCCGGATCACCGTAGTCTTCCGCCTTGGGCTTGACGCTGACCAGCGCCGTGTCATGCAGGCCGTGGTAGGAGCCTTCGAACTTCAGAATCTTATCGCGCCCGGTGGCGGCGCGCGCAATGCGGCAGGCGTGCATGGTGACTTCCGTGCCGCTGGAACCGAACCGCACCATTTCTACCGGATAGCGCTTGCAGATTTCTTCCGCAAGTTCCCATTCCTGCTCGTGCGGCATGCCGAAGGTCGTTCCTTCATGCAGCTTCTGTTCGACGGCTTTCACGACGGCGGGATGGCAATGCCCCGCCATCAGCGCGCCGAAGCACAGGTTGTGGTCGATGTATTCGTTGCCGTCGACGTCGTGAATGCGGCTGCCCTTGCCGTCCTTCACAAAGAGCGGATAGGGCTCGTAATGGCGGTAATTGCTGGCGACTCCGAGCGGAATGCGTTCCAGCGCGCGCTTGTGCGCCGCGGCTGATTTGGGTGTGCGCTTTTCGTACCTGGCGAGTTCTTTTTGTAGTGCGTCGTGCATTTGTTTACTCCCTGGTAGGTTGGCCGTTTTCGGTTACCCGGGCAGGTCTATTCCCTGCGGTCAGTGTGTGCTGTGAATTTCTCGAGCCGGTGCTCCACTCTGATTTTATCAGACGAGCGAAGGCGCGGCCCTCCCGAGCCGCGCCTTTTGAAGTCTTTCTGACAATCTGCGAGTGCTCTTTTTCAGCGTCTTAGAAAACCAGTTTCAGCGCGAATTGAAACAGCCGCGGATCCCGCACTTTCTGCGGCTGGCCGAAAGTCGGGTTAGCAGAGCCGCCGTCCACACCATAAAATTGGGCGTGGTTAAAGACGTTGAAAATCTCCGTCCGGAATTCCACCCTTGTCTTTTCTCCAATCGGGGTCTCCTTGAAGAGACCCATATCCCAGTTATTGATCGGCGGATTGCAGCAGAGGGTGCGCGGTGAATTGCCAAACGTTCCCAGCGCGCTATCCGCGAAAATCGTGGGATCGAAGACTAAACCATCCTTGCGAGGATTGTGGGTCGTGAACTTACCGGTTATATCGGGCTTGCCAGGACACTCGAAGCCCAGCGTGCTGCCCTCCAACTCAGCATCGTCGCAGTTGTTGATCAAGATGGGGAAGCCACTCTGGTAGGTATAGATGCCAGAGAGCTGCCAGCCATTCAGCACCTTTCCTTTAAATCCTTGGTACTTGGGAACCGGCAGTTCCCAAACGTAGTTGAGTACGAAGCGGTGACGCGCATCGTAGAGAGAAGGCGAGTAGGTCGCGTTAAAGTTCGTCGGGTTCAGAATCTCCTCGAAGCTCGAGGCATTGTCCAGCGATTTGCTGTAGGTGTAGGAAGCCTGAAACTGTAGGCCATGTGAGAAACGCTTCTCGAAGAGGGCTTGCAGCGAATTGTAATTGGAATGTGCCGCGTTATCTTCGGCAAAGATACTGTTAAAGATTTCGGTCCCGTCGGCGGGGCATCCGCTGGTCAGCGGATCGGTACTGGTGGGATTGCAATTGGGGGAAGCGTAAGGACGTATGCCGACCAAGTTGATCGGTGTACCCGTCCCCGGAGCGCCCGTAATGGTGCACGCAGCAGGGGTCGTGCCCACGATCGGACAGGGGATATTGGGACCTCCCGGCGTTGGACCTCCAATGTAGGGCATGTGGAGAACCTGGCCGGGCCCGAGAGTAAACTGATACTGATTGTCTTCGGAGAAGGGCCCGCAGCCCTGCCCAAGATTTGCCAGGTCGAGGCAGGTCTGCGCATTTGCGGCATTCTGATCGTGAATGGCGAGCAGCCGGTGCCCTTGAGAGCCGACGTAGCCCACCTGAAGAAGGATGTTGCCGGGCAGCTCGCGTTTAATCGTCAAATTGTACTGCGCGGAATACTGTGGGCGTAGTTTGGTCGGAAACTGCCCGAAGAGCACAATCGGACGATAAAGCGCCCAATCCACGGGTTGGTTGCGCGGAGGGTTCAGGAAAGCGTCAGAGACGTTCGGGAATGTTGCGCCCTCTTGGCTAACGAACGGGGTGCTAAATAGTGGATTCGACACGCCGTTGCTGATGCCGAAGGGCGGCTCGGCGCTGAACTGCTCGAGCACCAGTTGTTCGACGGGATTGTAGACGAGACCCCAGCCCATGCTGACGGTGGTTTTGTTCGGACCACCCGTGAGCTTGGCGAGCGTTCCATCTTTCCAGCTGGGGCTCCAGTTCAAGCCCAGCCTCGGGGCAAACGCATTGTAGTAGGTGCTGACCAGTCCACCGGGAACGCCTTTATCACCCGGCACCACCAGTCCGGTGGGAGTGGTCCCGGTATTCGCGCAAGTCGGCGTCGGGTTGGTAGGCGACTGGAAGAAAGAGACACTCGAGCTCGGGAATCCGGTGGAGAGATCACAAGGGAAGATCGTCGAGTTCTGGCCCGGGTTGAACCTCTGAACCTTTTTACCAATGTCGGTCAGAGGTGTGTTCGTCTCCCAGCGAAGACCATAGTTTAGCGTTACGTTGGATTTAATCTTCCAACTATCTTGCGCGAAGAGATAGACAGAGGTGCTGCGCACCAGTTCCGTGTTGGCGGAGCCCTGCGAATACGAGAGTGGGAGACCTAGGAGATAGTTTGCAAACGGATCCCCAGCGCCCGTATCATTCGCACCCCCGGGCCCGAAGATGTACTCTCCGTTGACGTTGAAGAATAGCTTTTGGTCGAATTTCTGATACCGGATATCCCCGCCAAATTTGAAGCTATGGTTGCCGATAATCTTGCTGTAGTTGTCGTTAAATTGAAAGGTGTTGCCGGTCTGCGGCAACTGGCCTTCAAAGTTGTTTCCAAAAAGTCCGAGCGTGCCATTCAAGGTGACATAGGGTACACCCTCGAATTTCGAACCGAGTCCCGGGTGAATCCCGCATCCAAAGCCCGGGCAAACAGGCGTATTGGGATCGGCTGCCGTACCGAGAGGTGCTCCGGTAGCGTCAACGAGCGGCGTGTCAGTGCTTCCGCCAAAGCAAAGCGCAGCCGAAACAGCGCTGCCGCAAGATGCCGTAACGGCATTGGTGACGGTGGGCGTATAAAACTGCGGCTGGGCCTCGCGGAAATAGGTGAAGCGGAACTCATTCACAGCGGTGGAGCCGATGGTCCAGGAATGGCTGGCGTTGATTTGTTGCGCATGAGTGATAATCCTGCCCGGGAAATTGCCCAGCGAACCGCCCGCCAATTGGAAGATGGCGAAAGGATCTAACGTGTTGTCGTTATCGTAATAATAATAGAGAGAAAATTTTTGGTCCTTGTTTAGGATTTGGTCGAAGCGAAGCTGGAACTGGTCCGCGCGGTCCGTGGATTTGACCACGTCCTGAGTCTCGGAGCTGCTGCCTCCCGATCCTGGCAAGAACTTCACCAGGCTGGCCGCCACGGGATCAAAGCATTGCGTGGGGACCACGCTGCCCGCAAATATGTCACTGTACAGCTGGGGGGTGCCAGCAGCCGCTGCGTCCAGATTGGTTTGGCCGGAGGGAGTGAGGTTTGCCCTGCACCCCGTGCGATTCTCGAAGATGTTGGCAACTGTAGGGTCGTTCAAAGTGCCTGTAAACGCGCCGATTCCAAAGTTACCAGCAAGGTCGCTCCCCGTCGGCACGGGCACCTGCTGTGAAACGATCCCCCGCACGATGCGACGGCCTTCATAGGAGCCAAAAAAGAAGGACTTGTCCTTCTTGATGGGCCCGCCAAGAGTTCCGCCAAACTGGTTTTGCTTGAAAGGCGCCTTGGGTGTCGGCTGAAAAGTGAATCCGTGGGAATTCAGGACGTCGTTGCGCAAAAACTCATAAACGCTCCCATGGAGGTCGTTCGAGCCTGATTTGGTGACAACGTTGACGACCGCGCCAGAGTTGCGCCCATATTCGGCGTCGTAGGTATTGGTGATGACGCGAAACTCCTCGATGCTATCCGGCGAGGGCTGCACGGCCGGCAGGTTAGCGAAGAGGTCGTTGCTGTCGCCTCCGTTTACGGAGTAATTGTTGGAGCGACCCCGGCCACCGTTGACAGTGACGACGCCCGGTTTGTCAGAACCATAGAAAAGATTGTTGCCGATCTGGGACTGGACGCCGGGCTGCAATTGCAGGAGCTGGAAGACATCGCGCGTGCTGAGGGGCAGTTGCGTCGAGGAGCGCTCGTTGACGACGGCTCCCAGCTGCGTCGATGTCGTATCCACAACAGGAGGCGCTCCCGTTACCTCGACCACGTCCGTCGAACCACCAAGCTGCAGGCCGATGTCAACCGTGAGAACTTGGTTGAGATCCAGTACGATCCCTCTACGGACATATTTCTTGAAGCCCTGAAGGGTGAGATCGATTTCGTAACTACCGACCGGCACCTCAATAAAAATGTATTCGCCATTCGCGCCGGACTGCACTGCTCGCGTGGCGTGCGTCGCCTCATTGATGAGCGTGATTGTCGCGGTTGCCACCGCGCCACCACTGGGATCCATCACAGTGCCGCGGATGCGGCCGCCGGTGCTCTGT
>Ga0209648_10002760_pt1 | contig 14629 bp, 12 predicted proteins | sample GraSoi2013_115cm_FD_185830 | JGI IMG/M metagenome (GOLD analysis project Ga0209648, IMG submission 185830) | Grasslands soil microbial communities from the Angelo Coastal Reserve, California, USA - Sample 9_17_2013_115cm (SPAdes) (version 2) | ecosystem: Environmental > Terrestrial > Soil >...
CCGCCACGGCTAACGCCCGGCTGTCCTCTTTAAGGTAGAGAGCGCAGGCCTCCCAGTCGGCACATTCGACAGCCAGCCAAGGATCCGGTTCTTGCTCCAAAAGGTCTTGGGCTCGACGCAGATGTTCCAGACCTTCGTCGGGCCGCATTGAGCGCACCAGGGCCTGGCCAACATAGTGTCTTACCTGTGCTTCGACGCTCGGCGCCATTGGGTGTTCGAGTATCGGCAGGCCGAGGGCGATCGCTTTGTCGAATTGCTGTTGCAAACAGAGGGCCTGCAACTCTTCCACCCGAGCATCGGCCACCGCGCGGCCGTTCGTCGACGGATGGTCCTTTGGCGTCTTCAGAAATGACTGCACAGGCTTGCCGGTGCGGCTCGCGATGATTTCGAGCGTGCGCATCGAAGGCCGAGCCTTGCCCGCCTCAATTAGAAAGATCGCCTGTCGTGTGAGATCCGTACCCCCGAGCTGCGACATGCTGAGCCCAGCCTCAAGTCGTGCCTGCTTGATAAGGCCGCGAACGACCTCGACGCCGGTGAGGCGCCCGCGTGGCTTGGTTTGGCGATTCCTAATGGCGGCGTTATATCACGCCCACCTTCTGGAGAGTAGCGGTAAAGCCACGCGGGCCTGACTGAATTGACTAAACTCCCGGACCGGTGCTGCCCGCCAGGACTGTGACCACCGTCACCACCATCATGCCGATCGTCAGTACAGCCGAGAGGATGAACTTGCGCATGGTTGCGCCTCCCTGAATGAGCCGGGTAAGCACCGGCAGTTGTGCGCCATATAACAGTGAATTGACGAGCGGTCAAGCGGCCCGACGAATCACTTAACGGTTGAAACGTCGGAGCTCGAATGCCAGTTTGTCCACGTTCGCGGCGGCGCTTGGCATCGCCGCGATCTCGGCCTTGATCCTGGCGGCCGCAAGGCGATACGCAGGCTGTGCGATTGTCGAAGCAGCCGCACGACGAATCGAATCGGGATTGCGTTCGGAAGGGCTCAGGACTCGGCCGACGCCGACAGCCTCGCAGCGCTCGGCGTTCCACAGCTGATCAGACCCTACCGGCATCAGCACGATTGGCAGCCCGTGGAGCAGGGCACCGGTGACTGTGCCCCATCCCCCATGACAAACCACCAGGTCGGCGTCCGGGAGAACAGAGCTGTCAGGGACGAAGTTGAGAGCTCGCACGGAGTTCGGAATCGGCCCCAGTTCAGAAACGTCGACGTGATCGCCTACAGTGACGACAACGGTGCCCCCCAACCCGGACAAGCCGGCCAGGGCGCTCCGCAACACCTGTTGTCGGGTGATCGTGGTCCCCATCGTCAGGTAAACAAATGGACGGTTGACCGCTCCGGCCCACGGGGATGCCGTATGCCCAGACGGAACCGCCTCTGGGCGGATCGGCGTTACCCTCAGCCACCTCGGTGGCGGACTGTCATGCAGGCTGAGGGGACAGGGGTCAAGGTACGCATGACACTGTCGCGCTACTGGCGGCAGAACGAAGCGCTGTCGCAACGGCGCCAGCGATCTTGCCGTGACCTCCGCAGCTCCAAAGGCATTGGCGAATCGGCCGATTCCATGCGTAACGACAGGCACGCCTACAGCCTCGGCCGCAATCGGCCCTCCGAACTCCGAAGGTTCGTGGATCACTAGATCCGGGCGCGAGTGCGCAAAGACCCGCCGGAGCTGAGTCGATGTGGCGTCAGCGCACACTCCGGCAAATACGCGCTCGATCAGGAACCGACTCCTGTCGCTCAGCTTTGAGAAGTTGTTCAGCTCCGGAAAGGCTGCAGGCAACCGGTCGAGTCGCCAGTCGAGCCCAGCGACCAATGGACGCAGGCCAAGGCGGCGGACGTGAGCTGAGAACCCGAGAGAGGCGGCGACCAAAACCTCGTGTCCGGCCGCCTCGAAAGCGCGCAGCACCGGCAACATGGGGTGCAGATGGCCGGGGCCGGGCTGGCATGAAGCGACGACCTTCACGGCTTCAGCTCAGTGAGCTGTGGTCGGAGCAGGTGAAGTCTTTACGGGTGGTGTCTTGGCGGGTGGTGTCTTGGCGGGTGGAGCTGCAGGCGGTGCGGCTCCACCACCCCCACCACCCGATTTAGCGCCCGTTGCCGATGATTGACCCGGAGCAGATACGCCGGCTTTGCTGGCCGCCTCCTGCGCGGACTTGATCACCTCGTCAAGAGGATTTTGTCCCTGCGCAGGCGGGTGTGGGGTGAGGGAAGTGTCCATCGCCGATTGTCGGGCCTGCTCGGCGGCCGACTGTCGAGTCTCGCGCTGGCTGCGAGCGGTCGTTGCCTCGGCCTCCGGGTTCAGGCTGTTCTGCTGTATCCGCCCGACCTGCTGCGAAGTCGCGAGTCGGTTGAGTGGGACATAGTCGCTTTTGAAGTTCACCTCGACCGCCGAGTTGAGGTCGAGATCCGTGTTCATCTCTTCGGTCGTCTGCTCCTTCTGAGTCGAGACGTAGCTGATGTTCTCCGAGATCGATGCGCTGATACCGAAGACTCCAGGCAGGCCATAGCTGCCGGCCAGGTTGATGCCGGTGTCGGATTCCAAGCGGGAGGCCTTGTCTTCAGCCGCGGCGCTGTGCGTATCGATGTGAAAGCGCATTGAAGCGCTGATGCGGCCACTGTCGATCACGATCCTCTGGAGGCCCATCTGGACCATGGTGGAAAGCATCTGCTGCCGCATCTGGGCAAGCTGGCGACGGGCAAAGGGGACCAGCGCCTCGGGATTGCCCGTCGGTGGCGAATCCTCCGGCCCGAGGCCGAGATCGACCTTGAGCGCCTCGGCCGAGGGAAACGGTGCGCCTGGCTTCAGCACAAGAGAGACTTGCGCTTGAGTCCCAGACTCGCTGTCGCCTGGTTCCACGTTCATATCGAACGATGCGGGATAGCGCTCCGCGAGCCATTGGCGTGCCCGGTCCGGCGCCATCTGGGCGTCCGCGAAACCCTCAACCGAAGCCGATACATTGTTGATGAGCTCCACGAACGAGTTCATCTGCGCGATGTTCGAATCCAGCATCGCTTTGAACACCCCGTTGATCAGGTCTGTCACGAAGCGCGGAAATGAGACCGCGTTCAGAATCCGCCGCGCCACCTCAGGGGCCTGCTGGGCGGATGCTGCAAACCCACCGCCGGCGGCCTGGGTCATGGCCAGCGCGGGCTGGCGCTCTTGACCAGCGCCGTTTTCATCCAGCGTGCCGGAATCGTGCTTCAGCTGCGCCGCCGTGTAACAAATGCGGACCATGCCCTGGGCAAGCCGCCGGCGATCAGCGGGCTCGAGGCGCCCGTAAGCGGGGGAAGACTCCAGGAGCGCCCGGACCGCGGAGCGGATCTCGTCCAGTCGCGGGGCTGCCTCTATTTGCCGTGTAGGCGTCATCAGATCGGCACCGGCAGCCACCGGTGCGCCCTCAGGCCTGCGGCCGTGGCGCGTGCCGCTCGGCAAGAGCCAGGCTCGACTGCAGCCAGGTGGTCGCAGCCTCGAGCACTGGGCTCCCATTGGGCACGATGGTGCCTCCGAATCCGCTCAACTGCGGCAGGACGTCGGCCAACCAGTTCAGGACGACCATGCCCGCTTCGCCACGTTCGACATGGTCGGTGGCGGGTTCCGCGGTGTGCCCCGCCGAAGCTGCCACGGACTGCACGGCCCCCCAGAGGGAACGCGCACTCAGCGCGAGTTGGAGCTGGGGAACCTTCAGGATCTGAATCGCGTCGTGCACCGACCTCAATACTTCCTTGCCGGCAAAGTCGGCCATGCCGGAGGCGCGCGGCATGAGATTGGCGGCAAGCTCCTGCGCCACAGCCCGGACGCCCGCGTCGGATCCGCTGCCTGGCTGCAGGACTGAGGTCGGGTACAGGTTGTGGATCGCCTCGGTCAGGTTGATCATCAAGCCTTCGAAATCGGCATTTCGACCACCTGGCCCGGCCAGGGTTGGACCGGCGGTCTCTCCGAACAGCCGACCGAAGAACGCTTGCCTTTCAGCTGCGGTGAAGCGCTGGCTCCGCGTCCTCCAGAACTCCACCAACATTGCGCCTGCGGGGCCCACGTCGCCTACCAGTCCGCCCGACTCGAAAGCCCCGGCAAGCGCTTCGACCGCGGGCACGAGGCCGGCCGTTTCGAGCTCCGACGCCAGGTACATCGAGGCCAGGCCGCGAAGGCTCTGCTGGTCGACCGGCGAGCTGCTCTCGGGCGGCAGGTCGATCCCGCCGTCGCCTGCCAACAACCCCAGGGTGCGTTGGACGGCCGACTCGAGGCGCGTGGCATCGTCGGAGTCCACGTCGTCAACGAGGACCGCCATCCGCTCAAGCCTTGGCCGGCAGGGCGGGCTTTTCCGGCGGCACGGCGTTTCCTTGAATCGCGGCGATCATCTGCGGGTTGGCAAGCTTCTCCATCGGAAAGTAATCGCTCTTGAAATTGACTCGGACCTCGCCGGTGAGATTTGCCTTCAGGGCTGCCTTGGACTCCGAGGTCTCGTCTACCGAGGACTGGACCGTAGTGATGTGGTCATGGCTGGCCGTCGCAGTCATCGATGCGCTGACGGGTGAGAACCAGGCGCCATAGCCGACGCTCGTCGTGACGGATTCGGTGTCCTGCTGCTTGTCGTACATCGAAGCCTTGGCCTGGCGCGCCGCAACGTCAGACGCTTTCATGTCAAAGACCACCTTGGCGTGAATCAGCCCATCGGTGACGACGATCCGGTTGATGCCCAGCATCACCATCGACGCCAGGAGCTGCTGCCGCGATTTCGCAATCTGAAGCCTGGCTTTCATGATGAGCTGATGCTCCTGCGCCTCATCCGACAGGTCGTTGAGCGGTTTGTCGAGGCCAAAATCGCCTGAGATCTTCTTGAGCGCGGCCTCCTGGTCGTCCGCCTTGACGACGAGCTTCGGAGTCGGCACCGGCGCAGCAGCGTCTCCCGTATCGGCCATTGACTCGCCCATACCCTGGGTGCTCACGTCGAGGTCATCGGGATACTTCTGAGCCAGCCAGTCGCGCGTGTTGTTTTCGGTGATGTTGTCCTGGGCGAACTGGTCAACTGTCTTGGCGACGTTGGCGAGCAGCTCGCCATAAGCTCGCATCTGTTGGATCGAGGTGTCCACGATTGCTCGGAAGACCCCGTCGATCAAACCCGACACAAACTTTGGAAAGTCGACCTTCTGAACCAGCTCGCCAAATTGTTGAGTGCCCGCTTTGATGGCGCCGCCGACGAAGTCTTTGCCGGCGAAGCCCGGCGCCTTAGCCAGGCGTTCCTTGGTCGATTCGACCGCGTCGGCCTCTGCCTGCGCGAGAGGCGGGGCTCCTGCGGATTCCAACGCCTCCGTGGTGGTGCCGTCGGGGTTCACCATGTAGGCGCATACCTTGACCATGAGGGTCGCCAGCTCGCGGCGCTCCTCCGGGCTCATGGCATGGAATGAGGGCGACTTCTCGAGTAGCGCCCGCACCTCCGGGCGGACGTGTTCGAGCGTTTTATCGTCCGACCAGGTCGGCCGGACCTCAGCAGCAGATGCCACCGCCGTGGCTGTGGTCACGGCCGACCGGCGGGTGTGGCTGGAGCGGCGGGAGTCGCCGCCGGCGGTGCGGCCGCAGCACCGGGTGTGCCGGCGGGAGCCGGTGCGGCCCCCGCTCCAGGCAATCGCCTGAGCGGCCCCGGCTTGGCCGCGTTTTGAATCTGGTTGATCTGGAACGAGTCGGCCATTTTTTCGAGGGGCAGGTAATCGCTCTTGAAGTTGACGTCTACCAGTCCGGAGAGCGAGGCCTTGGTCTGTAGATCGCCTTCGGTCTGAGACTGCAAGGCGGATATGGCCTTGATCACTGGCGTCGCGGCGTTCTTGTAGGAGCCTTTGGTGTAGTAGCTTGCGTCGCGGCGCTCCTCGGAGTCGTCGTCCTTTCCTTTTGATCGGGAATACGACCCACCCTCGGACTTGCCTTCATAGTCGCCCTCGCTGGTGTAGCCGTAAAGCAACTGATCCTTCGATTTGTTCCTCTCGTGCTCGAACGTTTGAGCGCTGAACTTGGATTTCATCGAGTCCTTGGCGCGGAAGTCGAAGGTGACCTTGGCCTGGATCTTGCCGTCCGTGACTACGATCCGGTTGATGCCCATGAGAACCATGGTTGCCAGCAACTGCTGGCGACTCGTGGCGAGCTGAGTGCGAGCGGCGGGGACCAACTTGCTCTCAACCGTGTCATCGTCGAGTGAGTCGACTGGACCGCCATCCACCGGTAGGTCCTTCACCTTCTGCAGGCCGGCGGACTCGTCGGCCCCTTCCTTCATCTTCACCCGTGGCTGGGCCCCATCGGCGCCGGTGTCGACGCTGATTTCGAAAAGGTCTGGGAACTGGTCCACAAGGTGGTCGCGCGCCTGGTTCTCGCTGACGTTCTCGTCGCGAAACTGGTTGAGTGACTTAGCGACGTCCGCCACCAGCTTCGCGTATGCCTCCATCTGTTCGATGGACGAAGTGACAATCGCGTGGAAGACCTTGGTGATCAATCCGCCGACGAAGTCTGAGAAATTGACCGCATTGAGATATAGAGCGGCAACCGCGGCTCCTTCCCGCGCGGCCCCTGCTTTGAAGTCCGGTGGAGCGGGTGGTGGGCTGGTTGTGCTCGTGGCATCACCCTGGGCCAGGGTGTAGGCATCGCCACCGGCCGATTGCTGCTTGGCGATACGCTCGCCCACGATCCCTTCGGGGTTGGCAAGGTAGTTGACGACGTTGACCGTGTCGTGGGCGATCTGCGTTTGTTTGTCTGCCGGCAGCGACTTGAAGGCGTCGCTGCCAAGCAGCATGTCCTTAACTTGTTTGCGAACCTCATCCATGGTCTGGGTCGAAGCCGGCTTTGAAGCGATCGTGGTCGTCGCCATGTCAGGAAGCTCCGACGGGGACGGCTCGCCGCTCTTGCATCGAGCTGGCCAGCCCATTCTTGATCTCGAACTCGATCGGTCTGAGGTGGAGGCTGACCCTCGGCGGAGATGTCGGCGTGGTCCGGATCTTGAGGACGGTAATGTCGCCTGGGCCCTCATCGGATTCGGGCGTGAAAGCGTTGAGCCACTGGGCAAGCTCGCGCAGCTGACGCGGGCGTTCGGCCAGTCCCAATGCAAGGAGTTCCATGAAGGCCGAGGGAACGTCCGGCACAGCGCCCAGCAGCACCTCCAGCTCGAGCTCGGGTCCTTCGGCCCCCACACGAAGACCAAGCAGCACCGAATTCTCGGGCAGATGGAAACGACCTCCGAGCGTGAGCCCAATCACCTGCATTACTGCCGGAAGCTGATGGGCAAGACCGAGTCTGGCCATGAGCGGCTCGAGGTCGGCCAGGCGCAGGGGTCCGCGGTGCAAGAAGGTGACGCGCTGGTTCCCATTGCCCCGGGAACATGTGATTGACGTGAAAACCGGCCGCAGCGTGGGGACGGAGTCCTGGGCCAGCTTGACGAGCATGGCGAGAGGCCTGGGCAGCGCCCCCAGCTGCGAGGGGTGGAGCTCGTAATGGACGGTGGATGCACGAAGCCCGTGCTCGTCGAAGGCTGACCCGAACCAGGCGCCATAAGCGAGGCGGCCGGGCGAACCGAACCCGCGCCATTCCTCGCTACGGCTGTCGAACCAGGCCAGGGCGCCCCGGCCGAAGCTGGGGCTGACGAGCCGGCGCATCTCACGCGTGGCCTCGTCCCGCCGCGACACTGGTGAGGTGCCCGGGGCGAGCGGCTCGATCGTGAATTGGAGTACCCGGGGGGTCTCTTCTGAGAAGCGTGGCTCGCACGGGACCGCGCCGGGTGACAAGGCGTTGTCGGCGTACTTGGGGTCGCCGGCAGGAAGCCAGAACGTCCGTTCCAGCAGCCCGCCGACGTATTGGCTCGGGTCGGTGACCCGAAGTGCGCGCGCGGCGTCCCCCAGCCGCTTGCGAACGAGCGTGGACATGATCTGTTCGCCCATGACTGCTCAGCTCTTGCTCTGACCGTTGGGGCTGACTCCAACGGCTTCGAGCATGTCCCGCGCGATCGACGGGATCTGGATCGGGCGGGTGGGGATGGCCGGCGTGTCTGAAGGCTGAGCCCATTGGTCGCGGCTGATGTCGGTCGTACCAGTGACGGCCAGGTAGCGGTCGCATGCGTCGACGAGGTCCGAGTCCCGCGGCTTGGTGGTGGGCTTGACGCCCTTGGCCAGGGGCAACGGGCTGCGGATCTGCGCCAGGTCGAGAATCTCGGCCCGGCCCGGCTGCGCGAGAACGTCTGCGTGGTCTGCGAGCCAGCGGATGATGACCGCGCCGGCGGAGGCCATGGTCCGGTAACGAATACTGTTGCGCGCACCGCCGAGCTCCAGCGTGGCCACCTGGTCGATGACCTGCCAGATGTCGCGCGACCCGTAGGCGCGCTTGATGTCCTCGTCGTTGAGCAAGGCGATGATGTCGTTGAGCTGCTTCTGGAGCTCGGTTGCGGCGAAATATGCAACGCCGTAGCCGTGCAGGGAAAGGTTGGCCGCGATGTCACGGCCCGACTTCCGAACCTGTTCGGTGTTCACCGGCATCGGGATGGATGCCTGCAACAGGTTGTTGACGGTTACCTGACGTGCGTAAGACGAGACGGCTGAAATGAAGCGCAGCCACAAGTCGTTGAAGTCGCGGTTGGGGTTGCCCTGGGACGCGTCACCACCGGGGATGCCAAAGCATCGCGCGTAGAGGTTGCGGCGTTCGACCTCGGTCATCCGGGTCACGCTCTGGCGCCAGTAGTTGTAGAGAAAGTCGCCCGCGCGTCCACGACCGAGTGGAAGCATGCCGAGCTGGAAGAGCTCGACAAGCTTCTCGGTGACCTGGAAGATCTTGAGCTCTTCCAGCATGGCCGAGAAATAAATCCCTTGCATCGCCTCGAGGTTGGCGGTCTGGATCTCGACATCGGCCTGCTGCTCGAGGTCAGGCAGGTCGATCGCGATCGACGAAGGTGGCGCACCGTCGTTGGCGCCTGCGGCGCTGGCAAGAGCGGCCTGGGCCTTGAGATCCAGCAGCGTATCGTCGAAGCGCACACCCTGCTGGATAAGGCTGTATGCGACCCGAGCCCATTGGGCAGCCTGAAGCTTGGCCGTATTCGCAGAACCCGTCGACACATTCCCGAGTGCGTCCTCGACCGGGCTCTGGGTGGCTTCGTTGTACAGGGTCTTGAACACTTTCGTGTAGAGCTTGTTGTTGGCGGTGTATTCGCCCCTGGCATTTGCAAGTGCGTTGGCGAATGCCGGGGTGAGGGGCAGGGGGAAGGCGCCCGAGGCTACTCCTTCATCGAGGGGCCAGCCCGGGTCGGTGTGGTTGTCTCGCACGAGGATCCCGTAAAGGGCGGCCATTACCGCGTCGTCTCCCGGCGGGGTCAGTGAGGTTGGGTCATAGGGGTAGCTGCCGGCGAGAACTGTGGCCTTCGCGGAGCCGATCCCCGGCATCGATGGTTGCGGGGTTGGCTTCTGCCCGTTGCTCCCCATGTCGGCAATCAGGGCCAGGAACAGCGGGTCGACGATCGGGTTATTCGTAAGCAGGGACTGCAAGTTGTTGTACTCGGCCAAGAGCTCAGGCGGCAGGGTCGAGAGCTTTGTAATGTCGCCCTGCACCATCTGCAGGATTGCGTAGCAGCGGTCATTTACCCGCTGGCGTTGCTGGCCGTCCGCCTGGAGCATGTCCAGGAATTGCAGATAAGTGGCACTCGGCGCCGAAACGGACTTCATTTTTCCCATCACTTGCGCTCCTTGGAAATGGATTGGTCGATCTCGCGGTCCAGCAGCTGCAGCGCTGCGTGCGCGTTGAGGACGCCGGCGCCGTGGCCCGCCGGTGCGCCGCGAGGCAGAGGCGTGGCCGAGTCCTGGAGGATCCGTTTCACCGCGCTCGCGTCCAGGGCGTAAGCGCGGCCACGCGCTTGGCTCAGCACGAGTCCGGCGGCGGCCGAAACGAAGGGCGCCGCAAAGCTCGTGCCCGAGACCATCGAGTAGCCATCGAGATTGGCTGTCACAACGCGCACGCCAGGCGCAAGAAGCGCGACATGCGGACCGCTCGTACTGAAATGCGCTGGGCTGCCATCGGGTTGCGCCGCGCCGACCGCGATGACTCCATCGAGCGCGGCCGGAGCATAGGCAGCTGTGGTGCCGGAGTTTCCGGCGGCGGCAACCATGACGCAGCCCCGCGCGAGCCCGTACCGGACGACATCCTGGTGCGGAATCGGGTCGTGTGGGTCCAGTGAGTCTTCCGGTGTGCCAAAGCTCATGCTCACGACCACCGCGCCCAGATCGATTGCGTCCTTCACGCCTCGGTCAATGTCCGAAAGAGCGCCAATCCCGACGGGTTGAGGCTTGCCAGGGAGGATTGCGCCTGCGAGGACCCTTATCGGTAGCAGGCCGCAGAGCCCGGCGAGTCCCGGCGGGATGGCCCTACCGAGGCCGCCAACGATCACAGCGCATGAGGTTCCATGGCCGACGTTGTCCTGTGGGTCGCCGCCCTCTGGCTCCGCGAGCAGCCGGATACCGGCGGCGAGCTCCTCACTGGCCAGGGTGACGAGATCGAGGCCTCTTCGCAGTCGGTGTGCGAGCTCGGGATGGTCGAGAGCGGCGCCGGTATCGACGATGGCGATCACCACGGCGGGGTCACCCGGCTCGTAGGCCATCGCCTCCGGTCCACCGACCTGGACCCGCGATGACCACGCATCGGATCCGATTGAGCCCTCGGAAAGCTGCGCCTCCATGGGCACGCTGGCCAGGTAGTTGTGCGAGGCATGCTCAACCGTCGCCACGTTGCGCAGGTGGTTGACGACATCGGCGATGGGGGCGTCGCGGTCGACGCCGATGCGGTACGTCCTGGCCAGTCCCGTCATGTGTTCGACGAGGTCATAGCCACCGTCTGATTTCGCCTGACCCAGATGGCGCGATGCCGGCCGGTGAAGCATCGTCACCTGGTGCCGGTCGCTGAAATGGCTGAGCAGCCGGTCAACTGGACCGCCGTCGAGCAACTCGGCAGGCCGCCTGACTCCCGCTCGCACATCGGTGAGGGGGGGCAGATTCGCCGGTCCCTCGCCCAGGCGCATCTTCACGATCAGGCTGCCCGGGGCGCTGTAAGGCTGGCCGGGCAGTCCGCTCCCCCAAGGCACCGAGAGGATGTGACTGCTCACTGCATGACCTCCGCCCCGGAAGGGGGCGCGAGTGAGCTCTGGAGTCGGGGGCCGAGCTGAAAGTTCCTGAGACCCGCGACGCCGGGCGCCGTTTGCACCGAAACCGTGCCAGTCGCGGGAAGGGTCATCGGAGCCACCACGAGCTCGCGCGGCGAGGCGCTGACCACGGTTACGGGCTGATTGTCGATGTGAACGAGCGGTGGCATGTCCCGCAGCAAGTTGGCGCCGCGGATGCGCAGCAGCATGCTTCCGTCTGGCGCCGTTTGGTCTGGAGGCATCTGCTCGACATGTGTCACGAACGGCTGGGAGCTGCGCTCCAGAGCCAGTCGCAACCGGTTGACTGGGATGTCCGCGGCCCGCTCGATCGCGGCCTCGCCGCTCTCGCTGTGAAGCTGTTGGAGCTGCGAGACCGACTGGACGCCGATCCACTCCAACCTGCGCTGCTCGTCCTCACTCAAGGTGGGGCCGAGGACTTGCTTCAGGGAAGGCTCGCCACTGGTCTGAGCCTCGCGAGTGTTCTCCTCGATCATCGGGCGCGTGATCGTCGTGATGTCGAGATGGAGGGTGCTGGCCTCCTGCTCGCCAGGCGCTGCGGGCCGGATGAGAACGATGCTGTTGACCATGTCCACATGAGCTCGCAGGTCGAGCCTCAGGTCCTTCACAGCGAACGTGAGGGGCAGCCCCGCTCGAGCCTTCATGGCCATGGCCGACTGGACACGGTCGAGTTGAGCTGTGAGCGCCTGGATGAACTGCTCGATCGGCAGGCCGGGATCCTGGCCGTTCACTCGGCGATCTCCTCGAGAATGAGCTGCAGACGCCCAAGCAGTGGGTCAAAGGCGGTCGGCCATCGCCACCGCGGCACATCGCCGACGAAGTCAAAGCTGTCCGCGCGGCGGACCACGTTGCACTCGAATGGCAAGTTGAGCTCGAGTCGCCGCACCGCGAGGGAGAGACCCGGCCGGCGAGTAGCCGCCACGCTGGCGGCGAGCTCGAGAATGGTTGATGCGAGCGGCCGCCTCATCGCGCCGTGCCTCCCCCGGCAGCCGCGGCGGGTACGGGCGCTGATGCGGCCGGCGCAGAAGCGGGCGTTGCCGCGGGCTGAGCTGAGGGCGTCTGGGCGACCGCAGCCGGTGCTGCAGAAGCAGCCGACGCGGCAGGGGCGGCCGGCGTCGCGGGCGCAGATGCTGCGGGCGCCGTTTGTGCCTCCGCGGGAACTCGCGCATTCCGCTGGAGGAGCCGTAGGCGAGCAGAATCCGCAAAGCGCTCGAGCGGCAGCGTCTCGCTGACGAAGTTGATCTTCACCTCGCCGAACAACTCGACCTTCAGGTCAGAGTCGGACTGCACGTTGACGCCGACCGTCGAGATCATCGTCTGGTGGTTGTCGTAAACACCACTGCCGCGCTCGCCCCAGCTCGGGCCGCCCGGATCCTGAGAGACCGCGTAATTCACCTGCGCTTTGTCCGTCGCTGCGGCTCGGAACCGGACGCGAGCCGAGATCGTGCCGTCCTTGACGTTCACTCTGCTCATGCCGAGCAGGACCATGGATGCGAGCAGCTTCAGCCGGCTTTCGCCGACCGTGCGGCGGGCGGCCGGGATGAGGTCGCTCTCCACCATGTCGTCTGTGAGCGGCTGGCCGTCGAGTCCAAAGTCGGAAAGCCAGGCCGGCGACGAGCCGTCCTCGCCGTCAGACGTGGGGCGTGACACCACGGTTAGACGGGGCTCACCGCCATCGGCCCCGGGCAGCGCAACTTTGAGGTCCCGGGGGTACTGGTCCGCCAGCCAGTCACGGACATGGTTCGTGGTCACGTTTTCGCGAGTGAATTGGTCAACGTCTTTGGCAACCGCACTGACGAGCTCGGCAAACGCCTCCATCTGGCGGATCGTCGCGTCCACGATCGCATCGAACGTCCCGTGCACGAGCCCTGCGACGAACGCTGGGAAGTTAATTTCATCGCTCAATGCCCCCGCGCGCGCCGCGATGGTTTCGGTGGCGGCGCGTGTCTGACCAACCGGACCTGCGCCAGGCGCCGGGCGTGCGGCAGGCTGGGTGGGCGACGCCGGCTGAGATTGGTCACCTGACTGACCGGTGGGCTGATTGGAGACTCCTGCCCGGCGACGCCAGAAGTCCTCAGGCGTGTCTAGAGCGAGGTCGTATGGATCCTTCGGCTGGTCCGCCAATGCCCGGCCGATCGCGTGGAGGTCCTGGAGGATCTGGGCCTGGGTTTGCGCGGGCAGGGACCGAAAGGCCAGCGACCGATGGAGCGCGGGCGGCGCATGTTTGATGAAGCTCTCAGCCGTCTGAATCTCGAGCGCCTTATCCGTCACCAGGCTCCTCCAGACCTAAGCCTTGACGGGGACGGGAGTGTGCAACGGAGTCGGAGCGTCGAGCTGAAGCAGGCGTTCGCGGGCTGACCCGGTCGCGGCCGCAAGCAGGGCACACCGAAGTTGGGAATCAGTTGGCATCGGTACCCGTCCATCGGCACGCAGCGCCGCGGCGAGTGCTGCATGCGTCCTGGCGTCGAAATGGCCCGATGGCGACAGCGAAGTGTCGCCGGCCTGGAAGTCAGCGACCGACGAGAAGCCCAGAAGGTCCAATGCCAGTAGCCGCTGCGCCTGAGTTCGAAGCGGACCTGCTGTTTGCACGACCCAGTCCAGGCCGCCGCCGAGGCCCCGGACGACGACCCTGTCGAAGACCATTGCCAGGCCGCGGTCGGTGGTGAAGCCGAGGCGGAGAGCGACCGGCATCATCGGTCGGAAGAATGCCTCTATGGCTTCCTCGTTCTGAGCCGCCTGGCATGCCGGAAGTCGGCCTGCGGCACGAAATCTGTCGAGCCAGGGCTGCTCCCACAGCCTGTGGCCGGCGACCGGGCGAAGGCGGTCAGCGGCAGCATCCTGAGTGGTCGCCGCGAGCAGCGCATCCGCGTCCGGCCCGAATACCGAGGCGAACCCCTGCGGATCGCGTCGCTTGGTCAGCGCGAGGACCTTGCCAAGGTGTCCCGACTCCTGGGTGAAGAGGATGAGGCCGAAGCCGAGTCCGAACTGCCGGCGCTTGTCGCCCGGCAGCCCGGGTGTCGTGAACTCGCGGTCTTCGGAAACGGCCGAGTAGGCGTCGTCACCCGAGTCGCTGATACAAACGGCGCGGATGACGCGATAGATCGCCTGATTGTCGAGATCGATCGCTGCCGGGGGCGCCGCATCGTCGGCCGGGAGGTCTGCGTCATGCAGAGCATCGTCGTAATCGACTTCCTTCAGCCCGAGTGGCGCACCCACGGCAGTGTCGAGAGCAGCGGCCCGCGGCTCAGCCTCGGCTGGTGGCGGCGTAACCACGGCTCCGGTCACAACCTGGTCTTGAGGTTGGGGCGAGAGCTTTACCTCGCCATCACGCCGGTCCTGGCCGTCACCGGATTCGAGACTCGCCGCTGACGCTGCGTCCGGAGGAGCCGTGGCTACGGTAGCCCCGGCCACCTCCTGGTCTGGAGGTTGGGGTGACAAAAGGACATCAGAG
>Ga0209648_10002761_pt1 | contig 14628 bp, 21 predicted proteins | sample GraSoi2013_115cm_FD_185830 | JGI IMG/M metagenome (GOLD analysis project Ga0209648, IMG submission 185830) | Grasslands soil microbial communities from the Angelo Coastal Reserve, California, USA - Sample 9_17_2013_115cm (SPAdes) (version 2) | ecosystem: Environmental > Terrestrial > Soil >...
CAACGGCCGACATTTTCAGGCTGCCTCCGAGGTTCGGCCGCTCGGCTTGCGAGGAAAAACTCGAAGGCTTGCGCAATGAGGGCCTTTACACGCCGCCCTCGACGCAGGGAACGCTGGAATTTCCCTTTACCGGAGGCGGCGTCAACTGGGGCGGTGCGGCGTTCGACCCCGTGAACCAGATCCTTTACGCCAACACCAGCTACGCCGTGCATGCCATCAAACTAATTCCGCGAACCGAGGCGGAAGATTTCAAGCCGCCGCCCGGTTATGAGCTCGGACTGCAGCGTGGCGCGCCCTTTGCAATGACGCGCGCGGTTGCGTTGTCGCCGCTGGGCCTTCCCTGCAACAAGCCGCCATGGGGCACGCTCGTGGCGGTCGATTTGAAGGCGGGGAAAATTCTCTGGCGCTCATCGGTCGGCACCACGGAGGACCGTGCGCCGCTGGGGATCGCCTTCAATTGGGGCACGCCGCTCGTCAACGGCGTCGTGATCACGGCGGGCGGGTTGGTTTTCACCGGCGCGATGGATGCTTATCTGCGCGCCTTCGACGCCAAATCCGGCGCAGAACTCTGGCAGGGCAGGCTGCCGGTCCCCGGCGTCGCCAATCCCATGACCTATCTCTGGAAGGGCGAGCAATATGTCGTTATCGGCGCCGGCGGTCATTCCGAGGCCGGCACCTCGATCGGCGACAGCGTGGTGGCGTTTCGGCTGGCGCGGCAGGGCGAGGCGCCCTCGCTGTGGTCGCGCACCATCGACCGCCCCGGCGGACGATTCCTGAGCGAGGCGATCGCCTTTGTGCTCGTGATGGCGCTGATGGTAGCCGCGTTATGGCGCTGGCGCCGCGCCAGACGGCAAGCTGCTCCGTCATAAGACCAAATCCGCGGCGGGAGCGCCGCGTTGAAAAAGCAAAAGATCGAGCGAGGGTGGCTCCGCGCCGGTGAGGATCGAGCAGCAGGCGTGGGCCTGGCCGCGGTGATGGGTTTGATGATTGAACAGATGCAGCAGAATATCCTGCAGCGCCTGGGTGTAAGGCTTGCCTGACGTCGTCTGATACGACACCGCCTTGTTAAGATCGCCGTCGCCATAGCCCGCGATGACGCCGATCAGGCGCGTGTCCTCTGCCATCCTGGCACGAAGCAGTTCCCGGCGATCTTCGTGCAGGATCGCGTTGAGCCGGTCGGGATGCTCTCCTTTGCCAGTCAACCGCTTCAGCCATATCCGATCGGTAAGGAGCAGGTGGTTAAGCGTGCCATGAAGGCTGCCGAAGAACACGCCGGTCGGGCGACGATAGACCTCCTCCGGCATTTCCAGGGCTGCGCCGTAGAGGCGAAGATTGGCCCAGTGGTTGTAGTCAGCAAGCTGCCGGAAATTGGCGATCGTCATCGTTTGGTCCCGTCCCGAGAAAGCCGGATGATAGCTTGATCCAGCATGCCCATTGGTGAGAATATCTCACCAATCAGAGCGGAGCCGGCGATGGAAGGGATGATGCAGCCTTCGGCGCGAGCGCTAACGGCGCTTTCGCTGCTTGCGACGCTCGGCAGCCTGACCGAAGCCGCGGACCAGTTGGGTGTCACCAGGTCCGCACTTTCGCACCGGATTACCGAGCTGGAGCTCCGCCTCGGGGTCGCGCTGGTGCGGAAAACCGGGCGGCGGCTTGCCCTGACCGAAGACGGGGAGCGGCTGCTGGCGAGCATGGGCGACGCCCTCGAGCGCATCGAATCCGCCGTGCAACCTTTCCGCCGCGACCGCGGGCAGATCCGGCTCAGCACCGTCTCGACCTTTGCGTCGCATTGGCTGATCCCGCGGCTTCCGCAGTTTCAGGCGCGCCATCCCGGACTGGAAGTCGCGATCTTCACGACCACGAGAGCCGTCGATTTCAAAAAGGAAAGCATCGATTGCGCCATCCGTCACGGCCGCGGGACGTGGAAGGGCCTCGCCTCAACGCTGCTGTTTAAGGAAACGTTGATGCCGATCGCAGCTCCCGCCGTCGCTGATCGGGTCTTCGCGAACACGAGGCCCGCGTTGCGCGGCGCGCCATTGATCAGGGCTCGCTCGCGTTTCGCGGACTGGTCGAAATGGCAAAAAGCCGATCGCAGCTTTTCCAAAGCGCCGATCAAATGGCTGACGGTGGAAACGCGAGCGCAAGCGCTTGACGCCGCCCTTGCCGGTGCCGGCGTCGCCCTGATGGACATGGCCTATATCACCGCGCATGTCGCCGACGGCAGGCTGAAGAATTTGTCCGAGCGTCCGCTGCAACTTCAAACCGGCTATTATTTCGTTCATGTTCCGAAGGCGCGAGGCATCCACCTGCTGACGTTGCTGCGCGACTGGGCGGTTGAGGCCGCGCGGCCGTTTCGGAGCGCGAACGGGTGAGCGCTGGCTTCAATCGAAGGCGACGCCGATCCGCTGCGCGCTGCTCCAGACCGCGTGACAATGGCGCCTGAACTGATCGGCTTCGATGACGAGCGTGAACGCCTCCGGCACGCCGACGGGATTGGCAATGTCCACCCGCGCGCCGCTTGAGGAGATGTTCCGCACCGTGCAGTCGGCGCTGCCGCCGCCGTCGAACGCGAGCGTGCCGTGTTTGAACACTCGGTGTCTTTGTGCTGCCCTTTGCTCGACCATTGTCGCTAGTCCGAATAGGATTGAAATTAGGTTCAGAATAGCAAAGCGAAATTACTGGCAATTGAATCGAATATCCCTGCTATCTGCTTCCAGGTTCAGGTTTCGTTTACGATAATTGCCCCGAAAACGCACTGGCGTGGCTTGCAGGAATCTGATCATGCTGCGCTGTCACGTTTCCTGGGGGGAGATCATCGTGAAGACGACGAGTGTGATGTTGTTTGCGGCTGCGCTTGGGCTGTCGTCATTTGCGCTGTCGCCGGTTCCCGCCCATGCCGTTGTGCTCGACCTATCGACCATGAGCTGCAAGCAGTTCATCGAGGGTGGCGACGACGAGATCAAGATGGTGCTGACCTGGATGGATGGCTGGTACAAGGGCGACGAGGACGAGGCGATCATCGATACTGAAGTGTTCGTCGCGAACGCCAAGAAATTCGGCACCTTCTGCGCGGCCAACCCGACGATCAGCATTGTCAATGCCGCCGAGAAAATCCTCGGCAAGTGACGCTGACCGGCGAAGTTTCACAGCATCGCAAAAGCGCTCGAAACCATCGCCACCGGCTTGTTGTCGGTGGCGCTTGACAGAGTGACGCGGCCGAAGCTCATGGTGCGGCCGAGCCGGACCACCCGCGCATCCGCCAGCACATCGGATGAAGTGACGGCGCGCATGAAATGCGTGGTCTGATCCACCGTCGTCATCGGCCGGTAGCCGCGGTTGGCTGCGAGGTTAGCAATCACCATGGAAGTGTCCGCGAACGCCATCAGCGCCTGACCGCAGACGATGCCGCCGTTCCGGCACAGACGCTCCGAGAAGGGCATGCGCAGGATCGCGCCCGGCTGCCAGTCGGCCGCGGCGCTCAGTGGCGGCGCGTAGTCGATGCTGACGATCGACAGCCCGAGGTCTTGCACCCACGGCGCGAATACGTCGCCAAGGACGCGCCTGGCTTCCCCGATATCGAATTCTCCTGTTTGCGGCTGCTGTTGCATGAACGCTGGTTCCTCGCCCCGATATTGGTGTGATGGGTATTCTAGAGTGCATTCGGCCGAAATCGACACGTCGTGCTGCGCGGCTTGGAGCTGCGCGGCTTGAAAATGCCTGACTTGGGGCCGTATGATAAGGGTGTGGGGATCAGGTGGACGATGTTCAGGCGATTAGTACTGGTTTTCAGCGTGGTCGCCATGGGCCTCGCCCTCAACGGCTGTACCAAATGCGGTCCGATTTGGGACGATTGGATGCAGAAATCCTGCAAGTCAGACCATTTTTAGCCCGCAAGCCGGCATGCTTGGCGTCGCGCTGCGCGGTGGTATATTCCGGGGAAAATGCAGGGAGCATTCCATGAGAATACTTAGCGCAGTGGCTGTTATCGCTTTGCTGACAGGGCCAACCTACGCGCAAATGGAGACCCCCCACGTCAATTTGCTGACGGATACGCCGTCCAAGACGCCGGAGGAACTGGAGAAGGAGGAAGCCCAGCAAAAGGCCTACAAGGATTCCTTGAGGAAGATACCGGACGCCAAGGTTTCTTCCGACCCGTGGGGTACGGTGCGTAGCACCGATACGCCCAAAACATCAGCACCGGCGAAGCCGAAGACCAAGACCGGCAGCACCGCAAAGCCGGGCGGTCAGGCCAAGATTGCCGATTGATCCACCAGCGTTTCGTAGCACTCGCACGACATCCGCAGCAGCGCCGGCCGGTCCAGGATCTTGATGACGCCGCGCGAATAGGTGATGACACCCGCGCTCTGCACCTTGCTTGCGACTTCCGTCACCGCGGTGCGCCGCACGCCCAGCATTTCGGCGAGGAATTCCTGCGTCAAGCCGACGGTTTCGCTTCCCGCCCGATCCGCGCTTTGCAACAGCCAGCGGCAAAACCGCGCCTCGATCGAGTGCAGCGCGTTGCAGGCGGCGGTCACCCGCGCCTGCGACAGCAGCACCTCATTGTAGCGAATGCAGAGATTGCGGATGGGCTCACTGGCCGCGGCAGCATTCCTGAAATGGGTGGCGGCGATTTTGCTGCAGACCATCGGCATCTGCACCACGACGCGAACCAGGGATTTGTACAGGCCAAGGCCTGCCATCGCGCCGACCACGCCCTCGCGGCCGACGGTGGCGGTCTCGATCGCCTTGCCGTCGCGCAGCACGGCGAGCAGCGACAGCATGCCGTAATGCGGGAAATAGATCTGATCGACCTCGTCGCCGGCTTCGGTCAACACATCTCCCTGCGGCAAGGAAATCGTCGCAAGATGCGGAAGCAGCCGGTCGAAGTGGTCGCGCGGCAGCGATGCGAGCAGTTTGTTGTCCAAGGGAAGACTGGCCTTAGGAACGAATACATGCACTGCGATATCCCGCCCGGTCGGTCGGGCCGATTTACCGCAGGGGTGGGATGGGCTCGCTCCGAGAGGGCGATCCGCGGAAAGCTTATTTATAAGGACCACAAAGGGGGATTGTCGGTCCGGTAACCGTCATAGTCTCCATTACGGACGGACTTGATTCCTATTAAATCAGACCAGCAATGTTTTGGGCTTGAAATTGGTTTGTCGGAAAACGGACCCAGCGAAGGATAGGCGTAGCTTTATCCCTTCTACCCTATTTCGCTGATCAATCGATGCTTTTTATCGGTCCTTGGCGCAACCGTCGTATCGCCCAACAGCCGATCGAATTCCAGTTTCGAAACGGCGTAGCATTCGCAGGCGCGCCGTTCCAGCGCCTCCTGATCGAGGATGGTAACGTGGCCGCGCCGATACCGGATCAGGCCGGCCTTTTGCAAGGTTCCCATCACGTCGGTGACGGTCGTTCGCCGCAGCCCAAGCATCATCCCGAGGAATTCCTGGGTGAGCAAAAAATCGCCCGAGGGCATCCGGTCGCGTGTCATCAATAGCCAGCGGCAACAGCGCTGGTCGGCCTTGTGAAGATGAGCGCAGGCCGCCGATTGCGCGACCTGGTTGAAGAAGGCATGGGCATAACGAAGCATGATCAGGTTCAATGTCGGGCTGCGTTCGAGTTCGCTGCGGAAGACGCGGACGTCGAGCCCGAGCGCCGTTCCCGGCACCTGCACGTAAACCGATGACGGCGCGTCGCTGTCGCCGAGACAGACCGGCAATCCCACCATTCCCTCGCTGCCGATGGTGCCGACCTCCGCGCCGGCGCCGTCGGCTGTCGTGATCACGAGCGAGGCGACCCCGTCGATCGGGAAATACACATGTTCGATCGGACGCTGTGCCTCGTAGAGGCTTTTTCTATAATCGAACACGACATGCGACAGATGTGGGCGCAGCCGCTCGTAATCCTCATCCGACAATAGCATGAGCAGCCGATTGGTTCGTCGATCGTGCTCGGGCATGGTCATTGGTTTCCCGTGTTCGAGGCTGCTGCAGCGCCGCTTTGCCGCAAGCCAGTCAGACGGCGCCCTGGTCCTGGTCCGAACCGGTGCTCCGGCTTTCCAGCACGGCGGCCGGCGCGGTGAATTCATCGGCAAGTCTTAGAAACGATCACGCAAGGCGGGATCGGTGGAATCGCGGGCGAGACGGCGGAACCGCTCGGCCTTTGCGCGAACATAAAAAGACTGCGCCATCGGACTCACTCGCAGCGAGACGGGAGTCCCCCTCGGGGCTCTCGGTCGCCGGCGCCCTAAGGATCGTTGCCGGCAATCTCAGGATTGTATCGGCTTTATGTCCGGTCTGCGACTCAATTTCCGCTATTTTTGAGAGCGCCGCGGGACTCGGATTGGTTGCCGCGGCCGCTATATTGAGCCTGTCGTTATCGTGTTCGGAGTTGCGACATGGCTTCTCGCCCGCGGGATCTCGCCGACCGGATGGCCGGCCGGCGCAAGCGCGACGACGGTTTTCTGCGCGAGACCTTTACGCTGCCGCGTGACAAGGCTCGAACCAAAGCGCGCGACTTCCTGACCCGCTATCCCAAAGCCGCCTATATGAGTTCGGTCGAAACCTGGCGCGAGCTGCCCGGCGGCGACATCGAATTCACCATGCGGCGGCTGCCAAGCGCCGACTAGGGGTTGCAATTTTGCAACTTTGCTATCATCAAGTTCCCTCTATTAACCTGCAGGATTCTTAAGGTTTTTCTCCCATATGTCGACTTTCCGACCCAATCTCGGCTTGAGGCACATTGGATGGCGAGACATCGCAAAGACCTCGGGGCGCGCAGGCACGTTCGGGTCGAGCTGCAAAAGGCGGGATTTCTGATCCCGGCGCCCGACGCGCCATGGATCGAATGCCAGATTCTCGATGTTTCCGACGCCGGCGCCTGCGTGGCGGTCGGCGCGCTAGCGGTGCCGGAGATTTTCGGCCTCGCATTTACCGCCAAAGGCGAGGTTCTTCGGGTGTGTTCGCTGGTCTGGCGCCAGGGCGAAGTCATCGGCGCCCGTTTCGTTACCGCCAAAGAGCTTCGGCAAGGTTTTATGCCGGGAGGCGAAGCCGACGCGCGATCCGAGGAATCAGCTTCCGGCTAGCCGCAGCGCCGAGCGGGATTGCGCCCGTTACACCCGTTCCGCGACCACATGGTCGCAACCGTAGCAGCGGAAAATCTTGATGGCGGCGTGGATCGACAAAGCCGGGAGCTCGCCGAGCTGCTTCATGTCGGCGTTGCATTTTTCACAGCTGCGCGAGCGTTTTTGATCGGCCGGATCATTCGCGTCGTCAGGCGCCATAACGGCCGCTCCAGTTTGTCCGAAACCGTGACTGCCGATCTGCCACGTCCGGTACCCCAATATGGCGGTCTGCTTCGCGTGATTCTGCGGCTGAACTGGGGCCGACCACTGGGCTAATCCAGGGGGTCGGCGACCAGGCGGATTCGGAAAACGGGCTTCTTGGACTCGTCCAGAAGCTCCATCTGCCATTCGGAGTTTTCTTTGAGTTTGCGGGAGATGCCCCCGACCATGTCGCCGCAAACGCTGGTCAATTCCTTCCATGCGGCCGCACGGTCGGCCAATTCGATGCCTTGCTCAGAGGCGCCGGAATAGGGGCCATTTCGGATGCGGAAGAAATACAGCGGCATGGCACAAACCGATACAAGAGGGCCATTCCGGGCCTTTGAGATAATCTCGAGGGAGTTCGGGGCAGTGGATTCTCAAAACCGGGATAGATCAATTCCGGATGTTTACGGTGCGATCGGCTGGGCCCGCCCGCCTCTCAATCGGATCGCTCGCATGCCCGCCAGCGGTGAGAATGCCAGTTGTCATTCGCTTTCGGTGATCCGGATCAGACCGTCGCCGGTAACGATCAGGCCTTTGGCCGTCTCTGTGACGTAACCAAGGGTGATCAGCTTCGCCAGATGCGGCGCCGGTATCTTGGGGTCGGGCGAGGTAATCGCGACTTCGATCAGGGATGCGAATTCTTCGGGCGTCAAAAGCTTTGGCGCATGGACGGTCATCGGTGAACTCTAAGGTGGGAGGCGCGGATAGTGCGGATCCCCGCTCGGGCGGTATTGGGAGAGCCCCGGACGGCGGCGTCCGGGCTCGATGTCAACATCCTGGTTTTCCCCGAGGGCGGTTCGATAATGACAATGTCATCCATCGGGCGGCTGGAACAAGGCCGAAGTAAGCAGGATGAACATTCGGAAACACAATAGCGGCATCCGAACGCCGTTCGTCGGGGCCGCGCGCCTGAGCTGAAGGGGATCCGAGCCGGATTTATGAACGAATTCTTTATTTTTGAGCCAGCATATCCGTAGAACTACGGAGCGGGCTGCCGCGCGCTTTCTTCAGCTCCCGGTCAATGCGCAACTGGACGCGACGGATGGCCAACAGGCTGATCCTGGTTTCCGTCTTGCCGGATTTGACCTCGTCGCCGATCCGGAACTGCCATTTCCAGATGCCCGGCGTCGCCGTCGTCGTCACCGTGAAGTCCACGCCTTTGTGGTTCATGGGAAACGCTGATTCATGGGAAGTGCCCGCAACGACTCAACCGATGCCGATCCTAAGCGCAAGCAGGAGGTTACGCCTGTTCAATATTGCACTGTTTGAAGAGGGATTGGCTCGATTGAATCGGCCGCTTTTCAAGCGGCGTTATTTCGGGGGATTGAGCTCGCTCTTGGTCCAGCCGATCGCGTCGGATTTGAATGGGTCGCTGGCGACGACCCTGACTTCGGCATGGGCGCATTTGCGGCACTCGAACTCGCGCTGTTCGAAGCCTTCCGGCCCTTCTATCACGGCAACATTTATCATCCGCGTTTGGCAGTTGGGACAACGCGGAGCGGGCATCGGCAATAGCTCTGGATCGGGCTTATGCGTCCTCGGCATGCGCTTAAAGTAATGCCGGCCTTTGATGTCCGTCCGTCCGTTGGCCGACATTGAAATTCTAAAATTATTTGACCCTCAGTCGAACGCGACGCCGATGCGTTTTTCCTTGCGCCAGACGACATGGCAGGGGAGGCGCAAGCCGTCCGCGACCAGCGTGAAGTGCTCGGGGATTCCGATCGGGCTCGTGACGTCGAGCGCAGCGCCGGTACTTGATCGGTTGCGGACCATGCAATCGATCGCGCCGCCGTTGAACTCGATGGTTCCGGCCTTCAAGACGCGGTGACGTGGCGCGGTCCGCTTGTCGTCCATGAACGGTGAGTTACGCGAAAATCCTAAGAAATCAATAAAGCTTTGCGGAGAGTTCTACGTAGAACTACTTAGTTTTGGCGGCCGTTCGGCTTACGGCGTTTGTTGGCGCAACAGGGCGCTAACAAGTTTGAATCACGCAACCAACGATCGGTCGTGGTACTGGCCGAATTGGGCCACTCGTGATTTCAAAACAGGCCACTCATCCGAGCGGGGTAATCCAGAAGATCGCACCCAGGGTAGACAGCCAAGTGCTAGGTTTGGTCCATTGCTCTGTTTTGCGTCCAGCATATTACAGCCCAAAGGCCCCAGCGCGCGCGCCCCTGCGCGCTGGGGCCGTTTCCTTTGGCCACTCGCAGATGCAAAATAGGCCACCCCGAATCAGCACGGCTGAGGCGGCCTTACTTCGTTCTGGGACTAACCCCAATTGTGTATGAACGCGGTGAGGCAACCCTGCGGCGCGTTAACGGTCAAAATGGGCCACTCCGAAATTCAACTTAGGCCACTAGGGGTTAAAACAGGCCAGCACCCGCGCCCATGAAAAGAACATATTGCGAACTGAGAACAAATAGGGTACGGTGTTCCCATCAATCGCCGTCTCGATCGTTTAACCGTTTCAATCCTTCGCCGCCGGTTTGTCCCGCTAGCGAATCCCCGCCATAAGGAGCACCTCCTATGTCTGCCACTGCCCTGCGTATCGTCGAAGGATCTTCCATGGACAAGACCAAGGCCCTGTCCGCCGCGCTTTCCCAGATCGAGCGTCAGTTCGGCAAGGGCTCGGTGATGAGGCTCGGCAAGAACGACCGCTCGATGGACATCGAGACCATCTCCTCCGGCTCGCTCGGGCTCGACATCGCACTCGGTGTCGGCGGCCTGCCGAGAGGGCGCGTCGTTGAAATCTACGGGCCGGAATCCTCCGGCAAGACCACGCTGGCGCTGCACACGGTGGCCGAGGGTCAGAAGAAGGGTGGCATCTGCGCTTTCATCGATGCCGAACATGCGCTCGATCCGGTCTATGCCAGAAAGCTCGGCGTCAACATCGACGAACTTTTGATCTCGCAGCCCGACACCGGCGAGCAGGCGTTGGAAATCTGCGACACGCTGGTGCGCTCCGGCGCGGTCGACGTGCTGGTGGTGGATTCGGTTGCGGCGCTGGTGCCGAAGGCCGAGCTCGAAGGCGAGATGGGCGACTCGTTGCCGGGCCTGCAGGCGCGGCTGATGAGCCAGGCGCTGCGCAAGCTCACGGCTTCGATCAACAAGTCCAACACCATGGTGATCTTCATCAACCAGATCAGGATGAAGATCGGCGTCATGTACGGCTCGCCGGAAACCACCACCGGCGGCAACGCGCTGAAATTTTATGCTTCCGTCCGCCTCGACATCCGCCGCATCGGCGCGATCAAGGAGCGCGACGAGGTGGTCGGCAACCAGACCCGCGTCAAGGTGGTGAAGAACAAGCTGGCGCCGCCGTTCAAGCAGGTCGAATTCGACATCATGTATGGCGAGGGCGTCTCCAAGATGGGGGAAATTCTCGACCTCGGCGTCAAGGCCGGCATCGTGGAAAAATCCGGCGCCTGGTTCTCCTATGACAGCCAACGCCTCGGCCAGGGCCGCGAGAACTCCAAAGCCTTCCTCAAGGCCAATCCCGACATGACCGCGAAGATCGAAGCCGCGATCCGCCAGAACTCCGGCCTGATCGCCGAGCAGATTCTGGCCGGCTCCCCCGAGCGCGACGCCGAAGGCGAGGAGCCGGAGGCTGCGGAGGAGTGAGGTTTCCGAACTTGGGTCGCATGACCGAAGTTTCGACACAGGCGGGCGCTGAGGACGTTGAGTTGCCGACGTCTTTGGCGCCCGTATTGTTTTTGCGTATGGCGGTAACGAGCATGACGCGTCTGATTCTGACCGGTTCGTTGATCCCGGAATTCACTAAGTCGGACTTCGCCGATCTTGCGGTTGATTTCTCCTTTCGCTTCGTCTGGGGGCCGTTGCCGTCTCCGGATGAACTCGCAACCTATCTCGGCGCCCGCACGCCCGATCACGGCCCCGGCTGTCATTGGTCGGACTTCGCCGGCGCGTGGGGTCGGAGCAAAAACAAGAGTCGCAGGGATCTTGGGTTGGCCGAGTTCTGCCAGCAGTACGAGACCGTCGAACTATGGTTCGACACGGAGCCGAATGCTCAATTGCGACTGGTCTGGCTGCTCGATTATTTTCGATCTCATCCGGAGACCGTGGCCAGGTTGAAGTTGCGTCTTGTTGATCTCGAGATGATCGGGCTTGATCGACTTGGCAAGTGGCAGCCGCCGGCCGTCGATGTCACCGAAAGGGAACTCGTGACGGCGAGCGCGGCCTGGCAGGCGTACCGGGCGGCGACGCCAGAAGCCTGCTTCGATCTGCTCGGCCAGAATTTGAGTGCATTGCCGCTGCTCAAGCCCGCCCTGACCGATCTGCTGAAAGAGCTTCCGTCCAATTCGACAGGGCTTGGCGCCACGGAAATGCGGATGCTCGAGCTGATTGCGCGGGGATACTCACTCACGAATGCGCTTTTCCATCTTCGCAGCTTGCGACAGACGCGCATCTTTAATGAGTGGGAACACGGCTATCTGCTTGATGGGCTTGCGCATGGTCCGGCTCCTGCCGTGGCCGGTCTCGACGACGAGCTGCGTACGATCAGGCGAGACAACTTGCGGGATCGTCTCCCTGCGTACCACCGAAGCCGACTGTCGCTGACCGAATCCGGCAAGGCGATTGTCGCGCACAAGGAAGACTTCAGCCGGCACAACCCGATCGATCGCTGGTGGGGCGGCACCAGGTTGACCAATGATCGCCTGTGGCGGTGGGATCCGATCCTGATCGCTCCTTGATGCTAATCACGCTTGTGGGACAGGGGCGAACACATTGCGGTCACCATAGGCGTTGTCGAGGCGCAGGACCTGCCGCGAGGTGTCGGTGATGGGTGGTGCAGCCTGGGCTATTCGGAGAACGTACATGACGCGTCTGATCTTGACGACAGACTCCTCCGGAGCGGGAAATCTCTTGCTGGCGGGTATCGCCGACCCCGTGATTCCGCTCAGCTTTCGCTTCGTTGGGGGCCCGTTGCCTTCCGCTTCGGACCTCGCGACCTCGTTGTCAACGCGTTCGAAGAACCATGATCCGGCGCTTCCTCATTGGCTGGACGATACCGGACTGCGTCACGAAGAACTCCGCCGCAAAGGCCACGGGCTGATCGAGCTTTGCCAGCAATACGAGACGGTCGAACTGTGGGTCGATCCCGAGCCGAACGCACAATTGATGCTGATTCAATTGCTGGATTATTTCCGGTCTCAGGGGAAGCTAGTCTCGACGTTCACTTTGCTCCAGGCGGACGTCGTCATAAGGAGCCAACCTGCGGGAGCCATTGCCAAATGGCGGCCACCGGCTGTCAAAATCCTGGACGATCATCTCGAAGCCGCGAGCTCAGCCTGGCAGGCTTATCGGCAACCGACGCCGCAGCACTGGTTCAATCTGCTGGCCAAGGATCTCCGCGTCCTGCCACAGCTTCGACAGACCGTGCTGGAACTGCTCGAAGAGCTTCCCGGAAATACGACCGGGCTTGGAGCGACGGAAACGCGGATGCTCGAATTGATATCGGCAGGCGACGCGCGTCCGTTTGACGTCTTTCCGGGCCACAGGAAGCGCAACAAACTCCGTGTGTTCGGCTACTGGGAAGTCGGAGCCTTATTGGACAGCCTCGCACATTGTCCGGCACCCGCCGTGGCCGGCCTCGACGAGGGACCATTCACGCTGGAGATGCACGATGAACGCGATCGTCTCGCGCGATACAAGAAAAGCAAGCTGAAGCTCACCGCGCTCGGCAAAGCTATCCTGGCGCGAACGGAAGATTTCAGCCGCCACAACCCGATCCACCGCTGGTGGGGCGGCACCGAATTGATTAACGACCGCCTCTGGCGCTGGGACCCAGCGAACCGCGCTTTGATTGCGCCTTAAGGAAATTCGCATTAGCGCGTTCAGCGCAGGTTTGACGCTGGAAGCATCAAACTTGTCGCGGCGCGCTCCGGAATATTCGGAGATGAACATGACGCGTCTGATTCTGACGACTGACGGCTCCGCTGCGCTTGCTCTTGAAGAGGCCGGTCGCGCCGACATTGTGATCCCCCTTATGCCTCGGCTCGTCTGGGGCCCGTTGCCGTCCGATGCGGAGCTCGCGGCAATATTGGCAGCGCGGAGCACACAAAGCCCGGTTTCGCATTGGCTCGACTATGCATCCTCGACTATCAAAAAGATCGGCGGGAGAGATCTCGGATTGATCGATCTGTGCCAACGTTGCGAGGCGGTCGAACTATGGATGGAAACGGAGCCGAATGCCCAGCTCGTGCTGATTTGGCTGTTGGACTATCTGCACTCTCATGCGAACGCCGCCACAATCGCAAATCTGATTCTTTGCCACGTGGACGCCAGCCTCGGCGGCGCACTTCCGAAGCAACTCGCCAAATGGAGATTTCCCACCGTCGGCATCACGAACGACCATCTCGAAGTCGCTAGTCTCGCGTGGCAGGCTTACTGTGCACCAACACCACAGCCATGGTTCAACCTGTTGAACAAGGATTTAAGCGTCCTGCCGCAGCTTCGACGGTGCGTCCTGGAATTGCTCGACGAACTTCCAGGGCGCGCAACCGGGCTTGGTGCGTCGGAAATGCGGATCCTGGAACTGATCTCGGGGGGCTACTGGCACCCGTTCGACCTCCGTCCTCTTTACAGGGAGCGTTTCCAGCGGCGCGTGTTCGGCGAATCGGAGGTCGGCACTTTGCTGGACGGGCTGGCGCTTGCTCCGGTGCCCGCTGTGTCCGGGCTCGCGGAGTGGCCGTTCACGATTGAGACGGGCGACTTGCGCAGCCGCTACGAACGACACCAAGAAAGCAGGCTGTCGCTCACGCCGCTCGGCAAGGCCATCCTGCTGCAGGCCGAGGATTTCAGCCGGCACAACCCGATCCATCGCTGGTGGGGCGGCACCGAACTGACGAACGATCGCCTGTGGCGCTGGGATCCGGTTCTGATCGAACCTTAAGGAGATTTGCGTTGGCGGCCGTTCTTATTTCGTCATTGCCGGGCTTGACCCGGCAATCCATCTTCTTCGAAAGATTCTTTTTAGATGGATGCGCGGGTCAAGCCCGCGCATGACAAGGAAGTCACTCCGCCGCCTGCGCATAGTCCTGAACCGGCGGACACGAGCACACCAGATTGCGGTCGCCGTAGACGTTGTCGACCCGGCCCACCGGGCACCAGTATTTATCCATTCGCGAGGTGCCCGCCGGAAAACATCCTTCTGCGCGGGAATACGCCCGCGCCCACGAATCGTCGGCGATGTCGTGCACGGTGTGCGGCGCGTGACGGAGCGGCGAGGCCTCGACCTTGAAGCGGCCACCTTCGATCTCGGCGATTTCGCGCCGGAT
>Ga0209648_10002762_pt1 | contig 14628 bp, 12 predicted proteins | sample GraSoi2013_115cm_FD_185830 | JGI IMG/M metagenome (GOLD analysis project Ga0209648, IMG submission 185830) | Grasslands soil microbial communities from the Angelo Coastal Reserve, California, USA - Sample 9_17_2013_115cm (SPAdes) (version 2) | ecosystem: Environmental > Terrestrial > Soil >...
AGCGACGACGACCTCGCCACGTGCGTCCACTGCGGGCTGTGCCTCGACGCGTGCCCGACGTTCCGCGTCACGGGACTCGAGACCGAATCGCCTCGCGGCCGGATCTATCTCATGACTCAGTGGAAGCGCGAGACCCTTCCCTTCGACGAAGACCAGGTCCGCCACATCGACCTGTGCCTCGGCTGCCGTACCTGCGAGGCGGTGTGTCCCTCCGGCGTTCCGTATGGCCGGATCATCGAGGCCGGCCGGGCCGAGGTCGAGCGCCTACGCCGCCCCACTCCGAAACGCACGTTGAGCCGCGTGGCGCTTCGACAGCTGCTCGCACATCCGGCGCGACTGCGTGCCGCGGGCGCTGCGACGCGCATCGCGCAGGCCCTGAAGCTCACGTCTGTTGTGCGCTCCGGCCGCCAGCTCCCGCGACTCAAGCCGCAGTTCCGCAGGCCGGCGGGAAACATCGCTCCGGCCATCGGACCGCGCAAATACCGCGTCGCGTTTCTTGTCGGCTGCGTGATGCCGATCCTGTATCCGCAATCGCATGACGCGGCGGTGAAGCTTCTCCAGCTCGCGGGCTGCGAGGTGTGGTTTCCGCCGGGCGAGCGCTGTTGCGGAGCGCTCTTCGCGCATAACGGAGACCTCGAGAGCGCTGAGACGCTCCGCGACGCGAACACTCGCACCTATCTCGCCGGAGACTTCGACGCGCTCGTCGTGGACTCCGCGGGTTGTGGCGCGCACCTCAAGGACTTCTATCCCGAGCTCGGGGGCCGGGTGAAGGACATCACGGAATGGCTTGCCGAAATCGGACTGCCCGCTCCGACCAAAGATGTCAAGCTGCGGGTCACCTACCAGGACGCGTGCCACCTCGCGCACGCGCAGCGCATCAAGAAGCAACCGCGCGACCTGATCCGCTCGCTGCCGGGCATCGAGTTCGTCGAAATGCGCCACCCGGAGATCTGCTGCGGGGCGGCGGGCCTGTACAGCACGCTGGAGCCGAACATGTCAAACCGCATCCTCCAGGAGAAGCTAGCGGACCTCTCCGCAACACGCGCCGATGTGGTCGTCAGCGCCAACCCAGGCTGTCAGATGCAGCTAGGAGCTGGCCTCCGCGCAAGCGGCTCGAGCATGAATGTGCTGCACATAACGGAGCTGCTTGCGAGCGCCTATTAAATAAGTCACTTCCCCGCTCGCGGGGCAATCAATAAGTCCCATCCTCATCGCCGCTTGCGCGCAAGGTGGCGCGCAGCGCCGGATGGGGAGGCTCGCTAAAGCTTCAGCTTCGGAAGAACGGCCGTTTTGGTGACATCGACCTCAACGCGAGCCACCGCCAGAGTGACATTGTCCGGTGCCCCCAGCTCGCGGCAGCGCTCGATCACGCGCTCGGCGCCGCGATCGAGGTTCCCGTCCTTCAACAGGAGCCGCCCCATCTCCTCGACGCTCACCCCCGCGGTCTCGACTCCGTCGCTGCACAGCACGACGGCGTCACCTTCTTCGAGCTTGAGCTTGTCGGTGAAAGGCTGGATCGCCTCCCACACACCGACCGCCCGGGTGAGCCGGTGCTTGAGCGGATGGGTCGCCGCCTCTTCAGGCTTAATGAGCCCGAGCCTCACCTGCTCCGCGGGCCAGGAGTGGTCTTGCGACACGAGCGTCGCGAGCCCATTGCGAAAGAGGTAAGCAGGACTATCGCCAACGTTCAACACTGCCATCTCCCCAGCCCTGATCGCCGCGATGACCATCGTGCTGCCCATCCCCGACCAATCCGGGTTGTCACGAGCCGCCTCGAACACTGCGGTGTTCGCTTCCTTGGAGGCACGCCTCAGTCGCTCGATGTCCGGCCCTTCTTGCCCGTCTTCCGCGAGGACCCTCGTCACCGTCTTCGACGCGATCGAGCTCGCCGTCTGCCCCGCGGCGTGGCCGCCCATCCCGTCGCAGACCACGAGCAGCGTGTCGAGACCGGCCTTGTTGCGCCAGACGACGACGGCATCCTCGTTCTCCTCGCGTTCGAGACCGGGATCGGTCGCCCAGGCGATCCGAAGCCGCACTAATGCACCTAGGGCTAAGAGCCGATGACCGAGAAGTGCACGGCGTTCTGGCCGATCGTGATCCGATCGCCGTGGGTGAGCTCCTTCTCCTGGACCGGCTCACCGTTGACGAGCGTGCCGTTCGTGCTCCCCAGGTCGACGAGCCAGAACTGATCGCCTCGGCGCTCGAGGCGCGCGTGGTGGCCGCTGGTGGCCGGGTCTCTCAGGATCACGTCGTTGTCCGGCGAGCGGCCGAGGCGCAGCGCGTTGTCTCCGGCGCGGTGGCTGTGACCGGCATCCGGTCCAGTCTCGATCGTCAGCTCGGCCTGGCGGCCCATGCCTGGAGCAGTGCCCGGCGCGGTGCCGAACGCAGGTTGGGCATTGTGGTCGATCGCCACCGTCTCCGCGACATCCGGAGCCGCGGGCGGCGGCTGCCATGCCGGCATGAGCGTGGTGGACTCGCGAGGTTCACCCGCAGCCTCCGACATCATCATCGTGGCGGCAACGTCGGGGACCACCGTTTCCACCACGTCCGGTGGCGGCGGAGCGACCTCTGCCGCGGGGGCTTGCCACGGCAGGGTGGCCTCGGCTTCTGGCGGCGGCGGTGCCTCAACGGGGGACTCGGCCCCGGCGGCGAGGACCGCGTCCGTCGGGCTGGGCTCGGGCGCGTCCGGCGCCGGAGGTGACCACGGAGCAGGTGCGGGGGGAGCGGCGGCGGCGGGCGAGTTCCAGGGAGGAGAGCCACTGGGCGCGGCCGATGGGGCCGACCACGAGGGCGCGGCGGGAGCGGCGGGCTCTTCGGTTTTGGGGACGTCCCAAGCCGCCGGTGCGGGCGCGTTCCACGACGGAGCAACTGTGGGTGGCGCCGCGGACCCCGGCGGCGCACCCCAGTCTTGGGAAGAGGGTGCTGGCGGGGTTGAGGCGGCCGGCGCAGGCGCGTTCCAGGCTGGAGCCGGTGGGTTCCACGACGGCGCCGTTGGAATCGGTGAGTTCGGCGAGTCGGGGGGCGCACCCCAGGTCGGCGCAGGCGGCGCAGATGGCGCGTTCCACGAAGGCGCCTCGGCCGGCGGAGCGGCTTGCGGGGGCGGAGGCGGAGGCGGAGGCGGTGCCATAGGCGCCGGTGCAGGCGCCGGTGCCGGTGGCGGAGGCGGGGCCGGTGCCGGCGCGCCCCACGACGGCGCGGGCGCGGCTCCGCCCCATCCCGGCGCCGCCGCCGGCGGACCGGGCTCCGGCGGCGCGGCTGTGGGCGGCGGTGCGCCCCAGCTCGGCCCTGCCGCTGGCGGCGGAGGGGCTGCGGAAGGGGGCGGCGGAGATCCCCAGGTGGGCGCGGGCGCGCCGCCTGCTGGTGTCGGCGCAGCGGCGGGCGAGCCCCACGTCGGCGCCGGGGCAGCCGGCGGCGCCCCGGGGGCGCCCCACTGACCAGGCTTCGCCGGCGACGCCGCGGGCTGATCCCAGCTTGGCGAGCCCGACGGGGGCACTACCACTGTCGGGGCGATCGGGCTTGGCATATGGGTTGCCATCGCGGGCGGCGCCCAGGTCGAAGCGACTCCCGCGGTCTGGGCTGCAGGTGATGCAGGTCGCACCGGCGGCGCGGACTTCTTTTTCCTGCGGCGTCTCCGGACCCGCACGTAGAGGATGCCGGCGATCAACGCCACCACCGCCAGGACTATGTAGAGGTAATCAGTCGGCATCCGGTGACGAGCCTCCCTTGAGCCGTTGCCGGCCTGAGATCAGTGACGTAAAGCAGCATCGCGTAGTGAGGAAGTATGGCATCCGGGTTACCTGAATCAACGCCACTTGAGGGTAACTCCGTCCTCAGTGCGATCGCTCCGAATCGACCAACCCCTCGATCACCAGACGCCCGGACGCAATCCCCGGCACGGTGATGTCCGCCTCGAGCGAATGCGCCCCGGCCGGCAGTGGATCTCCGCCGAGGACGTGGACCACGACTCGCCTGCCAAGCGGCAGATCGAGTCGCCGTGGCAGAGGTGCGAGCGCGGCATGCGTCTCGATCTGAAGCTGGTGACGCGCGAGCACGACTCCATCGAGGCGCAGACCGGTCACGCCGACGAGCACCGCGGGCCTCGTGCGGTTCTCGAGCACGAAGCTCATCCCCTCCTTCTCCGCGCGCAGGCTCGACACGTCGGCAAGTCTCTCCGCGAGATACCGCGGTATCTCGGGTCGCGGTCGAGTCGATGGAAGGGACGACGTGACACTGAAGAGCAGCTCGGCACGGTCGACCTCGCTCCCGGCCACCGTCAACGTCGCCTCCAGCCTGTAGTCGCCCTCGGCCTGCAGAGGCAGGCTCAGGGTCGTCGCGCTCACGGCCGGCTCGAACGCGGTCGGAATCTCTACGTCAACGGATCCTGAATAGGACTTTCTCTGGATCGCATCGCGAAGACGCTTCACGCCCTTACCGCTTGCGGCACGCTCGCGCGACAGCGACCAGCGGATCGAGCCGCGTCCGGAAATCTCAGGGTCGTCGTTGACAACGACCAGCCGCGCGGCGAAGGGTTGATCGGGCTTCTGCAGGATCCCGAACGGCCGGTCGGGCTCGAAACCGAGTGGCTCGATGATCAGGCGGGTTGGCTGAAACGCGCGGGCCAGCGCGTCAAGGGCGAGCTTCGGGCGCCGCGCCGCGTCGATCAGCCCGAAGCCGATGCCCGGAAATGGATCGATGAGGTGATAGGCGAAGGCTCCCCAGCACGATTCGAATTTGCGCGTACGCATGTGCTCGGCCGCGAAGCGCACGACATCGGCCTGGTACAACTGGGACGCGGCCACGTAAGACTCGAGGCTCTGATGGGCCGACGGCAATCCGGCGCCACGCTCCGCCCAGTTCACCGGTTGGAAACCCGCGTGGCGCCAGGAGGGTTCGTCGTCCGCCGCCGGCCATCGCGCCTCGATCTGCTCCCACACGGTTGAGTCCGCGTCAGGCAGCGACTGCGCTCCGAATGCGCTCACCATCATCGGCTCGACCTCAGCGATGTCGGCCCACGAGCCCGCAGACCAGCCCAGCATCAGGTGCAGGTCGACGTCGCCCGAAGCGGCCAGAGCCGGGCGGCTCGGATCGAGGCGCTCGAAGGACGCTTTGAGCTCCTGGTCGATCGAGTGGTTCTGCCGCACCGCGTGGACCTCGCCGAGGTCGGAATTCGTCGCCAGCCATGGCGGATCGTCGTGAGCTACCCAGACGGCGACCGACGGCCGGTTGTACAGCATCTCGACCATCTCGCCTTGCTGCTCGCGAGCGGCCTGCTCGAAAAACCGAGCGTCGCCGGACGATGCGTGGTAGACGTACGTGCCGGTCAGTGGCAGGTCCTGGATCACGAGCATGCCCATGGCATCCGCGCGCCGGTAGAAGTCGTCGGGTAGGACATTGGCGACCACGCGCAGCGCGTCGACGTTCGCCGACTTCGCGGTGGCAATGTCAGCGTCAAAGCGCTCGGGGGTCAGCTCATCGAGCCTGTAGGACGGCGCGTAGCAAGACCCGCGTAGAAACATCGGCCGCCCGTTCACCGACAGAGCCCAACGGCGCGGGCCGATGTCCCACGTGAGCTCGCGAAACGCAAACGTGTCCTCGATACGAGCCGACTCGATCGCTCCGGCAGTGCGCGTGACGAGCGCGGCGCTGTAGATCGGTTGGTCACCGAGGCGCCATGGCTCCCATCTGCGCGCGCCGGGAAACGCAAGGCGCATGGTCAGCGTCTGGTCCGTGCCGCCGGCCATCCGCACCTCTCGCTTGAGCCGCAACGTCTCTCGCCCCGGCACTGGAATGCTGAGCTCGACCTCACCCTCCATCTGCCGGCCATCGAGATTGCGCAGCCGCGCCTCGACCTCGAGCCGGCCGTCGCCACCCTCGAAGTGCGGCTTGATCCGCATCCAGTCGATCGTGATAGGCCCGGCGTACTCGAGCTCGACCGGGCGCCACAGCCCGACCGGGACCTCCCACTGGTACCGGTCGGGCAGGCTCCCGAACGCGGACGCGGGATACGGCCTGAGGTCTCCGTCGTTGAACAGACCCATGATGTGGCGCTTCTTGTCCGGCTGGCTCTCGACCGGTGCTTCGCAGCAGATCACGAGCAAGTTCTCGGGCTTGAGGTAAGGCGTCAGGTCGAAACCGAATGGCGCGAAGTATCCGTAATGCGACCCCAGCAGCTTCCCGTTCAGCCAGACGTTGGTGGCGAGGAATGCGCCGCCGAAGCGAAGCACGACGCGACCGGAGTGGTCTGGGCGCGGAAACTCGGTCCGATACCACACGGACTGGCGACCTTCTCGCGCCAACAGCTGACGCGGCACCTCGACCGGCTTCCAGCCGGAGCTGCGACCGACCGTCAAGCCCTCCGCTTCCCCTTCGCCGAGCGGCATCCACACGGCCTCCCACCCGCTCAGCTCACGCGCGCCGCCCGAGCGCTGGGGCATGGGCAGGAACAGGCAATCGCTCATCTGGGAGCCACGTAGGCGCCGTCTGCGGTCGCGCAGATCAGGGTGGGCCTGCCAATCGCCGTCACGAAGGTCTTGATGTGAGCACGATCTACGAGGGCGAGAACGCTTCCGCCAAAACCCGCGCCCATGATCCGGGCGCCGTAGCAGCCGGCGATGCTCCACGCCTTCTCGACCAGTGTGTCCACCGTCGGTGTCGACACCTCGAAATCATCGCGAAGGCTCTCGTGCGATTGCTTCAACAGGCGCCCGAGCTCGTTGAAGTCGCGACGGCCCAGCGCGTAAACGAACGCGTGCACACGCGCGATCTCGGAGTCGACGTGACGGCGACGCTTGGGGTCGAACGCCTCCGCCTCGCGGCGCCGCTCGTTGTACGGGGTGTCGGCCAGGGCGCGATGCTCGCCGGAATCGACCACGGCGATCCCAAGCTCGTCAGGAAATGGCACGGCTTGAAATTCGAGGGTGGTGCAGTCGAGGAGCATGGCGTGTCCGCGCCTGCCGAGCGCAGAGGCGAACTGGTCCATCACGCCGACGTGGACGCCGGTCGCTTTGTGCTCCGCACGCTGGCACGCGAGAGCAGCCTCTTTTCCGTCCATGTCGGGGCGCAGCCCAACAGCCACGGCGACAAGCAACGCGGCGGACGAGCTGATGCCCGCCTTGGCCGGCACCTCGGAGGTGACCGTTGTGAGCTGCGGTTTGGCGCCGAGCTCTTCGCCCACCGCCTGCACATAAGCCAGGCCGCCGCCGACGGCGCTGTCGACCGACCAGCTCGTCGCCGGATGCCCAGTCACGGTCGTGAACTTGTCGACGGCCGCGGGGAGCACGACACCACCGAGATAGTCGACGTGCTCCCCGATCAGATTCACGCGACCAGGCGCCCGGCCCGTCCACTGGCCCCAGGCCCGGCTAGATTCCACGCAGCTCCGCCGCGGTGTCCTCGGCCCGAGCGTCGAGGATGAACGCGCCCGCGCCGAGCTCGGACCCGGCGAGATACTTCAACTTCTCCTTCGTGCGGTTGGGCGGATAGAACTCGATGTGAAAGTGGTGATGCTTGCCTCCGCGCCCCGGTGGCCGCTGGTGCATCGCCATCACGTACGGAAGCGGCTGGTTGAACAGGCGGTCGTATTTCTGCAGCAGGCCCTGGAGCGAGCGTGCGAGAGACTCGTCATCCTCTGGGTCGAGGTCCTCGAGGCTTCCTCGATGGGCGATGGGCGCGAGATGGACCTCATATGGCCAGCGTGCGAATGGCGGGACGAATGCGATCCACCGCTCGTCGCGCAGCACGGTCCGCTCGCCGCCGCGCTCGCCCTCGATGACGTCGCAGTACAGACACCGGCCGGTCCTTCGCATGTGCCGCGCCTCGGCGGCCAGTTCACGCTCGATGACAGGGGGAACAAATGGATATGCGTAGATCTGGCCGTGAGGATGGCTCAGGGTGACGCCGATCGCCTCGCCTCGGTTCTCGAACACGAACACGTACCGGACGTTGGGGAGGCGGCCGAGCTCATTGGTGCGATCGCGCCAGACCTCGACGAGGTCCTGGATGTGATCGACGGTTTGCGCTCCGAGCGACGAGTCGTGGTCGGGCGTGTAGCAAACCACCTCACACCTCCCCTGGTCGCCTGTGTACGAAGGAAATCGATTTTCGAAGACCGCGATGTGATAGTCCGGCTCGGGGATCTCCGTCTCTTCCTTGCCAGGACGCGTCGGGCAAAGCGGGCAGTGGTCTGCACTCGGGTGATAGGTGCGGTCCTGTCGCCAGGGAGCGACGGTGACCCACTCCTCGAGTAATGGATGCCAGCGAAGCTCGCTCAAGCCTTCTTTTCGTAATAGATCAGGTAGCGCCCGTCCGGCTTGATGACCACGCGCTTCGTGAGGCGCCTAGTTTTCGAGGGCACGATTCACCGCTTCCTCTGGAGTCTTGACCGCGTCCAGTCCTTTGACCGACCAGCTGTCGAGCGCCGTCACCGAGCGGCCCAGGCGTCGCGCGATGGCGATCTCGCTCAGCGTCCCCCATCCCTCCCCGATCGCGATCAAGCTCTCCGCGGCGGTCACGATCAACACGTTTCGCGCCTGGCCCATTCCAGTTGGCAGCGAGATCGTCAGGTCTGGATTTGCTCCATCGCGATCCGTGCCGGGAAGTATTCCGACGACGGTGCCGCCGGCGCGCGCTGCACCTTCGCTGGCCGCGCCGGAGACGCCGCCGAGGCCGCCGTTGATGACGATCGCGCCCGATTCCGCGAGCAACCTGCCGACCTCGCGCGCCGCATTGAGCTGACTGGGCGTCGCCTCAGAGGCGCCGCACACGGCGACATATCTGCGGTGCATCGAGCGAAGAGTCTAGTTGGCTCTATCGGCTGGTACACTTCGGAGCGAAGTTCAACGCCCGTGGGGCAAAGGAGGTGAGGCGGAAGCTTGGATATACCGAATCGTGGTGCCAACCGCCTCGTTTGCCAGCCGGGAGCTCGGGAGGATGTGAGCCTCTAGGGCCCCCATTCCGAATCCGGCTCCTGGAGTCGGAGGCGGGAAGCACTGCGAACGTCGACCGGCGAGGGCCTGGGGTTCCCAGGCCCTCGTCTTTTTTCCAGGCCCACTAGGATTTCTCGGGGATGGGCGAGGATTTCTCGGCGCAGATGAATGCAGTGCGCGGAGGGTGGCCTGAGACGATGGGGATCACCATCACCCGAGCCACCGCGGGCGAGGTCAAAGCTGAGCTGGAGGTCGGTCCTCAGCACCTGCAGCCATACGGCGTCGTCCACGGAGGCGTGTACTGCGGACTGATCGAAACGCTGGCTTCAGTAGGCGCTGCCCTGTTCGCACTGCCCCGAGGCCAGTCCGTCGTCGGCCTGGAAAACAGCACGAGCTTCGTGCGGGCGGTCCGGGAAGGCGCCAAGCTGCACGCGGTTTCGACACCCATCACGCGCGGCCGGACGACCCAGGTCTGGGAGGCCACCATCTTCGACGACGAGGATCGGATCGTCGCGACGGGCCGCGTCCGCCTGCTGTGCCTCGACCAGGACCGTCCCTTGGCGGGCGAACAGGTGCGAGTTCCTTTGCACCCTACGTTGGAATAGGTCAGCGCCCGGTCGCGTAGCTGAAGATGATCTCGTCGATCAGCCGCTCGACCGGGGCGAGATCGTCGGTGAAGACCTGACCGTGATAGGGCGATATTCGTAACCCACCCGCCGTCAGCGCGCTGTTCGCGACCGGGCTCACGAGCGGCTCGCTGACCAGACCCAGGTTGTGCTCCACGTCGGCGATGGTGATCGGCTGGGTCGACCCGTAAACCATCGTGTTCGTAAATGAAGGGACGTCCACCAGGAAAACGCTCGGATAGACCGCCGCCATCGTGCTCGCGATCGCTTCGACCAGCCGGTAATCCGTCGTTGTGCGGCCGACATTGACCACGACCGCGCCGCCCGGGTTCAGGTGATCACGCACCGAGGTGAAGAACTCGCGGGTGGTGAGATGAAACGGGATGTACGGCTGCTGGTACGCATCGAGAGCCATGACGTCGTACTTTCCCGCCTGCGTGTCGAGCCAGTACCGGGCATCCGCGACCACGGGATGCACGTTGGGCGAAGCGAGATGGAAGTAGCGATACGCGACATCGAGGATGGCCGGGTCGATCTCCACCCCGGTGACCTGGACCTGTTCTCCAAATGCCGCGGTGTACTGGCGGGCCGCGGTGCCGCCGGCGAGGCCGAGGATCGCAACACTCTTCGGCTGAGGCTCTGTCGCTTGCGCCGGACGGAAGGAATCGGCGATCACCATGTAGTCCCAGGGTCCGCCGGTCAGCAGGCTCTTCGTGTCGTAGATGGAATGGATGGCCTGGCCCTCGTTCAGGATGAGCTCGGTCTTGGTGCCGTCCTGCACCACCTGTATGTAGTTGTAGGCGGACTCCTTCTCGTATATGAGCGAGCCGACCTGGGGCGGCTTGATCCCCGACGGCAGCAGGATCCACGCGAGGATCACGGCAATCCCGAACGCCGCGTACAGCCGGCGACGCGGCCAGAGGCCGGCGACCGAGATGACGACAAGCGCGAGGCCGAAACCCACAAGCGTCGGCCGTGTGCCATAGGTCGGGATAAACCAGAAGACCGGGAGAAAGGTCCCGAGGATGCTGCCCGCTGTCGAAAGCGCATACACGCGTCCCGCCGTGTTGCCGCCGGTCTCGACGTCTTTGAGAAGCAGCCGGATCGCGAAGGGGCTGACACAGCCCAGCAGGATCACGGGGATCGCGAACAGCAGCACGACGGCGAGCAGCGTCCCGGCTACGAGGCCAACGCTGAGGTCTTTGAAGCCCTGCTGCGACGCAAGCAGGATGGGATAGCTCACTAGCGGGATGAGCCCGATCCACAACCCGGCCCACGCCGTGACCTGGTACAGGACCTCGTCGCGCGGGTGCCGGTCGGCGAGGCGCCCGCCGATGACGTAACCGGCCGACAGGTAGATGAGGATCAGTCCGATCAGGACGCCCCACACATAGAGACTCGTCCCGAAATAGGGCGCGAGCAGCCGGGAGGCTCCGAACTCGACGCCCAGCGAGCTCATGCCCGAAACAAACACCAGCGGAAGCAGCAGGCGGCGCGCGCGCGGAGTGGGCAAAGCGCCCTAGAGATTAACTACTCGCTGGTCGGCTGCTCTGAAGCCCACTTGCGCGTGCGCTCGTCCATCGGCACCGGCAACTGCACGCGAACGTCGGCGTAAAGGTCGCCCGGCGTGCCCCCTTTGGGGTCCGGCAAGCCCAACCCGCGCAGGCGGATTTTCGTCCCGTTCTGCGTCTCGGGGGGAACCTTGAACTGCACCTGCCCGCCCTTGAGCGACGGCGCCGCCACCTCGCCGCCACGTAACGCGATGTGCAGTGGAACGGGCACCACCACGCGCAGGTCCTTGCCCTCGCGGGTGAACACAGGGTCGGGCGCCACCTGGACGCGCGCGCGCAGGCCCGGCACCCGCAAGACGGTGCCTTCCTTCACGCCGGCCGGGACCTTCACCTCGACGCGGCGGCCCCCAGGCAGCTCGACTGTGCGGCTGGTGCCCCGGTAGATCTCGGGGAGGCTCACGGTGATCGGCGCCTCGACGTCCATCTCGACCTGGCGCGACCGCCCTCGGTTCGCCCCGAAGATCGAACCGAAGATGTCGCCGAATCCACCCTGGTCCCGGAACAGGTCCTCCATCTCTTCGGGGGAGACGGTGCGGTACTGCGCGCTCGGGCCGGCGTCAGGTCGGAAGCCGCCGGCGCCGCCGCGCGCGCCCGGCTGGGTTCCGGCCGCTTGCGCGCCCGCCCAATCGGGGCCGAACTGGTCGTACAGCTTCCGCTTCTTGGCGTCCGAAAGGACGTCGTTGGCCTCCGAGACCTCCTTGAAGCGCGCTTCGGCCTGCTTGTCCCCCGCGTTCAGGTCGGGATGGTGCTTGCGCGCGAGCTTCCGGAAAGCAGCCGTGATCTCCTTCTGGCTCGCTGCGCGAGGTACCCCCAGGACCTCGTAGTAGTCCTTGGTTTTAGGCATCGTGCTTCTTTGTTACCCGTTTGTGGTGCTCGACAAATCCAGGGCGAGCCCGGTAGCCCAGCTTCTCGTTGATGTGAAGCATCGGGGCATTCTCCGAGTCGTTGTCGGTGCACACCAGGGGCACTCCCAGCTCGATCGCCTGGGCCAGCGTCTGGAGCTTGATCCCGCTGGCCAATCCGCGCCCGCGATACCCCGGGTCCGAGCACGTGTAGCCCGTCCAGACATCTCCCCGCACCGGTGGGTACTTCAGGTAGGACATTGCGACCGGTCTGTCCCCATCCAGCGCGATCCAGAATCGGTCGCTCGGCCGGTCGGGCATCTGGATGCGTTTCTCGAAATCCTCCAACGCCTCGCTGACGATGGTCAGCGTGTGGGGGACGTCCTGGATCGTCCGCTCGCTCAGCTCATAGAGCTTTCTCACGCGATCGGGGTCAGGCCAGCGGGCCAGGGTCGTCGTCTGGATGCCCGCAGCCGTCATCCGGTCCCGCGCGTCTGCCGCCTCGGCGGCCAGGCGCTTCCCGTGCTGCTTCAGATCGAGCTCCCACGACCTCTCGATGCGCTCGGGCCGGTAGTCAACCGCGGCGAGCGCCCCGAGCATCTCGGGCTCGTCTTCACCGCAGTAGGCCAGCAGAAGACGCGCCTCTTCGGCTTCGGCCTTGTCTCCGATCCAGGTGAACATCTCGATGAGAAGTTCTTGGTCGAGCGCCGCGCGGTCGAGCCAGACTTCGGTCTCGCAGTGACGGTCCTCGACCTGCTCCCACGGACCGTGGGTCCAGGACAGGAACCCGATCGGCGTTCCGTTGCTCTCGGCGATGAACCGGCCGTACGCGAATCCACGCCTGGGGTGTTCCCACCGCATGCGAGTGATCATGGGGTCCTGTGCCATCGACGGATACGACGCCGTCATGAGGTCCGCCGCAAGCTCGGCGTCGTCGAGACCCGCCGGCCGGTAGGTGACATCGCTCATGGCTTGAATGTAGGGCTAGAGCGCGATCACGCGCGGGGTGATGCCCGAATCGCCGATCTCCAGGATTCCGACCGACGGCTCCTCGTAACGGCGCAGGTGGCGCGCCACCTGCAGCCAACACCATTCGAACCATCCTGGATGTTGAGTGAGGCGGCGCGTCGCTGTGGTCCGGTTCCACTGGTGCACACCCCCGGGATTGAAGAGCAGGATGCCTTCGACGGTCTCGGCGCGAGCGCGATGCGTGTGGCCGTAGACGATCGCGTCGGCATATGGAAACCTGCGTCTCAGCGCCCTCGGCAGGCCTCGATGCGGCCGGAAGTAGCCGAGGCTCAAAGTCCACAGCAGCGTGTTCGGCTCTTCGAGCCAGCGACTGCGCTGGCCGTGCACGACCACGATCCGTTTTCCCTCCACGGTGACGTCACGCGAGGAGGGGAGATTCACCAGCGATCGATCGTGGTCACCCCTCACGGCTTCGACCGGCGCCAACCGCCCGAGCGCCGTGAGCGTGTCCTGCGAATCGATGTCGCCGGCGTGGAGGATGAGGTCGACCCCCGCGAGGACATCGAAAAGTCGATCCGGAAGGTCGTCGAGAAACTCGGGACAGTGCGTGTCCGCTACGACTCCGACCCGCGTGGTCATGCGGGCCGCGCCACGTTCGATTCGCGAGGCATCGTCAACAGGACGATCAACGGAGCCAGGCTCAGGACGGCGGCGATGCCGAATACGACCCTCTGGCCTGCGCCAAAGGCCACCGCGCCGATGAGCGGGCCGACCACCCCGCCGATGTAAAACGGAAGCAGGATCTGCCCAAGGACCGCGCCACGCCGCTCAGGGCTCACGGTCGCGGACATGACCGCCATGCTCGCGGTGAGGATCGCCGCGGCGAACACTCCATTGGCAAAGAGCCCAAGGCCGAAGACCGGCAGCGAATGGCTGAAGCCGGCGACCATCAGCCCGACCGCCGCCCCGATCGACGTCATGTTCAGGACCGCGGCGTGACCGAAACGGGGCATCAAGTAGCCCCACGCCGGGGAGGCAACGGCCTGGCCGATGCCGACTCCTGAGAGGACGACCCCTACCGCAGTGACCGTGTCGCCGGATGCCAGCCGCGCGATGTAGATCGGCGTGTAGGGAAGCATCGTCCACATCCCGATCTGGGTGACGGCCATCGCGACGAAAAGCCGCCATAGAAGGGGCTTGGAAGAGATCTCGCCCACCGCACCGCGGAGCAGACTGAGGACGCGCAGGTCGGCGGGCTTCACACGCTCGCTCTCGTGGACAAGGGTGGTCAGGAGCACCGCCATCACAAGCGAAAGCCCCGCGTCGAAAAGCAGCATGCCTCGCACGTCCACCAGGTGAACGAGCAGCGCACCCAGGATGGGACCGACCGCCCTGCCCGCGGGCGAACCGGCGGCGACGATGCCTATGGCCAGTCCCAGTCGCTGCTTCGGGGTGGTCGACGCCTGGACCGCAAGCATCACGCCGGTGTTGCCGAGCACAAATCCGTTCAACGAGCGGAAAGCAAGCGCCGTCAGCGGGTCGGTCGAGAGGGCCCAGCCCGCGAAGATGACCGCTTCGATGACGGCGCTGCGCACGATGACGGCCTTCCGGCTGTAGCGGTCGGCCAGGACGCCCCACAGCGGCGCGAGCGGAAGCGCAACGATCCAGCCAAGGCTCGAGATCGCGGCGATCCACG
>Ga0209648_10002763_pt1 | contig 14625 bp, 10 predicted proteins | sample GraSoi2013_115cm_FD_185830 | JGI IMG/M metagenome (GOLD analysis project Ga0209648, IMG submission 185830) | Grasslands soil microbial communities from the Angelo Coastal Reserve, California, USA - Sample 9_17_2013_115cm (SPAdes) (version 2) | ecosystem: Environmental > Terrestrial > Soil >...
AGATCGTATAGTCTGCTCGGGAATTGTCTCGAGAGTTTTGTCCATGGAGTCAGCGAATTGCTGGACGAAGTACCTCACGAACTCGGGAATATCGGCTTTTCTTTCGCGGAGCGCTGGCAGAGAGATCGGGAAAATATTCAGCCGATAGTAAAGATCTTCGCGGAATTCTCGGTCTCTGACCAACTGCCGCAGATCCCGATTGGTAGAAGCAACGACACGGACATCGACTCGCGTGGTCTGCGTGCTGCCCACTCGCTCGAACTCACGCTCCTGGAGCACACGGAGCAGTTTGGGCTGGAGTTCCAGCGGTATGTCTCCGATTTCATCGAGAAACAACGTTCCACGATCTGCCAGCGCAAAGCGGCCGACATGTGAAGTGAAGGCACCCGTGAATGCTCCCCTTTCATGCCCGAAAAGCTCGGTTTCGAGAAGGCCTGCAGGCATCGCCGCGCAGTTCACCTTGACCAGATTCCGGCTTCGGCGCGGGCTAAGCTCGTGAATCGCTCGCGCGATGACTTCCTTGCCAGTCCCGGTTTCGCCGGCGATCAAAACGGTGGCGTTCGTGGGCGCTACTGCCTCCACTTCAGCGAAGACTGGGCGCAAGCCGCCGCGGCGGCCAACGATCGTCTCGAGGAAAGATGGTCGTGCGCGTTCTCGCTCGCTCACGATCGGTTCATTCGAACGATACAGAGCGGTGCTCATAGTCGGGATCCAGCGGCATCTGTCAACCTGTGTAAGGAAACGCCTTTCCATTTGAGGCCACTGCGAGAAAACTCCACACTTCGAAAGAGGGATCGAGTTCTCTCGAGCTGTTCTCTATGGTCTCTCTCCTGCAAAAACCTCCGCTTGGCGGAGTCACCTGTTCAGACGTAATCCGTTGCATCTGGGATTACGCCCAAGGACGGACAATTCCGAGCTTCTTCATGCGGAAATAGAGAGTTGCACGGTTCAAGCCCAAACGCATAGCTGCGCCCCTTGGGCCGGAGAGAACCCACCTCGTGTCCTTTAGGGTCGCCAGGATATGCTTTCGCTCGATCTCTTCCAGAGTTTGGCTCTGCCCGTGATTGTGCCCAGGTGCAACACGGGTACGGAGGTCTTGAATCGGGACGCGCAACACTGGACCGGGCGAGAGAATCACTCCGCGTTCGATTATGTTCTCGAGTTCGCGAATGTTTCCCGGCCATGGGTATTGCATCAGAGCCTCCATAGTTTCGCAGGGAATCGTATCGATCGCCCTGTTCATCCGTCGCGCCGCATGTTGCACGAAATGCCGCACGAGCGCTGGTATGTCCCCCGGACGTTCGCGCAACGGAGGAATGGTGATCGGGAAAACGTTGAGCCGATAGTAAAGATCGCTGCGAAACTGCTTCTCTGCGATCATCTCTTCCAGGTCCCGATGGGTCGCAGCTACGACCCGAACCTCGACTCTCTGCGTCCGCGTGCTACCCAAACGCTCGAATTCCCGCTCCTGCAAGACACGAAGCAGTTTCGGTTGCAACTCCAGTGGGATGTCACCGATTTCATCAAGAAACAGCGAACCTTTATCTGCTAGTTCCAGCCGGCCAACTTTCTGCGCAATCGCGCCGGTGAAGGCTCCTCGCTCGTGTCCGAACAGTTCACTCTCCAAGAGGCCTGTGGGAATGGCTGCACAGTTGAGCTTGACAAAATTCCGTTCGTTGCGACGGCTGCTTTTGTGAATGGCACGCGCGATTAGTTCCTTACCCGTCCCTGTCTCGCCGAGCAGGAGCACGGTCGAATCACCTGCGGCTACGGTTTCGACCAATCGGAGCACCTGGCGGAGAGACGGACTCTGCCCCACGATTCCTTCGAAGCCTGCCTCACTGCGAATCTCTTCATCTAAGTCGAAATCCTCATTCGTGTCACTCGAGGTAGGGTCAGTTGCTTCTGTGCCAGACCTCGAGGCAGCCTCTTCAGTGAATAGCGGCTCGTTATCTCCCAACCACTGCGATGGATCCCCTTCCAGATTGAGTGGGGAATCACTCTCGGGCCGTGAATCTCCACGCTCCACGTGAGCAATAGCGAAACCAGTCAAAGCCATGACAACCTCCAGGGACTAATCTCTGTCTACCTACCTGTCCGATTCTTATAGTGACTCAAAGCCTTCGTCGAAGCGGCCTCTCTCCTTATGGAATCCGCTCCCATCACCTAACAGACCGCGAAGTGTCGAAGTTTCACCATGGTGAAGTCCTGAACGAAATACTTTAATTCCTTTGCTCCGAATCATCAGGAACGTGTTCTGTTTCCCACCTGATCAACTTTAGGTCGAGCACAAAGATGGAGTAGAAAACTGGAACCAACAGTAAAGTGATAAATGTTGCTACTGCGAGCCCGCCGATCTGCGCGAAACAGAGCGGCTGCCACAGCGGCCCGCCTTCGAGAGCAAGCGGGAAGAGGGCGAGGATGGTCGCTCCAACAGTGATCATGACGGGCCGGATACGCTCAATGCCTGCATCGGGCAGGGCGCGTTCGAGTGGCTCGCCCTTTTCGTGCATCTCCTCGATGAAGTCGAAGAGCACGATGACATGGCTGACGATGACCCCGATTAGGCTGGCAACCCCAAGGAATGCCATGAATCCAAAGGGCGTACCCATAATCGCCAGAGCGATCAACGCGCCAATGGCTCCGTAGGGTGCGGCCGCAAACACAAGCAAGGGCTTGACTGCGTTCTTGAATTGCACGAGTAAAGCCAGATAGATGCCAACGAGAGAGATTAGGAGAACGCCGGCGAGATTTATGAATCCATCGACCTGCTTCGCTTTCTCGCCAGCGATCTGCAACTGATATCCGGGCGGAAGCCCGTTCTGAATTTCCTTCAGTTTGGATTCGATCGGTCCAAGGACTTCGGACGCGAGGACTCCGGGCGTCGGAAAGCACAATATCGAGATCGTTCGAAAATGCTCGCGGCGACGTATTCGACCTGTTTCAAGAATATTCCGCACAGTTGCAACAGAAAGTAGAGGGACTCTAATGTTTTGCTGCGAAGAATAAACATAGAGGCTCTCGATCTGCGACAATTGCGCACGATCCTGGGGGCGCAGACGGGCAACGATGGGGATACTCTTGTTGCCTTCTTTGAAGGTGCCTACTGATGTTCCGCTGATCGCCGCTCCGGACGAATTGGCCACGTCAGAGTTCGTGATGCTCACAAGGTTCGCGCGATCCGGATCAATCTCGATCTTTACCTGTGGGTTGTCAGGACCCCAATCATCCCTCAGCACCGCGACTCCAGGTGACACTCGAACAACATCCATTACCTGTGAAGCTAAGTTTCGAAGCGTGTGTATGTCTTGAATTTCCGTTCGGGGGTCCGTGTCGGCCTGACCCGAAATAAGAATTTCCACGGGGGTTTCCACGGGATTCGTTTGCAGTTGCCGGACGGTGATCCATGCTCCCGGCACTTGTTTGTTTAATGCGCCTTGAAGGGGTCCGATAAGTTTCGGGGTGGCCTCCTTGTCGTTTACCTGAACAATGACCTGGGCATAGTTCGTCTGGAGAGCTTCGGGAGAGATGGAAAACCAGAAACGCGGTCCACCACCGCCGATGAAACTCGTCATCGATGTGAGGAGATGCTTCCCCGATTCCTGCTTCAAGACTGTTTTCGCCGAATCTTCAACAACCTGACGGACGACCTGCTCCGCCTTTATTGCAGCGTCGTTTGTTACGGTCAAAGGCACATCGTTCGGCAGCCAAATGTCGAGGTAAAACCAATACTGGACATCTTCGGGAAAGAACTGTTGCTTCAGATGTGAAGCCACGAGCCCCCCCATCACCAAGAAAAGCAAGGAGCCGCTCAACACCAACCACCGGTGTTGAATGGCCCGACCTACCAAGCGATTGTAGAAACCATAGAAACCTCGCTCTCGCTTTTCCTCTACCGTAAGCTCTTTCCTTTTTGGCGGCCTCTGGATGTAGTAACCCAGCAGCGGGACGAATGTCATCGCAACGACCAGAGCACATAGCAACGCTGCTGTCATCACGATCGGAAGACTCCTAAGAAACTCGCCGGTGTTCCCTGTGAGCATGAGGAAAGGGAGGTAGGCGATGATATTCGTCAGCGTAGCGAAAAAGATCGCGGTGGCCAGCTTGGTCGGACCCAGCCATGCCGCAATGGTACGAGGCAGGCCGACGGCAAGGCCGCGCTTGATGCCATCGCCGGCCACTACGGGTACGTCTACCAACAGACCCAGCGCAATAATCAACGTCGCCACCGACACTTGTTGCAAGTCGATTCCCAACATGTACGAGACGCCGAAAGTCATGCTCAGCGTGATTGGAATTGCCAGGGCCATGATGAGCGCCAGACGCCATTCCCAAAACCCGATCAGAGAAACAATTACGACGAGGATGATCGCTTCGTACAAAGCACGCAGGAATAGATTAATGTTTTCTTTGACCTGTAGGGGCTGGTCGGAGGTATGCGCGATGATCAGGTCTCGCGGAAGAATCTTGTTGAGTTGAGCAAGCTTCTGGTCAACGGATTGACCGAACGCCGCGATTTGCCGCTGGTCGCGCATGTAGATCGCAAGCGTGACCGAACGACTACGCTGCCATCGCCCTTTTGGATCTTCCCACGTGTAGTAGTTCAAGTATTGGGCGGGACTCTGATAGCCCCGACTGATCTGGACCAGGTCACGGAGATAGACCGGTGTGCCCGTCGATGACGCGGACACAGCAACATTACCTATCGCGTCTATGTTTTCGAATTGACCGGAGGGATTGAGAATTACCCGCTGCTGCCCGGTTTCGAACGCGCCGCCGGGAGCGATGATGTTGCGAGCACTAAGCACGCGTCCAAGCGCCGCTGGTTGGAGCCCGTACGCGGCTAGCCTAGCCTCCGAGTATTCGAGATAGACCATCTGCGGCAATACCCCTCGCCTTTCCACCTTGGACGTTTCTGGCGCGCCTTGAAGCGTGCGAGCGATCAGGTCCGAAAAGTCGTCAAGATCGGCGTAACTGTATTTGTCGCCCGCGACCTTGGCTAATCGTTCGCGAGTTTCGTGTGGATCGCGGATGACAATCGGTTCCCAAGCGTCGGGATGCAATTAGGACCGCTGCAATTGGTTCTGAAAGAAAGTCTGAATGAAGCCGTGGATTAACGCGTCGTCTCCAGTCGAGACGCCATCTACAGCGATAAATCCGTTCCCCTGAATTAACTGGGGTGCTCGTATGATCCCCGCCTGCTCTACCCGCTGCTCGAAGACTTGCGCGACGTCCAATATGGTCTTGTTCGAGGAAAGAGATTGAGGAAACGAGTAGACAATGGTGATCGGCGCATCTTGCTTCTTGTATTTCTTCGCGGCCCGCGAAGTGTAGATGGCCGATTGGATTCCTCGTGCGCGGATCTCGATCTCGACCGAGTCCGCTTTTGGACTGGCAATGGTTAGCATCAGCGCAGCGGTGTCTCCAAAGTCGCTTTGAAACACGATGGGACCGGCGCCTGGAGGGAGTTGGCTGCTCAGCGCATCTAGCTTGAGGTTGATGTCGCTGAATTGTCGTTTTACGTCCGAGATTTCCTCGGCAAGCTGCACGTAGACGTAGGCGTAACCAGGAATCGAAACAGAACGGATTCCATAGTCCGCGGCCGTTCCGGGATGGATGGTTTTATTTTCAGCGACAGCGTCTTCAATCGGACGCGTAACAAATTGCTCGACTTGCTGTGCGGTCGCACCGGGCCATGCGCAGGCGGCCACGGCCACCCTCACCGGAATATCAGGATCTTTTCGTTGTGGCATGGAATGGTAGCCAAACCAGCCCCAAACAAGGACGCCAACGAGGAGAACCCAAGACACTTGCGGGTGCTCGACGAAGAACCTAGGGAGGTTATGTGTCTTTTCGATCCGATCCTGGTCGCTTCTGTGTGCCATGATCTCATCTACCTAAGGAATGACTTCTATGGGTTCTCCATCCTTCAAGAGTTGCGCACCGACGGTGACCACATTTTCCCCGGGTTCCACTCCGCTGACGGCAATCGAGGTCTCGTGGGTCGCGCCCAACTTCACTTCCCGCAGACTTGCCGTCCATTTGCCAGCATGTTCTTGCGCCACCATCACTGCAAACCGACCTGGTTCCGCGGGATACGGAACGATGGCGCTGAGTGGAACCGAAGGATCGGATGTACGAGGACTTTCGCCGAGGCTTAGCGAGGCAATCATGCCGGGCTTCAGACGACCACCTTGGTTGGCCACAGTCACTTCGATGACGAAGACGCGGTCGCGTGGATCGGCACTGGGTGAAATGCTCGTGACGCGCCCCACAAGTGGAGTCACGTCGTCCTGCAGTGCAATGCTCAACTGCTGTCCCAAACGCACGCGCTTGAGCGCATAGTCGGGCACGCCAAACGTTGCTTTTGCAGAACTGATGTCAGCAATCGTAAACGCGGCCGATGAGGGGGAGACTAAGCTTCCCAATTCGATGAACCGATTCAAAACGAACCCTGAGAATGGCGCCTTCAGATCGGAATCCCCCAAAGTCAATTCAGCCTGACGAAGTGCCGCTTTCGCGTTATCCACCACAGCCAGCGTGGAATTGAACCTTTGCTGCGACTGGTCGTAGTCGGGTTTGGTGAGGCTTTGCGTCAAAAATAGGGCCTTCGCCCGTCCGAAGTCTTGATCCGCTTCGGTGTGCTGTGCCACGGCTTGATCGAGTTGGGCTTGTGCCTGCGCGACTTGATTCTCCATGTCCTCCCGGCGAACGTGCGCGAGTACCGTTCCCTTTTCAACGTAGTCTCCAGTTCCAATGTCGCGAATCCGTCCATCCGCTCCCATCACCTGCTTCACGCCCGCCACATAACCAGAGGTGCGAAAAGCGAGTTCTACCTGGGCATAAGGAATAATTGAGGCTGAATAGCGCAATCCTTCGTCGCTCGTTTGCGCTTTCGTCACAGCGGCGAGCCGAACCGATGTCGGCGGCCGCGAGGGAATCTGCGGTTCTTGGCGACATCCACCCAACGATGCCAGTCCCGCTATAAACGCAATAAACTGCACCGCGTTCAATCTGTGACGTGTTGGCATAAGAAACCTCGAAAGCACTAATCCTCACCCAATGTTTTCTGAAACTCTGCGCGCGCAGTCCAATATTCGAGAACTGTTTGACGGTATTCGCTCTCCGCATCCGCCAGGGAAGATTCCTGCTTTAGTAAGTCGCTAAGCAGACTCGACTGCTGAGAATAGGCTACCTTCTCGTTCCGCATCTTTTCGGTCTCGGCGTCACGGATTGCCTCTGTGACCGCAAGGTGCGCACGAGCTTCTCGCAGACGTCTAAAGCCCGCATCCACGTCGACAAGAATCTGCTCGCGTGTATCTTCGACGGACAATCCCGCCTGCTTCTCCGCGAGGGCGCCCTGTTTAACCTTATGACGCTTCTCTCCCCAATCCCACGGTTGCCAAGTTAGCAAGGCTCCAACGTAGCCGATGTTTTGAGGCAGAAAGTTGACGTTTACCGGGCTAGAGTAACCGGCTTGGATCGAAATATCCGGGATGTAACGCGACTTCTCAATTTTGGTTTCCAGCTCAGCTTGCTTCATGCGATTTTCCGCCAGCTTCACCTCCGGACGATGTTCGAGCGCAATTCCCCTTGCTGCGGGAAGGTCTTCTTGTTCGGGGAGCGTTGTGGGAATAGTTTCGACCGAAAACTCCGTCTGCAAACTGCGTCCCAAGAGGTTATTGAGGACCTCCTTGCGATCCGCAAGCGTGTCCTCGATCATGGTCAGCTGATAGATCGCCTTAGCTAAAGTTGCCTTGACACTCAATCGGTCAGCCTCGAGCGCAGCTTGTTGGCTGAATTGCCTCTCCATGAGTTGCTGCAGTTCCACTAGATACTTCACCATCGATTGTTGTGATTCATACTGGATTTGCGACCGGAGAACTTGATAATAGGATTGCCGAACATCGGCTGTCAGTTTCTGTTCGCGTTCTTCGAAGGATAACCGTAGCGCCTCGACCTTGAGTTGCTGCTCCACGACGGATAGGTGGATGCGTATTAATGGTGTAAGGGGTTGGGTCGCGGTGACTGAGACAATCGCTATTGGACGAGCCGGCGTGTGAAGGTCGATGTTAGATCCAGGGATCGGCCCTGTTGATGAGAAACTACCGAGCTGCCCTGCGTTGACTGTGAAATCGATCGGCGTGAGCAATTGGGCCGCGAGCACGTAGGTGTCGATCCGAGGATACAAATGCGTCTTCTCCTCGTTGAATACTTCACGCTGTCTATCTACATCTAGCCCGGACTGCCTCAGTCCTCGATTATTTGAGCGAGCTAACTGGATCGCTACGTCGAGAGTCAGTACCTCTCCGCCGCTAGTTTGTGCGTTGGCGCAAAGCGACAAGCCCACCGCTGCAATTAATATGGTTGTCGCTGACATGCGCACATTCATCGTTCGACAGTCTTCATCCTTTTCAATTGCGCCGAAGGCAGCGAGTTCGCTCTTGAAAGCACTTGGTTGCTCGTATAAAGGACAGGTCCTGCTGAACTCAGAAGCGCGACGACGCCACCATTCAAGAAATGCACACGCGTTGCCAAAACTCAACCGAGCTGTTCAGCCAATCGATGTTGTTGCCTCGTGAGCCTCTTAGGCCAGCGGAGTAATTGGATGCCTGTACGGGACGGCTGACCAAAAGGCAGAGGTTTGGCGCGCTTGCCAAATGTCCGTCCCTGCAGTGCGCCAGAGATACCCCATCTTCCGCGTCTTGTCTCGAGCATGATCTTGATACTGTTGAGTTCGCGTGCAGGAATTTCACTGCACCTTGACCAACTAGCGTCGCGTTTTTCAAATCTAGAACCAAACAGCGCCCCACTATTTGCATATCACAGATGGATGTACACCACTGAGGTTTGCAAACTGCGCCGGAGATCGTGGTTTGTCTGTCTTTTGCTGCCACCACTAAAGTTTCTTCACTCACTGTCGGCTCCGTAGGTTTTAGACGCTGATGATGGAGCGAAACCGTTCTGTAAATAAGCCTAAATCGAGGCTTCACGCGAGCACTCGATGGTGATATCTGGCGACACAACTTTAGGGGGGAAGGAACAACCCTAGCGGCTAGGAATATCGATTTGCTTCCTGCCAAACAACCGAGCATCGATAGACCATGCACCCGGCCCGAGCATCGCCAGACTTACTCCAAGAGCCGCCGCCAGTAGATGAATGGACCCTTCCCTCCCTCGAGAGAACGCAATCCAAAGCTCGATGATTGCCAGCAGAGCTCCTGTCAAGGGCGTCCACAAACCGGCGAACAGAAGAATTCCCACGCTGACCGCGACGATCTCTGCTGCAAAAAGCGCGGAGTGCGAAAGTCCCCTAAGTTCGGGGCTGCCGCCAATTATCAAAGCAATACCTGCCGCCAGCCTCAGGAGGAGAAGTCCAGCCCCGGGCCAAGCGTTGGGAAACGTAGAGAACAGACGTTGCAAACTGTCACCCTACTGAAGGTAAGGGGACTTGGGGGGAAGCGAAACCCCCCAAGTGGGTTCGCACTTCCCACTCTTTCGAGGGTTTACAATTCTATGATTCCGCGCCTGAGGGCGATCATTACTGCATGTGTCCGGGCATTTGCGCCAAGTTTGGAGAGGATGTTCTTGACGTGACCTTTGACTGTCTCCTCTGTAATTGAGAGTTGATCCGCAATCACCTTGTTTCCCTCCCCGGCGGCAATCAATCCGAGGACCTCGATTTCTCGCGCAGTCAGGATGTCATCCGCGATATGGTCAGCAAGCTGCGCGGAGATCTCCGGCGAGATACACTTTTTGCCGGCATGAACGGCTCGGATCGTGTCCGGAAGATCTTTTCGTACAAGGCTCTTTAGAACATACGCTTGAGCGCCAGCTTTCAGAGCGCGTCGAGCCAGTACGTCACCCGAATAGGTCGTTAGAACGATAAATCGTGCGCCTGGAAATTCGCTGCTAATGGCGATGATGGCGTCGATGCCGCTCATCTCCGGCATCTGCAAGTCCATTAAAGTGACATCGGGACGGTGCAATCGGAACTGTTCAATCGCCTCGAGCCCGTTGGAGGCTTGGGCGACCAATTTCATGTCCGCGTGATTGACGATGAGGGCGGCGATCCCTTCCCGCAGAACGGGGTGGTCGTCGACCGAGAGAATGCGAATTGGATCAGGAGTGGTACCCATGAGTTCCAGAATTCTTGTTTCGCAAGAACCAAAATCTGAGAGCGGAAGATGTGCCGTAAGCAACGGAGGCAGGGATGCTCAACTCGACTTCCGTCCCAGCTCCGTGTTCACTCCAGACTTCCAGTTGCCCCCCGAACCTCTTGGCTCGCTCTCGCATCCCGGGCAGACCCCAGTGTCCCGCACGACTCCCTTGATCGAGAACCTTTGGGTCAATGCCATTTCCATCATCTCGAATGCGCAATAGAAATTGAGAGACGCCGTACTTAATTTCCGCTTCTATACTGTGTGCCTGAGCGTGACGGAATGCGTTTCGTAACGCCTCACGCGCAATACGGTAGACTTCATCGCGGACCGTAGGATCGAGGTCTCGCGGTTTGCCTTCCGCTACCACACGAAGGGCCGCCGCGGCATGGTTTTCCTTGTGAGGGGCGAGTTCCTCGCCCAAGGCGGTCAGTGCCTTTACTATGTCGTTGCTGAGGACGGTGGAGTAACGCAAATCCTCGACCGTACCCCGGCCCTCGGCGATTGACTGGTCTCCGCGATCGAGAGCACTGTCCAGCGCTTGAATTGCTTCGGTGGGACGCACGGGAATGAGGTCGCGAACTCCCTGAAGACAAAACATCAATCCCTGAAACCCCTGCAAGAAGGAATCGTGCAATTCGCGGGCGATCCTTTCCCGTTCGCGGAGTCGCGCCTCGAATTGCAAGTCCAGACGAGCAGTCATCTGGCGCAGCCGCCACTGATAACCCGCCCATCCCAAAAGAGTGGCACAGCCAAGGGAGAGCACCCAAAACCAGATCGTCTGACGAAAAGGCTCTTTGTTCTGTACGATGCTGCCCGGCGGTAAATTTCTTTCGCTGATACGCCAATGCCGGAGTTGCATCTGGTCCGCCACGAAGTGATTCGTATCGAGCGTTCGCACGGGAATGTCCTGCGGTTTCTCGCCAGTCAGAATGCGCAATCCCAACCTGCCCACAGCAGCGCCTTCCGCCCCATAATCCCAGACATAGCCTCCTACGATGCCCAAACCCACGTAGGATTTCCAGATACTATAAACGGGGACGCTTGAAGATCTGCAGATGAGGGCCAGAGCTTCTGAAGAAAGAAGATAGCGCCCAGTCGCGTCGCGCGACATCTGATCGTAGAACACCACAGTGCGTGCTGGCAGGTTTCTCATCTGGTCCAGCAGATCACCCATGGAGAGTTCGGTAATGAAGCTGAAGGTCAGCTTGTCTTGGTAGTCTTGGAATTCCTTCTGGGCCTCTGAAATCCAGAAACGGTCGCCAGCAGATGTCCCACTGACCACGACTACCCGGCGAGTGTCCGGTTGCAGCGCAAGTATCATGTTGAGAGTGCCGCGATAATCGATGTTCATCGCCAAGCCCGTCACGTTGGGGCGTAGGGTGTAATGCTTCAACCGTTGATTCGCGAGAGACGAGAAAACGATGGGTGTTCCTGGGAACACTTGCTCGCCATGTTTTAGCAAAAATTCGAGGGCTACACCCACGGATATTATTAAGTCGATCTTACGATCTGCGTATTTGACCCGAAAATAATCGGCAAGCTGGCCTAGGTGTGGTTCGGCCGGGAAGTGCATGAGGTCAAGGTATTCTGAGTAAAACCTCAGGGCGATCTTGGGATTCGATGCCAAGGTCGAACTGAGGGCTTGATCGAAGGTGTTTAACAGTGTCGGCTCGGGTTCGTACGGATGAATGACCAGAATAGTTTTCATCTCCACAGTCGCCCTGGCCTCGGCGCTGACGCATAACGCCGCGAACATGAGGAAAGCAATCCGCCACGTCATGGCATTGCACTGCGAACGCGGCCTAACGTTACTGAATCGCTCGTATGTCGAGCTACTCATGAATCTCCCTAGAAACGAAACCGAATGGCGCCTGATATGTTAATTGGCGGCCCTGGATAGAGCTGCGTGTCATTAATCGCCGCTAGGAAATAACGAGTTTTATTCAGAACATTGTTGATGAACAAATCGTATTCCATCTTGCGACGTCGATAATAGAAACCTGTATCCCAAGTCGTGAACCCATCCATCAAGACATGGTTGAATTGATCGGTCGGCCGCCTGCCCAAATACCGTCCCCCTATCGACACACCTAAGCCCTTGGGAAAGTCGTATGTCGTCCAGAGCCGCGCAGTGTGGCGGGCAACGAAACTCGGCACGTTTCCTCGAACCTCGACGAATGAGCCATCCCCATCCTGTGAGACAAACTCGTCGTAAGTTGCGTTGGTAAATCCATAGTTGGCAAAGAAGTTGAGGCGCTGGCTCAGACGACCACGCAGGTCTGCTTCAAATCCCTTGGAATGCTGTTCGCCTGCTTGGTCAATGAGGCCGTTCGAGCGGGCAACCGCCACGTTCTTTTCGATCATGTGGTACACGGCGGTGTCCAGCGTGAGTCGGTTCTTGAAGAAGTTGAGCCTGGCGCCAACTTCAAACTCTGCACCAGTTTGCGGGTTGAGTTGTCTACCATCTGTAGAGAGTTCCGTCTGTGCGACAAATGAGGTGCTGTAGTTTGTGTAGATCGAAATGAAGGGAAAAACCTGTATATTCAACGCAACGCGGTATGAGAAGGGATCCTGAACAATATGCGTCGGCGCACCTGGGGTTTCTACGCCATTCACCACGGGATTAAAGCTGGCAGCGCGTCTGAATGAATCATACCTCCCACCGGCCAGGAGCAGAATCTTCGGTAGGATGCGAACATAGTCCTGGAAAAAGATGGCGTTCGAGCGATTCCGGAAATACTGCACTGCGCTAACCGGAAAAGATGTAGTCGGTGACGCCCTTTCCACCGGATTATAAAGATCGATGGTCGGCTCGGGGGCATTTTGGGCCGCGCTGCTGAGATCTCGGGATCGCTCATACTGGTAGAATTCATAGCCCACCAAAAATTGGTGATTCCACAATAACTTGAAGTTCGCAAGCAGGTCTGTCTGACTTAGTAGCTGCCGGTCATGATTGAAAAAATAGAAGTTGCTGCGTTGGACCTGCGTAGGATTGTTAGTAGGATCGACAAAAAGTCTCTCCGACTGAAAATAATGATCATCAAGATAGCGATACTGAAACGCTTCGCGTATACGTACGTTTGCCGCAAAGAAGTGCTCATAGAAAACCTGGCAAATGACATCCCTCGTCTTCTGGAAGTTGCCAGTCGTATTAAACCTGCGGCTCAGAGGAATAGTCGGGATGATATTAGCCAGGAAAGGATTGAATGCATTCTGAGATGTATTCAACAAAGGGATGCCCGCATCTAAGTCATAGCGGTCGATGTTGCTTGTGATGTGGATGTCGAGTGTGTCTCCCGTTCGAATCCGCCAGAACACCGAAGGCGTGACGTTGAAGCGGTCGTACCCTGCGCCGCGGAAGCCGCCACTGTGGGAGTACGCAGTATCAATGCGATAGAGCAGCCTATCGCTACGGATCGGGCCGGTAGCACCAAACTCGATTCCAGCGTTGTCCCAGCGGCCACCACGCAGAACCAGATCGTACACAGGCGTCGACAGGGGCTTCTTCTGTGTGACGTTCATCGTACCGCCTGGGGCCTGCGTCCCGTAGAGCATTGAGCCGGGTCCCTTCAGCACCTCCACGGATTCCACGCTGTTTATCGTCGAGTTGATGCGGTTCCCGTCGATGGGAAGGCCATTGAGCAGCACGGCAGAACCATTGATATTGTCGAAACCGAAGCCGCGAAAAATGAAATAGTCGTATGCACCATAGGCTGTAAATGCGTTCGCCCCCGGAACATTATTCAACGCCGTTACGATATCAGTGGCGTTCTGCTGTTTGATCAGTTCTCTAGTGACCGTTTGTACGGTTACTGGCAACGTGCTGAGAGGAATATCCGTCATCGACGCCACGAGCCGGTCGTTTTCAGCGCGCACCGTGACGCCCTCAACTACTTGTCGCGGCTGCAGAGTTGCATCGAGGAGGACGGCCTGGTGATCTGCCACGGTGACTGGACCTTCTTTGTTAGGCTCAAATCCAACGGCACTGAAGTTGACAGTGTAGGAGGCAGGGGAAACTGACTCGAACTCGTAGTGGCCATCTTCGTCAGCAACAACTTTTTGGACGATATGACCCTCGCTGTCCTCAAGCTCAATCACTGCCTGCGACAACGCGAGCTGTTGGCTATCTGAGACCCTTCCTCCGATCGAACCGGGCCCCTGAGCCAGCGCGACTGCCGGTATAGCGAGACAAATAACGCGAATGAGAGAGCGAATCATGACAATTAGAAACTCCATCATCGCGAATTGTTGAATGCATGTGCCCATTGGCTGGCATATGAGTGCTCGGTGGACTTGATAAGCCATCCGTAATGCCCTCGCGCGACTACCTCGTCCGCTTGGGCTATGAAATCTTGCTGCTCAAGCTGCTCGGCCTCCTGCATCTCCGCAAGTTTTGAGAAGAACTGGGCGAACCGCCCGCGGCCCTTGCGCTGTCCTACAAACGGCATCGTGACTTTGGGGC
>Ga0209648_10002764_pt1 | contig 14623 bp, 13 predicted proteins | sample GraSoi2013_115cm_FD_185830 | JGI IMG/M metagenome (GOLD analysis project Ga0209648, IMG submission 185830) | Grasslands soil microbial communities from the Angelo Coastal Reserve, California, USA - Sample 9_17_2013_115cm (SPAdes) (version 2) | ecosystem: Environmental > Terrestrial > Soil >...
AGATCCGTCATCGTCCACTCCCCTGACCCGTAGTCCGCCAGGAACTGTTTTCGCTTCTCCACTACTCCGCTCACTTTCCAAGGCATGAAACCTTTTACACGCCTTCGTGGGCGGACCAAATCTGTAAGCCATGTCCCCGGTCTGATCTGTAAACTATGTGCCCGGTTTGTACCTACTGGTAGCCCAGGGCGTGAGCCCTGGGTAGGCTGCAAAAACAAATATGAGCCCCGTAGGGGCGACACGCTTAGCGGGAATGGAGCTCTTGAGGATGCGACGTCAGCCCGACGAAGATGCCGGCTTCCTGAATGTCGACCTCGATGTGTATTCGAGGTCGAGCCTGGAGCCGCTCGTAACAGCGCTGAAAGGCAAAACATTGCTCTTGTACACGGGGCGTAAAGGCCGACGTCATCGCGCACATCTTGAGCTTCGCACACTACCCAAGAATGCCGACGAAGCCATCCGCGGCCTCGCGGCCCCCATACGCTCACTTCCGCCAGCAGCGCGAGAGTTGTGGGACAGGGCGACGACCCGGAACTTCAACGTCGGAATACAGTCAGCGGCCAATCGGCAAACTTGCGAAGTTCCGCTTTCGGATGCAACGATCAAGAGGGTTTCGGAACTCGGCGGACGAATCCTGGTCACGGTCTATGGCGCTCGATTGGCCGACGCCAATGTGCAAGTCACCCAACTATCAGAAAACCCAAGACGCGCGCAGGGGCGGAAGAGCTGATGCCACGCAGCGAATTGCCCCTTGCCATTCGCCGCCAAAACCAAGAAGGCGGCACACGGCCGCCTTCTTTTCGATCCATGTGATCTGGAGCCATCTTCAGTCCGCCGCGGCAGGTTCGCCGGCGGCGGCCGGTGCGGCATTAGAGAACCCGCACGTTCTCTGCTTGCCAGCCCTTAGGTCCTTTGGTCACGCTGAATTCAACCGCTTGGCCTTCTTGCAAGCTGCGGTATCCGCCCGCCTGAATCGCGGAGAAGTGCACAAAGACGTCTTCCCCAGTCTGACGCGAGATAAATCCAAAGCCTTTATCGGCATTGAACCACTTAACTGTTCCTTGTTCCATTTTTGTTTTTCCTATTCTGATTTAACGCAGGAATGAATATCGAGTTTTCAGCAGGGGTACACAGGTAAACACTAGCAGAAGATCCAACAGTTCAATTTCTAACGCAAATACAGTGTAGCACATGCCGGCCGCAAAGCAACTGGAAAATAGCCAAAACAGATGCGTCATCGATCTTCGAACTTCTTGCGGGCGATCGGAATTCTCCACAGCGCTATTACCAGAAAAGCTCCGCCAACCAAATATGAGTCATTCACAAGGTTGCACCGCGGCCGTGCAACCCTGTGAAGACAACCACGGGGATTAGGGCAAGCCGATTCTTACCGCCACGAACTGATAGTTCGTACCATCGAAGAAGAGCAGACCCCGGACTCGTACCGTGGAACTGTTGGTCACCGCGGTCAAGCCCTTCAGTTCCGTTCCTGGCTGCTGATGAACTGTGACCATGCTCAGCCCGGTGAGCTTAGCGAAGGCGGAATCGGCCGGCAGATTCAAGGTAAAGGTGCCGGAAGATCCTGTGATCACGGCATTGCTGACGGTCCCAGTGAGCGCCTGTTTGACCAGGATCACCTTGTCGGCGGTGAGAACAGTATTGTTCTGAATCGCGCTGGTGCTCTCGACCTCAACATTTTGTCCTTTGGCAAGATTGGCAGAGCTGCTGAAGCTGAAGCTCAGCCCCGACATATCAATGTGGTCAACGTTGGCGCGAAAACCAGTCGACGCAGTCAAGTTCACGCTGATTGGCGAGCCAATGCTAGCGGATGAAATGCCGGAGCCGGCGCCGTCAACATCGACGATCGTGAACTGAGTCGGCGGATTGGCAATTGCGGTAACAATACCTTCCGCCTCGACGCCCTGGTTCTCCACAAGCTCGACCTGCTTGGCCAGGAAGGAGCCGTCTGCTTGAGTGGTCGCGTCCACTTCCAGGAGCATGCCCTGCTTGATGTCGGCGAAGCCGTTCAGGCCGTCAGAAAACTGGGTGTTGCCGTTGATATTGAAGGTCGCGGTTAACCCGGCCATCTGCAGATTGAGCGTGAAGGCGTTGTTCGCAGGTGGCGCGCTCACGGTCCCAATCGCATCGTCGATTGCGCCGTTTTCTTCCTCCTGCTCATTTTCCGCGACCACCGCAGTACTCGACAATGTGAAGATCGGGTTGATTCCCGTGACATTTCCAGCAGCGTCAAATGCCAGCGACTGGGCCACGTTCACGTCCACGCTCAGAACATTCGAGCCGTTGCTGATAGTGAGCCCGCTGAGCGGTAGATTGACGGTACCGCTGGTGGTGAATTGCTTTTCCACCGGCGTGGTTGCCGCAGACGGAATGTAGGTCACCTCGGCTCCAGCAAAGCCGACAGTCGCTTTGGTGTAGGTGCCGGCCGGCACATTGGCCAGCGCCAAAGGTTCCACCATACCAGCGAGGTGAGAAAGCTCTACTTCGCTCGATCCGGAAAACACGGTCATCGTGCTGCCGCCCTGCGCGGTCAGCGAAACCTGCGTGATTGTAAGTTCAAACGCGATTACCGAATCGGCTGGCGCATCGCCGATTTTTAGTTGTGTATTCGCCACACTCGGTGGCTGATTGTTCCCCCCACAGCCTATAACCAGCAGTATCAAGCCAAGCATCAGGAACTTGGCTGCTCCGTACAAGGTCTGGATGCATGGCAAGACTTGCGTGCGGCAACGTGAAACTATTGAATGAATGAACATACTCTCCCCTTTTTTAACTAGCTGTCTTTTCCCCTCAGCCGCCTGCGAAATTTGTCGCCACCGCGCCGAAGCCCCAGGTATGGAAGAACCCTTCTCAGGATCATTGCTCGACGCATCGTCGACTAGAGGCCGGCGGTTGCGCTCTTGCCACTCCCGGAGCCAGCCTAGGAACGTGTCAGTGACTTCATCAATTCGATTAGGCATACTCCCCTCCTCCCCTGTCCCGCCATAGCCTCGGCAATTCTCCTCTTGCCTTGAGCGAAGCCGATGTCCGGGTTCTGGCTGCCGAGTAGCTCCGGAAGGCTGAGAAGAGACCGGCCGCGACACACAGAGCAAAGATCCTCCTCATCCGCTGATACAAAGTTGCAGTCGGCGCATAGGACCGCATCTCGCAACGGCAGGAAGCTCAGCCTGCCCATCGTCTTCCACGTGCATTTCATGGCTGCGCCTCCTTGCAGGTTCCGGAGCACCACACAGAACGTGGGCTCTTGTTAACAACTATCCTTGGGTTAGAGCAGCTATCTTGCCAAAAGAAGGCCTGAAGTACCTGCTTTACTTTCAATGGGTTGCGACGAACGGCGGGGCGCCATGGGCCCCTTTTGACTCATGCTATGGGGTCGAGTGAAACAAGGTGGGAGATTCCGTATGCGCACTGGCGAAGTTTTGGTACACAGTGCTTCCTGCGGCCTGGGAACACCGCTGCGGGGAGCAGACAAAGCTTGCATCTAGATTTTTTGCTTGATTGTGCTGCCGCTAAATCAAATTCGGGGGCTGACCACCGCTATCGTCGCGGTGACGGTCCTCTTCCCTTTCGTTCTCCAGAGCAGACTGCTGATCCTGCTGGTCGGGCTGATCGCGACGATCGCCTCCAGAGGCTTCGAGTTTCTTGATAGCGTCGTCTCCGCCATCTGAATCCATGTTGTTCGAGCCAGTTCTAGAACCGCCGGATCAAGATCACGCGGGGAAGATGGGCAGTGAAGGGTCCAGAACTCTGGGCAATGTGATAGTAGGAATAGTCGGCATCAAATTCCCAAGCTTCGTACGTGAACCGGTTACGCACAGAAACTTGGAACGCGGTCTGCCATGGAACTGTATCGATCTCCTCTCCGCCGACCCGTGCCAGATACTCGGCACTCCAGTGTTTCATGGCCCGGAACCTGATCCCGGTGATTCCCAAGTTGCTGTTATAACGGTCTGGACTGAAGTAACCGTGATTCAGGGTACTGCTGAAGTGAGCATGGTCATACTGATATCCGGCGGCTACGGCGAACTTACGTCCTCCGATCCACCGCAATATCTCCGCATCCTCACGTGTGGAGCGGTTGCTGTCCGTAAAATGTTGATGCGACCAATCCGCATTGAATCGCCAGGCCCCGGGCGCGCCTTCTGCGTGGGCTAACCATCCCTCAGATGTGAGGTTAAGTTGTGCTGCTTGCACCGTAGGCGCGAAAGAGGCGCGGCCAAACCCGGCGGTTACGAAAATGGTCCTTCGCGGACGCATTTCAATCGCTCCGCGGTAGAGCGAGCGAGTGCTGCCATCGGGAAATCTGACCAGACCGCCGCCGGCGCCGAATCCCAGATACGATGTTGGCCGCAGCTTGATTTCGTCTGTGCCCCAGGTCGTTTGGGATGTCGGCAATGTGGCCCGCCAGAGTCTCTTTTCTTCTCCTCGAAGCTGCGTGGAGATATGCTGTGTCAAAGACAACTCCGCGAATTGCGTGGATCGGAACGACCGATTTCCTCCCGAGTCAGAGAAAAATGACTCACTCAGTTGTATCCGTGAGGTGTATCTTCTTCCTTCTTCCGTTGTCGCCCCATGACTCTCGATCCTCTTCTGCAGTTGTTGAAGCCGCTGGCTCTCAGGGTGAGCTTTCAGCGCAGGGGAGAGTTCGCTGCGGGCAGCCGAATACTTTTTCTGGTGGATAAGATTCCGTACCAGCCCGGCCGACGCAGGCTCATCCCCTGGATCAAGCGCCAACAGCCGGCGATAGTGCCGGTTTGAAGCTTCATAGTTTCTGTGATAACCAAGCGCTCGGGCCAACTCCAGATTTGCGACCTTGTTATCAGGATCAATGGCAAGCACCTGGTTGAAGGTCTTCATCGCTTGCTCATCCTGACGGTTGTAGAGGTAGGCTTTCCCTAGTTCGGTCTGCAACTCCAGGTCCGCGGGAGAGTCCTTCAGACCCGCTGACAACCTCTGGATTGCCTTCCCATATTCTTTCTTCTGTATGAGAGATCGTCCTTCCGAGAGCGCTGGATTCTGGGGGACGGTCGTCTGTGCCGAAGTCAGCGTGGCGACCGCCATCACCAGCAATGCCATCGACCCGATAAAATTGAACCACTTCATGGCTATTTCCTCTTATTCGTTACGTTAAGCCGCCGTGTGAACTTACCCCAGTTCCGTCTTCAGAATGTCCGAGGTCTTCTACAGGCACCGTAAAAGACCTCGCAAGTGGTACAGACCGGAGGTCAGAATCCAGGAGGAGTGCTAATGCTTTCCTCATGGACATCGTCCTGGCGATCGTCATCCCGGTCTTCGACGTCCTGATCATCTTTATCGCCATTCTGCGCGTTGGCATTGTGTTCCTGGGCGTCATTATCGTTCTCTTGCATGTCTTTCTCATCTTCCTCGACGTCTTTGTCGGTCTCCTCAACATCCTTGTCATTGTCCTGGACGTTCTGATCTCCTTGATGGTTCTCGGCCTCCTGCTGGCCACCCTTTTGCGGGTCATCGACCGAAAGCATCAGCAGAGAGCGGGGATTGTGGGTCCGGGCGAAGGCAGACTTGGGGGCGCCGGCTGCCAGCACCAACGCGAGCACTACTCCCAGCGGAATCACTCTTTTGTTAAAAATTGACATTGGCTTTCTCCTTTACAGCTGCGGGTTTTGCTTTACGCCAAATTCCAGCGTTCAGCCATTTATTTACAGGCAATTCGCTGGCCAACGTGGAGCTTCTTTGTTTTCAAATACCTGCCGTTTCGTATGGTTCTTCGCGATGCGGCGGTCGGCAACAATCACGCATCTGTTCGACTCACTCGTCTGCTCTTCCTCACGTGGATCTGAGACACATGAATGTCGGGCTGCAACAACAGGAAGCAGTCCTCCGCCCACATCCAGAACACACCGGAGTTGAAGCGCATTTCCCAGGGCAACTGCAGCGCAATGCCGCGTCCCTCCTGAGCCGCCGGTGATTCCCTTGCCGCGACGGCAGGGTTCGGCGGTTCGTCAGGATGCCGATCCTGCTCCCTCCCCGGATCAGGTTGCTCATCACCAGGTCGCTCATTGCGCTGGTCACGCTCGTCCTGTTGATCGCGATGCTCACGGTCAGAGACTTTAAGTTTCTTGATCGAATCGTCTTCGCCATCCGAATCCTTGTCTTCCATATGGCCGGGCCGTTCAAGGTCGGGCCGAAGCTCGCGAGTTGGACGAGGAGTTTCAGGGCCCGAGTCGATGCCGACCCGGCTGGAAAACCCGGCAGCAATAACGACCGATTCACCGTGGCGATTGACGGAATCCAACTGGACGACTCCTTCCTCTACGTCCACTTCAGTGACGCCATGGTGGTTCACCTCGACATCGAACCGCGTGCCGCGCACTGAGATCACCGCGCTTGGAGTGCCCATCTGGAAAGCGGGAGTCCCGCCCAAATGTTTTTGAATCTGCGTGCGTATCCGCCCGATCGAGAGCTCGATGTAGTGCCAGCCACTGGTCTCGGGTTGCTTTAATACCAGTCGAGTATGCGGGTGGACCAGGATGTCGCTGCCATCGGAAAGCTGCAACAGCAGACGCCCGTCTTCTGTGTTCACAACCGTTTCTGGAGGCAATACTTCACCTCGGAAGGGGGAACTGAATGTTTGGCTCGGAAATTGAATGCCAACTTTTCCCTTGAAGTCGGAAATGGTTGCGCCGGCAAACGGAGCATTGGCCGTGAATTGCGGAGCCTCCTGCGCTGCGGCAATGCTGCAATAGAGCAGAAGACAGAATATCTTCAGACGGAACCTGGTCCTCACAGACACGGCATCATCCACAGTCAGCATTATGAAATGTTGTTTCGAGTTGCTGTTACACATCTTGGTACCTCTCTAAGGGGTTGACGGTGAGCTAGAACCGGTAGCCGAGCTTCACGCTGCCCGCGTTCGCCTGGAAAGCGCCGGTGCTTTGTATCAACTGGAAACGAGAGTAATTTGCGTCCAACTCCCATTTGCCAAAAAAGAACTCGTTCTGCAATATCACCTCCCCGGCCGGATTCCAGTTGCCGATGCCTTCCAATTCAACGCCGCCGTAACCCACATACTCCCCCCGGTAGATTTTGCCGATCCGAAAGCGAAATCCCGCTGCAACCAGATGGCTTCGATACTGGCTGGGGCTGAAATATCCATGATTCAACTGTTGTGAAAAATGCAGATGGCGAAAAGCGTATCCGGTCCCGACCGCGAATGCATTGCCGCCGATCCAGCGCAGCGCTTCCGCGTATTCCCGCTCGGCGTGGTTTCCGTCGGAGTAGTGGTTGAGATAAAGGGCTCCGGTCAGGGAAGAGTTCCGGGTGCGATAATCCAGACGGCTGTTCCACCCTTCGGCCAGCAAGTCGAACTGCACGGAGTCAAGGCTGGGCAAGATGGGAAAACGCGAATACCCTCCGGACAGGAGCAGGTTCTTCCAGGGATACAAATCCAGATCGCCTGAGTACAGTGCGCGGCTGCGGCTGTCGTCGAACCTTACGGCGCCTCCGCCGCTGCGCAGCGAAATAAACTTGTTGAGCCGAAGTCTGCCTTCCGCGGTACCGGAAAGCACATTTTCTTTCTGTGCGCCTGACTTCCACAGCGAGGTCTCTTCCAGCCTGAGCCTGCTGAAAAAATTCCTGCTGAGCTGATAGAGCATCCCTTGCGAAGAATAGAAAGATCGGTTGCCGGAGTTATCTGCAAAAAACGACTCTCCGGCCTGCAGGCGGTGGATCTTCTCGGCGTGGCTCTCGCCTCGTGAGCTCGCGGAGGCGAGATCGTCACTGTACCGTTGCAGACCCAAGCTGGCGGGATGTCGTTGCTGCGCCTGCTGGATCTGCTGACGCGCCTCTTCCCTTTTTCCCTCAAAAATTAAGTTATGGATCAAACCAAGCGAGGCCGCCTCGTCATCTGCGTTTGATGTCAGCAGCTCCCGATAAAGGCGATCGGATGCTTTGTAGTCTTTGCGATAGCCGTAGATCTGGGCGAGTTGGAGTTTTGCGTTCCGGCTTGAGGAGTTTCTGTGGAGCACCGCGTTGAGCGCGGCAATGGCCTCCGGGTCGCGTTGCTCGTGGACATAGACCCGTGCCAGCTCGATTTTCAGGTCTTCATCATCGGGAAAGCGCTTCAGCCCGTCCTGGACCAGACTCAGGGCCTTTTTGTGATCATGTTGGTGCAAGGCTTCTTCGCACTGGACAACAATTTGTGAAGGCGCAGGCGAATGCTCCTGCGCCAAGAGCGCTGCTCCCGCACCCGCGAGAAACACAAGAACGGTGGCGGTGGCCATCCTATTCATCCATTCCTAACCTACCTGGGGGTTTTCTTGCACATGAGCAAGTGGAAGGCCAACTCGAAAAGCTAGGAAACACGCCGTCACAGTGACAAGTCGTGAAGGTGCTTTGTATCCAATTGACCTAGTGCGTGTATTCCGATTTCAACACACTTCTCGATTTTGGGGTACGGTCGAGAGTGCTGATACTAAAGAGCTAAACATAAAACCTGAAACGCTACGTAAGGCGAGAACCACTTCACTTTGAAGAATCAAATCACCTTGAAACAAGCTCAGTTTTAAGGGCATAACAGGATTATTCAGAGACAACCGCACACAACAGCCGACGATTTCCTGTCCATCTTCACTGGTTTTCTCTCGCGTATCGCGCAATCGCCTCCACCAGACCGCCCATGGTGTATTCACTGGCCTCGATGGTCGGCGCGAAGCCGGCCTTGCTGAGAGTCGCGCTGGTAACCGGACCGATCGAAGCCAGGCAAATCTCGCGCAAATGTTCGCGTTGCTCCGGGGCGAGGAGCGAAAGGAAGTTCGTGGCTGTGGACGAGCTGGTAAAGGTCACGACGCGAGGCCGGGTCGCAGGATTCGCAAAAATCTCATTCAGCCGTTCAGCCGCTCCCTCGGGAACGACCGTTTCGTACGCTTCGATCACGTCCACCGTGGCTCCCACTTTGCGCAACTCATCGGGCAAAATGTCGCGTGCGACTTTGGCCCGCACCAGTAGCACCCGGCTGCCTTTAAAGATCTTTCCCCGCAGAGCTTCAATCACCGATTCGGCGACATACTTTTCGGGCACGATCGAAACACTCAGGCCCTCTGATTGAATCTCTCTCGCCGTGGCCGGACCAATGGCGACAACGAGCAGGTGCTTCATGTCCTCAATGGGCAGGCCCAGGCGGTTATAGCGTGCGAACAATGCTTCGACTCCGTTGACGCTGGTGAGGATCAAGGTGTCGTAGTGATCGATCTTGATCAGCGCGTTGTCGAGTGCGCCGAAGCTGCCCGTGGATCGAATCTCGATCGTGGGAACCTCCACGACCTCGGCGCCCAGTTCGCGCAGAGGCTGGGCCAGGCCGAATGCCTGGCCGCTGGCGCGGGTAACCAGAACGCGGCGCCCGGCAAGCGGACGCGCTTTCATGACGATAACTTTGCTCATGGCTGCCTGGGTACCGCCACTTCCTGGGTATATACCTCAGCGAGAATGCGGTCGGCGCCGCGTTTCAACAAAGCTTGCGCGGTCGCGCATCCGAGTTCTTCGGGATCGTTGCCTGAGGCCTGCTCGCGCAAAACTTCGCTGCCGTCAGGACGTCCGGCCATCGCGATCAGATGCATCGTACCGGTGCGCTTTTCCGCAAGCGCGCCGATCGGCACCTGGCAGCCTCCGCCCAGACTTCCTAGCAGAGCCCGTTCGCAGACGATCGCCGCGCGTGTGTCGGCATGGTCGAGACACGCCAGAATGGATCGTAGCGCAGCGTCATCGCGACGGATCTCAATCGCCAGCGCCCCCTGGCCGACGGCAGGACACATGGTTTCAGCAGGAATCTGGTATCGCAGATGCTTGTGTAAGCCAAGACGGTGGACGCCGGCCGCAGCCAGAATGATGGCGTCATATTCGCCGGATTCAAGTTTCTTCAATCGCGTGTCCACATTGCCGCGCAGCGGAATAGTGTCTAAATCCGGACGCATCGCTTTGAGTTGGCATTGGCGGCGCAAACTACTAGTACCCACTCGCGCTCCCTGAGGCAGGCTTTCAATTCGATGGTACTTCACCGAGATGAACGCATCACGTGGATCTTCGCGCTTCATGATAGCCGCGAGATCAAATTCAGGAGCCAGCTCGGTGGGCACATCCTTCATGCTGTGCACCGCGAGATTGATGCGCCTCTCCGCCAGGGCTTCTTCGATCTCTTTAGTGAACATGCCCTTGGTTCCGACTTTGGCCAGTGCGACGTCGGTGATCTTGTCGCCAGTGGTCTTGATGATCTCGATAGAAACATCGTGCCCCTGCTCGCGCAGCAGAGCGGCAACGTGGTTCGCCTGCCAAAGCGCAAGCTGCGAACCGCGTGAGCCGATGCGCAAGCTAGTCATTGCGATCCGGCTTTCCCCCCTTGAGGGTCAAATTGAAGATACGCCGAATCATCTCGTGGATCGTGGCCGCCTCCGGCTCCGCCGCCGACGATTTGAGGGTGGTGATCGGGGTATGCAGCAGCTTATTGATAATGCCGCGGGTCATCGCCTCGATAGCCGCTTCTTGCTCCGGCGAAATCTCGCCCAGCCGCCCGCGGATACGGTCAATTTCCGCCTGGCGGATGGTTTCGCAGTATTCCTGCAGCGAGAGAATCGTCGGCACCACTTCCAGCGACTTCATCCTCGACGCAAAACGGTCCACCTCGAGCTCGACAATCTTTTCCGCACGCTCGGCCTCCTGCTTTCTTTGCGTCGTGTTCTTCCCGGCGATAGATTGGAGATCGTCGATGTCGTAGACAAACAGACCGTCCAGCTGGTTAACCTCAGGCGCCACGTTGCGCGGGACGGCAATGTCGATGAAGAAAGCCGGACGGTTGCGGCGCCGGTTGCGCAATATTTCACCGTCGTGGGTGCGGAACAACGGTTCGGGAGCGCCCGTAGAGGTAAGAATGATATCGGCGTGGCACGTGGCTTCGTAGAGCTGGTCGAACGGAACCGCCTGGCCGCCGAACGCATCCGCCAGCTCTACCGCGCGATCGTAAGTGCGATTGCTGATCAGAATTTTGCCGGCGCCACGCGCCATCAGGTGCCGCGCCGCCAGCTCCGCCATCTTTCCCGCGCCCACCAGGTAGACGGTCGTGTGTTCGAGTGAACCGAAGATTTTTTCCGCCAGCTCCACCGCGACCGAGGCCATGGAAACGCTGGAGCTCCCAATCGCTGTTTCCGTGCGCACGCGCTTGGCCACGGCGAAAGCCCGGGACAACAGCGCTTCCAGTCCGGAATGAATCGCGCCCAGACCCCGCGCCACCGCGTAGGCTTCCTTCACCTGGCCAAGGATTTGCGGCTCTCCCACCACCATGGAATCGAGGCTCGAAGCCACACGGAAGACGTGCCGTACCGCCGCCCGCTGTTCGAATTCGTAGACGTGGGAATGGAGAGTCTCGGCGTTCAACCCAAAGTAATTGCTGAGAAATCCGCGCAGATCTGCGCCTGGTCGCGTGCTGGTCAGCACTTCAACGCGGTTGCAGGTGGAAAGCACCATACCTTCATCGACGCCCGGCTGCTTCACCAACGTCTGCACCGCGTCGGGCAACTGCGCCTCCGAGACCGCGAGACGCTCCCGCATCTCCAGGGGAGCGCTCACGTGGTTCACGCCGATGAGCTTGAAGTTCATGGAGCAATAAACCTGTGAGTCTGGCTCATGTTGTTGGCAGCCCAGGCGACCATGGCGGCAACGAAGGCAAATGTGGCCAGGTACGCGGCCCGCCGGCCTCGCCAGCCGGCACTCCAACGCGTGTAGAGCAGGATCGTGTATACCACCCACATCAGAATCGAGAGGAGAATCTTGGGATCGGCGAAGTACTGCGAGCCAAAACGAGCCTCGGCAAGAATCGAACCGGCGATCAGCCCCAAAGTCATGAACGGGAAACCCCACACCAGGCACTTGTAGCCGATTTCATCGATGGTGGCGAGCGCCGGAAGGCGCGCCCCAAAGCCGCCTGTCGTCTTTGATTTCAAGTTAGTTTCTTGGATCAAGTACAGAATGCTGGCGATGAAGCTGAACAACAACGCCGAATATCCGATGAGAATCAGCGCCACATGGATGTAGATCCACTGAGAGCTGACGAACAGAGGAGATCCGTCTTGGGGACGCGACGATCCCAGCGCGGCCGACGCCGTGAGCAGAAAGACGATGGGGAAGACCGCCAGGCCAGGCGCGGTCGCCTTGTAGCGAGCGTAAATCACGAAGAAAAATACCATCAGTACCAGCGCTAGCAGCGATTCCAGCTCGTGCATCGAGGAAGGAGCCCAGGTGCGGCTGATCATGCAACTCTCGGAGACAGCGACGAAATGAAGGATTGTCCCTAGCCCGACGGCGGGCAAAGCAATTCGCGTCAAGACAGCCCGGCCCGCCCACAGCGAGGCGAGAGCGCAAAGCAGGCCCGCGCCATAAAGCACGAGGGCAACACGTAACCAGAACAGGGGCATAGAGTAACCATTGAAAATTATATCTAGGTTGGAAGGAAGCGGGGGCGAGATCGGGTGATCTGGTGATCGGGTGATCGGTTTTTTCTGAAATCCCGACCCTGAGCTTGCCGAAGGGGAGGGATCCCTATGGCCGCGATCATGCGATGGGCGAGATCTCCGAGGGGATAGGGATCTCTCGCTACGCTCGAGATTTCAGAAAAGAGCCGATCACCCGATCTGCCTTTACACGACCAGTTTTCTCAACCTCTCCGCTGCCACCTCGGACGAGACCGGAGTGTAATAGACCTCTTTTAAGAAGTAGGGCTTCGCCTTGGCTGCCAGAATGGGAAGGATCTCCAAGTGCCAGTGATAGTCCTCATCCACGGTCTTCCAGTACTGCAGAATGTTCGACTTCTGATAGGTATTGGGCACAGTGTGCAGCACCATGTGGAAGGCTTCGGCGATGCTCATCACCCGTTGCAACGTGCGCCGAATCAGCGCGCTCAAATCGTCCAACTGCGGCGGATGCTCGGCCACCGAGCGCTCGAACGACGATTGGTGTTTGCGCGGCATGATCCACATCTCGTATGGCACGCGAGGCGCAAACGGACACAGGGCGACATAATCGCCGCGCGAGTCCACAATGCGGACGGGATCGCGAAGCTCCTGGTTCAGCGTATCGCAGAATACACAGCGCTCTTTGTCAAGATAGTAGTCACGCGAGGCACGAAGCTCGTACAGTACGCGCCTGGGAACGAAGGTTGTCGCCGTGAGTTCCGAAGCGGGGTGGGTGAACTCTTGGCCTGCGGCCGCACCGTAGTTCTTGAACAGAGTCACATATTTGAAGCGAAGATCGTTCTTCAGATCCTGAATGCGATGCGCGGCCAGCAACAGGAACTGCGAAATCTCCGCGTCCGAAGATTGCCACAGCTCGATATCGTGGCGGACGCTTTGCACCAGCACCTCGTGCGCGCCAACGGCGTTCATAGCGTCGTAGATGCCCTCCGACCGCCGGTGGGGTTCGCCCTCGATGCGGTAGAGCGGCGCCGGATGCACCATGGCAGTCGACGCTCCATGACCGGAATTAAGGCTGCTGATAACCTGAGGGGCATTGGACGAGCCAGGGCAGAACGGGCAATAACCATGAGGGACAGGTCTCTCTTCGTCGTCGCCAACGATCACCCAGGAGCGAGTGATGGGATCTTTACGCAATTCCATTGTGAGTCTAGGAAAACAGAGCCGCACCGCCGCGTCAATAGCACCTAGGCCTTATCCATGAGCTTTGGCGATTTCTCGCCGGCTGGACGTCTCGCCACAGGGCGCCTGATATAACGACGGCTTGAACAACGATCTAAGGCGGGGATGGAGCCGGCTGGCGACTAATCCTCAGCGCCGTTAGGCGCGAAAACAGGTTAGCTTGGTCGCGCCTAGCGGCGCTTGAAATTATCAAGAGGCGCACACCCATCCGCCCTGAAAACTGTGATGCGGTCCGGCCGATCCACGAGAGCTACCTTTTTGAAGTCTTTACGTGTTATCTAACCTCCTCCCGCAAAATACCCGAACCTTCGAGCCCTCAGCCAGAAAAGCCGAAGTGGGCGGATTCTTGACGATGGCCGCTAGATCCCGGCCATAGAGCTCTTCCACGTCGCCAGTGAACGAGGCATTTTGAGCACGCCACACGCGCCAAGACGGGTGCTCAACTCGGTATTGGAGACACCCACCATCCCGCTGCGCTGAATATCCCCAATAATGTTCAGCAATAAACTGCTCTTCGGAGCCTTCAGCGGGAAACGCGGGCTCGCCAGTCACTGAAATGCTCAGTTCCCCGCGATCACGCCGGCCAACCCAAGAGTATTGAGCGGTCTGATTGCCCTCCAGGCGATGCGACATGCGCCGAGTGACATATTGCTCGTTGTAAGCCAAACGCGCAATCGTCGCAACCGCGCGTCGCGGAACGATTTCGCGGATAAAGGCCACACCTCGTCTGACTTCACTCCCTTTGCGACGCCGGACGTAGAAGCGCAGGTTGATTTCGTCAAAGTCGCGGTGAAAAGGAATGGGAATGCCCCACACCTTTGTGTTTAGAAAGCGAAACCCAACCAGACTGATGAAGCTCTTCCCTTGCCAGACATCGAGTTCCGTTCCCGATGGAACGTACTTGTTCAGCAATGCCGGATCAACCTGGTAAT
>Ga0209648_10002765_pt1 | contig 14622 bp, 14 predicted proteins | sample GraSoi2013_115cm_FD_185830 | JGI IMG/M metagenome (GOLD analysis project Ga0209648, IMG submission 185830) | Grasslands soil microbial communities from the Angelo Coastal Reserve, California, USA - Sample 9_17_2013_115cm (SPAdes) (version 2) | ecosystem: Environmental > Terrestrial > Soil >...
GAGCCGATCCCGGCCATCGACCTGGTCGAGCGCCTTTCGCAGCTCACTCCGCGGGTACCCGTGATTGTTCTCGGGGACGCAGAGGACGAACGCCTCATGTCGGCTGCCCTGCATACGAGTGTGGCCGGGCTGTTCACGAAAGACGCCCGGCTGGACGAGTTCCTGGTTGGCGTGCAGACGGTCCTTTCAGGCCACCGCGCCGTAGGTTCCAACCTCATGAGCATGGTGCTTGCCCGACTCAGCGACACCATGCCCCACAGCCGTCGGGCCGCCAGCCAGCTTTCTCCAACCGAGCTGGACATCTTGACCATGATCGGCCAAGCGAAATCGATACCCGTTATTGCGGCAGCACGCGGCATCAGTCACAAGACGGTGCGGAACCACCTCGCCAACATCTACCGCAAGCTCGAGCTTCGGAGCCGAACCGAAGCCATGTTGTGCGCCGCCCGAATGGGCCTCACCGCCAACTAGGCGCGGGGCTCAGGGATGTTCGGCGCCGAACCGGGACAAACGACCCAGGCGGACGGGCAAATCCCATTCTCAAAGCGCAGAAGGCACCGCACCATGGCTCCGATGGCTTCTAACCCGGCGCAGGCGTTGCCGCCTGCCCAGGAAACGGCTCCACGTCTGGGCGAGCGGCTGCTGGCCAAACGGCTGATCAACGAAGGACAGCTCAAGCGCGCTCTCGATTTGCAACCGACGAGCTCGCGGCCACTGGGTAGGGTCTTGATCGAGCTGGGCGCCCTTGATGAGGATCGACTGACGGCAGTGCTCGGCGAACACCTCGATGTGCAGGTGGCCGACCTACGTCGCGAGGTTGTTGATCCCGAGGTGGCCCAGCTGGTCCCCGAGGACTTTGCCCGGCGTCGCATCGTCCTTCCGTTCCGTCGCGAATCCGGAGGCATCGCCGTGGCGATGGCCGACCCTGCGGACCTCCACCTGGTCAATGACCTCCGGCTGATCACCGGGCTGGGGATCGTGCCGTACCTCGCCGGATCGTCTGACATCATCGCCAACCTCAGCCGCGTCCACAGCATGCGGCCGAGAATCCATGAGGCTGCCCGTGAGCTGAAAGACAGCCGGCCCCAATTCACGTCGGCCAGCCGTTCGATGGTCTTCGAGCTGTCGGCCATCACTGCAACCTCGCCCGCGGTCGAGATCGTGAACATGCTGATCACACAGGGGCTGAGAGATCGTGCCTCGGACGTCCACATCGAGCCCCAGAAAGACTTTCTCCGTATCCGGTTCCGGATCGATGGCGTGCTCCAGGACGTCGCGCATCTGCCGAGTGCTACCGGAGCCGCTCTTGCTTCGCGAATCAAGATCATGGCGGACATGAACATCGTCGAGCGCCGCCGAGCTCAGGACGGACAGATCAGCCTCACGGTGGATGGCCGCCAGCTCGACATCCGGGTGGCCACCATCGAAACGATCTGGGGCGAGAAGATGGTGCTGCGGCTGCTCGACCGAGGTCGTTCCCTGATACCGCTCAAGCAGCTGGGCTTTTCGCCCGGGGCATACCAACGATTCCACGGCATGCTGCACTCGCCGTACGGGATGATCATCGTTTCAGGGCCGACCGGCAGCGGCAAGACGACCACCCTTTACGCGGCGATTCACGAACTCGATCAGCAGGTCCGCAACATCATGACGATCGAGGACCCGGTCGAGTACACCTTTGACAACATCAACCAGAGCCAGATCAACAAGCTGGCCGACATCAGTTTTGCCAACGGCCTGCGTGCGATTCTGCGCCAGGATCCCGACATCATCCTGGTCGGCGAGATCCGCGATCGCGAGACCGCCGAGATCGCCGTGCAGTCGGCGCTGACCGGTCACCTGGTGCTCTCTTCGCTGCACGCGACCGACACGGCGAGCGCCCTGCTTCGCTTCATCGACATGGGCATCGAAGGCTTTTTGATCGCCTCTTCGGTGATCGCGATCGTTGCCCAGCGCCTCGTGCGTAAGGTCTGTGACGGCTGCAGGATGCCTCACACGCCGACTACCGAGGAAGCGGAGTTCGCCACGTCTTTGGGATTGTCGGTTCCGAAGCAGCTTTACAAAGGTCAGGGCTGCGGGCGGTGCAATCAGACCGGCTACTACGACCGCATCGGAGTGTTCGAAGTGCTGACCATGACCGAGGAGCTCAAGCGCCTGGTCATCGCCCGCGCCGGCCACCGGGAGATCATGGACACCGCCGTTGCGGGCGGGCTGGTTCCACTGCGCCTGGACGCCTGGAAGAAGGTGGCGGCCGGCGTCACCACCGTGTCCGAAGTCTTGCGCAGCGTCTACACCATCTGACGGAGGCATAGCGATCGCCACCAAATACCAGTACCGAGCCTATACACCGAGTGGAGTTCTCGAAGACAAGCTCATCGACGGCGAGTCGGCTTCGATCGCTCATCGCAAGCTGACCCTGCGCGGCTACCGCGTCGTGTCTTTGCGCCCGGCGAAGCGCGGGGGCTGGAGCTGGTTCTATCGGCAGATGCCGACCTTCTTCGGGGTCAGCACCTCCGATCTCGTGCTGTTCTCTCGCCAGCTTGCGACCTTCCTGAAGGTCGGCGTGCCGATCACAGACGCGATCTCGTTGCTGCGAAGCGGAACGCGCTCGGGCGCGTTCAAAGCCGCTCTTGACGACGTGAACGACGACCTCGATGACGGCGAATCGTTCTCGATCGCCATCTCACACCATCCCCATATCTTCAACCAGCTCTATGTAGACATGGTGCGTGCGGCGGAGTACAGCGGAAGCCTCGACAGGGTGCTCCTCCAGATCGCGATCTACCTCCAGCGCCAGGACACCGCATTGAAGAAGCTGCGCAGCGCCATGATCTATCCGGCGATCATCCTGACGCTGGCCGTCGGGGTCTGCGGGGTCCTGATCGTGTTCGTCCTGCCCAACTTCGTGTCCCTGTTCCACGAGTTCAACGCCGACCTTCCGTGGCCCACGAAGGTGCTCATTGCGCTGGGGACTTTCGCGCAGACCTGGCGCATTGAAATCGTGGTCGCGGGCCTGATCCTGGTGTTCGCCACATTCGGGTTCTTGCAGAGCAAGCCCGGGCGCGTTTTTTGGGACCACGCCATCCTCCGCCTCCCCGTGCTGGGGACCATCGTCGTCTTCTCGATCGTCGAGCGGTTCACACGTACGCTGGGAACGATGCTGCGAGCGGGCATCCCCATCAGCCAGACGTTCGACGTCGCCGCTGCTTCAGCCGGCAACATCCGATACAAGCAAGGGTTGGAGTCGGTGCGGCAGCGGATGGTCACCGGGGATGGCTTCTCAGAGCCCCTGGCGGCGACCGGCCTCTTTGCTCCGATGGTGATAAGGATGGTGCGCGTCGGCGAGGAAACCGGCACTCTCGATCAGAGCCTCGAGCAGATCGCCGACTTCCTGGCCGAGGAGATGGACTACAAGGTTCGAAACATGATCGCGCTCATGGAGCCGGGCCTGATCATCACGGTGGGCGGAGCGGTGGGATTCGTCGCCGTCTCGGTGATCCTGCCCATGTACGGTCTGCTCAAAGCCGTCCACTGATGAACAGCCGCATCGAGCGGCGGCGCAGGGCGCAGGCCGGCACCACGCTAATCGAGCTCCTGGTCAGCATCACGATCATCGGCTTCGTCGTGGTCATCCTCGTCGGAGCCTTCAGCACCGGCCTTCTGGACGCCACGCTGTCGAAGCGCAACACGGCGGTAACCGCAGCCCAGGAATACGAGCTCGAGAAGATCGGAGCGTCCTCGTTCAGTAGCACGCCGAGCTCGTACTCGGAATGCTTCGGGGTCGATAACGCTGCCTCACCCAGCCAGGTTGTCATCGGCGGGTCGTGCCCGGCGGGCGCCACGCTGCGGGCTGATGTCACTGAGTCCGATGTGCAGCCGGGCGTGCAGCTGTGGGCGGTCAATGTGGTCAGCTACCCCTCGATCGGCCCGGTTGGATCCGCTGTCTCCGTCTATAAGGTGAGCCGATGAGAGGCACACGGACTCCAAGGCTGCGGCGTGAGTTCGGGGTGGCCACTCTCAGGCCCGAATTGGCCGCGCGCCGCAGACGCCAGGCCGGCTTCACGTTGATCGAGGTCGTGATCGCCACCGCCCTCGGGGTGCTGGTGATGGGTGCGCTGACCTCGGTCGTGCTGACGACCGTGCTTGCGGCCAACGTCGCCACCGCACGGATTGAGACCAGCGCCCAGGTCCGCAACTTCCAGTTCACCGCGTACGACGACTTCGCGCTGGCTCGCCCGCCCTCGCCTTCCGGCTGCGGCGCGCCCAGCGACCCCTGCACCACGCAGGACCTGGTTCTGCAAGGCTACCGAATGTCGAACGACATCGGTGGCGTGGCTACTTCCTATACGGTTCGATATGCGTGGGACCCCAGCACCCAGGATGTGACTCGTTACGCCGGCACCTCGAGTCGGGTCGCTGCCGGCAACGTCACCGCGTACTCGTGGTACATCGACGCTACCGGCGCCAACCCGTCCGTTGTGGTCAGCATGACTGTGACGGTGGCCGCATATAACACCACATACAGCCAGTCGCAGACACTACGCTTCTATCCGCGGATCACGGCTTCGCCTTCGCCGTGAGGCATCTACAGCTGTTGCTGCACGATGGCCGCCGTCGCCAGCGTGGCAGCGTACTGAGCGGTCTCCTGATCATCGTCGCCTTCCTTGCGATCCTGATCGGAGGGCTGCTGACCGAGCTGACGAGCTCGTTCGTGCTCTCCAGGGACCAAATGACGCGCGTCAAGACTGAGGCCACGGTGACTTCGGCTGTCGAGCTTGGGATTCACCAGCTCGAGGGCGGCCCGGTGCCCGCGGTATGCGCACAGGACGCTCGAGGACCCTGGTACCTGACCTTGAACGGGCACGATGCGGCCGTTACGCAGACTTGCAGCGGGATCGTGCCCGAGGTGGCCACGGGCCTTGCGGCTGGGTCCTTCACGGTCGACGGCATCCACGACACCGCCGGCGGCAACAACCGGTATTTGGTTGCGAACACGTCCGGACGCCTGAACTCGTACCCGTTTGGCCAGACCCAGCCGAGCTGGTCGATCCCAGTCGGAGGCCGGCCAACCGCCCCGCCTCTCGCACAACGCGACCCCAACAGCGCTGTGGACGTCTCACTGCTGGTGCCTGTGGCAGAGCCTGGTGGGACCTGCAGCGGCCATTGCGTGGCCCTGTACACCGACCCAGGGAGCACCCCCAGCTTCGTGTGCGACATGCCTGCGTCCGTTTCCGTCACGGCACAACCCGCGGCCGAGGTAACGGCCGGCGGCTCCGCACACTTTCCGGGCTACGCGTTCTTCGGCGACGCGGGCGGGGACCTCTACGTCTACAACAGCGCTGAGGACGGCGGCTGCAACCCGCTGGCAAGCAACAGCCTCGGAGGCGCCGTCGTTGGGGCCCCGTTGGTCTTCCCGGGCACCGTGACGAAGACTGGGAACTCGACGACCATCAACGACGAAGTCATTGTGCTGGTCAGCGGGACGAGCTCGACCCAACTTCTCCACATGCGATATTCGGAAACCTCAGACCCGCAGGGCGGCGTCACGCCCAGCCTCAGCCTGGCCGCGCCTCCGCTGGCGCTTGCTGTCGGCGGCAACGCGGTCGGCTACGCAATCAACTCGACGGTGCCAGTTGTCGGTTCGACCTTGAGCCTGGCCGTCGCGACCGCTTTCGGCAGGCTGGGCATGGCGCGGATCGCAGTGGGCTCCGGACCCTCATATAGCATGTCTACGGGGGCGAGCATCGTGCTTCCAAACGGCTCGCTCGTCGCCCGAGCGCCTTACTGGTGCCACTGCCCGGTCCTGGGTCCGACGCAGGACCTTATCGACCTTATCGGTGTGGGCGGGACCAACGGCTTCCTGTATCTGTTCAACAACGCACTCAGCCTGGCCTACACGTACGACGGCCAGCAAGACGGCCGACCGGCCATCCAGACGACCCCGATGGCCGACGCCAATGGTGACTGGTACTTCGGAGCGAGCGACGGCTTCGTTTACGACGTCGAGATACCGGTGAGCGGTCGGCAGCTGTTCAAGGCTGCGAAGTTTGGTCCGGGTGGAGCGATCGCCAGCTCACCGATCGTGGGTGCCTGCGTCGCGGGCCCATGCATGTACTTCGGATCTTCCACCCTCGGCAGCTACTTCGCACGCATTGGCAGCACGCGTGTCTCCGACCTGCGCGCATGCGTCAGCCCCACGTCCGGTTCGACCAGCTGCGCGGCCAACCCGCGCCTGTGGGCCCGCGTCCAGGTCGGTCCCGCTGCAATTTGGGGCAATTTCGGAGTCTACGTCCAGGGCTGGTCGTACTACTCTCCTTAGGGGTGCCTGCATCTCGGCTCGCCGTGGACCTCTCGTCTGGAACGCTCCGCGTTCTCGAAGGCTTGCCCGGAGGCCCAATGCGATGCGGCGAAGGTGCCGCGCCGCCAGGCGCCCTCGAAGGCGGTCGCGTGCTGGATTCGCCGGCGCTGGGCCAGGCGCTTCGCCAGTTGCTCGCTCGGAGCGAAATCACCGCGACTCGAGCGTTGATAGCGGCCAGCGACTCGATCGCGAGCTTTCGGGTCCTCACTTTTCCCAAAGGCACGACCGACGCCGAAATCGACGCCTCGGTGAGGGGTGAGCTAAGCCTTGGCTCGGACCGCATGGCGATGCGGCACGTCGAGGTGTCCGTGGACCCGGAAGTGCGGACAATCTTCGCCGTCATGTGGGACCGGAGCCAGGTCCAAGCGATCGCAGCAACCGCCAGGCACGCCGGACTCGACCCCGCAGCGGTAGACCTGAAGTCGCTGTGCGTCGCGCGCACCATCGCAGTCGACTCGTGCATCCTCCTGGACATGTCCGCCAAGCCGTGTGAAGCGGTCTTGATCGACGGCCGTGTGCCACGAGCCGCTCACAATTTCAAGCTCAAGGTGGGATCGGGCGGTGACCTCGCTCTGGCCGTTTCGATCGGGCTCAAGCCGGTGCTGGCCTTCCACCAGCGCTCAGGCGCAGCCGGGTTCGGCCCCAATTCGCCGATCCTCGTGCGCTCTGACCAGGCCGTTACCTCCCTCTTGACGGACCGGCTCGAGCGGCTGACCGGCCACCGCGTCGAGGCGCTGCCCCGACCACCCCGGGTGGACCCCGACGTGCGATACGGGCCATACCTCACATGCATCGGTTTGGTCATGAGGCGGCGGGTTTGAGCAAGCGCCCCGAGCAGCATCGCGAGGAGCGCCGTAAACCCCAGGTTGAGGTCAACCTCCTGGACGAAAACGAGGCGGGCCTGGTGGTCACCAAGGCACGTCGGGGCTGCACTTTCCCTTTCTTTGGGGCCGGCATGTTGATGATGGTCCTGGAAATCATGCTGCGCACAGGCTGAGCGGCCGGCGCCCACACCCGCCCCGGACTTGCGCCCAGGGTACTGGGCCAATCCATCTATTCAGGTTTGCGTACCCCGTGCATAGAGTTGGGACTAGTAGCGGACTAATACATAGCTGTGAGCCGCCCGCGCCAGAGCTGGGGCCGCATGAGGAGTTCGGGATGCAGGGTCTATACGGTTATTTCGCCAGGAATCTGAAGGGCAAGAAGGGCCAGTCTGGGTTCACCCTGATCGAGCTCCTGGTCGTGGTCACGATCCTGGGCGTCCTGGCCGCGATCGTCACGCTGAGCCTGGTCGGGCTGACCACGAACGCTCAAGCCAAGGCCTGCGAGCAGGAGTACAAGACGGTGCAGGCGGGTCTGGATGCATACATGGCGAACAACAACGTGGACAGTGTGCCCGCTGCGGACAGCACGAATGGCTATCCCAGCGGCACCAGCGACATGACGAAACCGGTGGGGCTCTACAACAAGGCTCCGAGCGCCACCAGCCCGACCTACGTCCGCAACTCGCCCACCCACTGGGCCTACGAGTGGGACGCGACCGGGAGGATCACTGGGATTCTTCCGGCTGGCACGGCGGTGCCGGCGGGCTGCGTGGTCTCGGGCGGCGCCTAGCCGCACCAGGGGGAAGGGAGGAGGGCGCTGCTCGGGCGGCGCCCTTTTTTCATTTGAATGCTGAACCGGTGATCACCCTGGCCGTGTCGGCTTACCTCGTCGCGGTCGCACTCATGATGGGCAGCTTCGTCAACCTGGCCGCGGACCGGCTGCCCCGGCGCGAATCGCTTGTGCGCCCGCGCTCGCACTGCCGCTCGTGCGGCCGTGTGCTAGACGTGATCGACCTCATCCCGGTCGCGGGCTATCTCGTCAGGAGAGGGCGCTGCGCGACCTGCGGCGCATCGATCGGGGCAGGCTCTCCAACTGTCGAGGCCCTGTGCGGCGCCTCGATGCTGATTGCATTGGCGATGCTCGGCCTGGCCCGTGGAGCTTTGCTTGGCGCGGCCGCGGTGGCTGTCGTCGGTTTGGCGGCGGTGAGCCTGTCGTTGGCCCGGGCGCGGCGCTAGACGACGCGGATCTCGCCCGGATTGAGCGAGTGAGTGCGCGCGTTGCGCTCGTCGATCAGGCCCGCGCGTAGGAGCTGGTTGAGGGAGCGCTCTAGCGTCTGCGAGCCCTCTCGCAGGCTGGTCTGGAGCACAGATCGAATCTGATCCGTCCTGCCGTCCTTGATCATCGCCCGCACGGCCGTGTTGGCGATCAGCACCTCGAACGCCGCCACCCGCCCGCCCCCAACTGCCGGCACCAGCTGCTGGTAGATGACGCCGGCCAGACTGCTGGCGAGCTGGATCCGAACCTGCTGCTGCTGGGCGCCCAGGTAGCTGTCGGTGATCCGATCGAGCGCCTGAGGCGCGTCGTTGGTATGGAGGGTGGCCAGTACGAGGTGTCCCGACTCGGCGATGGACACCGCAGCGGAGATGGTTTCGAGGTCGCGCATCTCGCCGATGAGGACGACATCAGGGTCCTCACGAAAGGCGGCCCGAAGTCCCTCCGCGAAGGAGGCTGTGTCCTCGCCCACCTGGCGCTGGTCGACGATCGACATTCGGTGCCTGTGCACGTATTCGATCGGGTCCTCGATCGTGATGACGTGGTAGGGCCTGGTGGCATTTATGTGATCGATCATCGCCGCCTGCGTCGTCGACTTCCCCGAACCGGTGGGACCCGTGACCAGGATCAGGCCGTGCTGCCGCTCCAGCAGCCTGTGCACCGACTCGGGGATGCCGAGCATGTCGAAGCTCGGGATCGCGAGCGGTAACAGCCTGAACGAGATTGCGACCGAGTTGCGCTGGTAATAGGCGTTGCCGCGGATCCTCGCGCGCTCGCGCCATGTGAAGGAGAAGTCGACATGCTTTCGCTTCCCCAGCTCCTTCAGCTGCTTTGCGTCCAGGACCTGGCGCGCCATTTTCAATGTTTCGGTCGGCGCCAGAACGTTAGGGTCATCCTCCAGGGGCTCGAGGTTGCCGTCCTTTCGAATCCGAGGCCTGCTGCCGCAGCTGTACAGGAGGTCGGATCCGCCCAGCTGCAGCAGCCGGTCGAAGGCATCGTCGAGTTGCATCCCGATTCATTTCACTCGAACCACCGAGGGTGGGGGTATCGGCTGACTCGGAGATCACGCTGAAATGTCCCACTCGATGTTGGGCCGTCGTCCCAGAGTCCTTCGCTCCGGGTCGCCGATCGCCGGGACCGGAGGGACTCGCGCCCAGGCGACCGAGTGCTGTGGTACCTCAGTCCCATTGATCGATCGGAGGGGTGTGGGTAGCGTGTCGATGTGGAGTTTCCAGTCATAACTTTGCGTACCAGCATCACTTCGACCCAACGGCCGCGACTCGAAACGTGAGCTTCACCCTTCACGAAGACCTGTTCCCTTCCGGCCGTCGAACAGTGTTTCTTGTCGCGGAAGAGGTCGGAGAATCGCCCGACGAGGGCTATGCCAAGGTCGTGGTCGAGCTCGGGCGGGCGATGTCGCGCCGGGCGACGGTCATCACGCACCTGACCCGCGCGGACGGCACCGGGTCTCGCATCCAGGTTGGACTCCGACGTATGGGCGCGGTGGTGAGTCGCAAGCTGCGCGCCGAGCTCATGCAAGCCGGCCCGTCCACCGTGGTTTACATGTCGCGCAGCTCAGTCACATTGAGCGCGCTCGTCCGGTCGCGGCTGCTGAAGTGGATGGCGGGCGGAGGTCGCGTTGTGATGATCGCCCTGCAGCCGCGCAGCATGGGGTGGCCGGGCCGCCTGGCTTCCAGGCTGCTCTGGCCGGACCTGCTCTTGGTCAGCACGGACGCTGAACGCCGCGGAATCGAGGGTCTCGGCGCGACGGTCGACCGCATGGTCACCGGTGTCGATCTGGACCGCTTCCGGCCCGCCAAGCCTGGCGAGAAGACGGCACTTCGACGCAAGTGGGGAATTCCTGGCGACACGAGCGTGGTCCTGCATGTCGGCCACCTGACGGACGGCCGCAACCTCGAGGCACTCCTGCCTCTGGCGGCACTTCCAGGTCTGACGGTGGTCGTCGTCGCGAGCAGCCAGCGGCACAGTGCAGCGGCACGGCTGGAGCAGCGGCTCCGCGCGAGCGGGGTGGTGCTCATACAGGGTTTCATGGCCGACATCGACGAGGTGTATCGGCTGGCGGACTGCTACGTATTTCCGACCATGTCCACCGACTATGCGATTGCAATGCCGCTCTCGATCCTGGAGGCGATCGCGAGCGACCTGCCCGTCGCGGCGATGCGCTTCGGTGCGCTCCCGGAGCGGTTCGGCGATACCGACGGTGTTCTGCTCGTGGAAAATGCGAGCGAGCTCGTCGAAGGGGTCCTGGAGCTGTTGCGTGACCGGCCCAGCACACGGCGTCTGTCGGAGCGCTACTCGTGGGCCGCGGTCGCCGATCAGGTGGCCGCTTCATGAGCGCACTGCCGCGAGGCGTCAGGGCCGTCGTCGACCGGCTCTCGCCGAAGGGAAAGCTGGCCGCAGCGATCGCATGGCGCTGGCTATGGGCGGGTGAAGACAGGCTCCGCGGCGTGGTCTGGGGCGACCAGCGAGGCTTCGATTCTAGGCCCGCTTCCGTCCCTATGAAGGCCGCCGACGAGCCGCGCCTCTCGAGCTCCCGGTCCGTTCCGAGACGCCTGTCGCGGTCGAGCTGCCTTGGTGTGATAGCCCCACCTGACAGCGAAGGTTCGATCTCGTTGCTGGCGGAGGTCGGTTGCTTCTATGGACTTGACGTGTTTCGCACGACCGCTAATCGCGCCAGCACGATGCTCGATTGCGCGGCGCGCGAGAGCTGGCCACTGGTCGGTGTCGCGCTGGACGGGTCGGCGGCCATGCCGGCGGGTTGGACCGAACAGCTTCACGCATACGTTTCCGGCGGAGGCACGCTGTTCCTGAATGGAGTCACCCAAGCGTCACGCGAACACCTCGACGCCCTCTCCAACACTTTCGATTTGAGCTTGCCTCGCGCGTTGGCGCTGGATGCCGGCGCGCGTGAGGCTCTGTTCACGAGCGACCAGACATTTGCGGCCGAGTTCTCCGGCGTCTCGGTCCAGGCGATCGATTGCCACGTGGCGCTCACCAGCCTTCCTGGCGCTGAAACTCTCGTGTGGGTTCGCTGCGGTGAGCGGCTCTTGCCAGCCGTCTCCGAGCTGGCGGTCGGATCCGGGCGATTGATAATCAGCGCCGGCGGTCAGAGCGTCTCGCGCCTATCGGAGGCGATGGCGCCGCTGCTGGCGCAAACCGTGCTCCCGACCTTGATGCTCGTGCGCCAGGTTTATGGCGAGGTGGCCTGGAGGGCACCCGCGGCGTTCGCCACCTTCATCATCGATGATCCCGCCCTGCGCAACGGGGCCCTGGGACTTGACTATCGGCGCGCCCTCGGCGCGGCTCGGGAGCACGACTTCCACCTAACCATCGCGACGATCCCGCGGGAGCTGGCACTGGCGGAGGCCGAGGTCGTCGACCTGCTGCGGAGCAACGGGCGCTGGATTTCGGCCTGCTATCACGGCAGCGATCACAGCGGCTACGAGTTCTACATGACCGAAGGCACAGATTCGCGCTATCGTGCTCGGCCCTTGAACGCCCAGCAGCGCTCCCTGCACCGCGCAGTCGCGCGGGGCGAACGTTTCGCGCAGCAGTCCGGCCTCGGCCTGGACCGGGTGATGGTCTTTCCCCATGGAGTGGGCTCTCCGCAGATTTTCACGACACTTCAATCGCTCGGATTCATCGCGGCCTGCAACTACGACGACCGATACCCTCTTGGAGCGCCGGTGCCAGACGACTTCGACCTCGGCATGCGTCCCGCAGACCTGGCTTGGTACGGTTTCCCGTTGATCTGGCGGCGCGGCCTGCCGGACAGCATGTACCTACTCGATCTATTTCTTGGTCGGCCGGCCATCACATTCGGGCATCTCAAGGCGCTGGGCGGAGATCTGGCCCCCTTCATCCAGCGGTCAGAAGAGATCCATGCGCTCCGCGGTGACGTGCACTGGAGCAGCCTCGAGGACATTTCGCGGCACAGCTACGTGCAGCGCCGCGACCCCAAGCATGGATGGCAGGTCTCGATGTTCTCGAACGAGATCTGCCTCCACAACGAATCCGCGCGCCCGCGCACGTATCAGGTCGAAAGATCCAATCTCCCGCCCGACTATGCACTGGTCGCAGAGGGTGCGCTGAAGCTCGCATCGGGCGGTCTGGCGATCACGATCCCGCCCGGCGAAAATTGCACTGTCGGACTGATGAGTGCACAGTCTCGATCGCTGACGCCCGGACGGCCATGCTCGCTCGCCGCCGCCGGCTTGCCGCGACAATCGGCTCACGCCGGCCTCCGCGGGACAAATGCCTACCGGCCTTCGCGAATGGAAGCAACTAACCATTGATCCATTTCCGCGGCCGTTGCTAGCCTTCGAAGCATGCTCAGACCCCCAAGAATTCATCCAAGCGCAGAGGTGTCGGCCACCGCACGAGTCGGCGACGGCACACAGATATGGAATGAGGCGCAGATCAGAGACGGAGCCCTCGTCGGATCGCAGTGCATGTTGGGCAAGTCCGTCTACATCGACGTGGACGTCGTCGTCGGCGATCGGGTCAAGCTCGAGAACCGGGTTTCGGTCTTCAAAGGCGCACGTGTTGCGAACGGAGCGTTCATCGGCCCGCACACGTGTCTCCTGAATGACAAGCGTCCGCGCGCGATCACGCCCGAGGGCGAGCTGAAGGGCCCCGACGACTGGACCGTCAGCGGCGTCACGGTTAAGGAGGGCGCTTCAATCGGCGGCGGCTGCACGGTCCTGCCTGGGGTGTCCATCGGGCGCTATGCCCTTGTCGGCGCCGGATCGGTGGTGACGCGTGACGTGCCGGACCATGGACTCGTCTTTGGCAACCCGGCGCGTCTGATCGGATATGTCTGCGAGTGCGGCGCGCGTCTTGCGGAAAGTGGCGCGTGCACCGCCTGTTCGCGCGCTCACCACATCGCCACCGGCGCGCTGGTCGGAGTTGGCTCATGATCCCGATCGCCCGTCCGCAGCTCGGACGCGAGGAAGAGGTCGCTGTGCTCGACGTGATGCGGTCTGGAGCGTTGGCTCAAGGCGCCCGGGTCCGAGCTTTCGAGGAGGCGTTCGCCGCGTCGATGGGCGCACGTTTCGCGGTGGCCACATCGAACGGGACCACGGCGCTCTACCTGGCCCTGGTCGCTCATGGTGTGGGACCGGGAGACGAGGTGATCACAAGCCCTCTGACGTTCATCGCCACCGCCAACGCGATCGCCCAGACGGGCGCGCGACCGGTGCTGGCCGATGTCGACGACTCGCTCAACCTGGACCCGAAAGCGGCCGCTGCGCTGATCGGGCCGCGGACCAAGGTGATCATGCCGGTCCACCTTCATGGAAACCCGAGCGACATGCCGGCGTTCGCCGGCCTGGCCGAGCGCCACGGGTTGGCGCTGATCCAGGACGCGTGCCAGGCCGTGGGAGCGACGATTTGTGGCGAACCACTCGGCGCGTTTGGGACGGCGGCGTACTCGCTTTACGCCACCAAGAACATCACCACAGGTGAGGGCGGCATGGTGATCACCAACGATCCAAAGGTCGCCGCCACGATCGCCAGCCTCAGGCACCAGGCGTATTCAGACAAGCCGTACGTGCACGAGGCGATTGGCTACAACTACCGGATGACGGAGATGCAAGCCGCCATCGGCCTCGTTCAGCTGGGCCGCCTGGAGCAGATAACAGAACGCCGTCGATCCAACGCCGCCTATTACGACAGCCAGATCACCTCCGGGCGCTTTATTCGCCCGAGGGTGGCACTGGGGCATCGTCATGTGTATCACCAGTACACGCTGCAGGTGCGGCCGGGTGGAGACATGAGTCGAGACGAGATCCGCTCGAGGCTCGAAGAGGCCGGGGTAGGTACGGGTGTCTACTATCCCGTGCCCGTGCATCAGCAACCGGCATACCAGCGCCACGAGAATCCGCCTTGCCCGCGAGCCGAGGCTGCGGCCCGGGAGATCCTATCGATCCCGGTGCACCCGGCCGTGTCCGATCCCGAGCGTGCGGCGGTCGCAACCGCGGTCAACGAGCTCTAGCAGCACCCTCCACGCGGGACCTCGGACAACCCCGCCGGAGGCGCGTCGGCGTGGACGCGCACGAACATTGGCGGCAATTTGATGAACGCGGTTTCCTGTTCATTGGCCGGCCAATGCGTTGCAGTAAGCGATCACGTCCACGAACCCCACC
>Ga0209648_10002766_pt1 | contig 14618 bp, 9 predicted proteins | sample GraSoi2013_115cm_FD_185830 | JGI IMG/M metagenome (GOLD analysis project Ga0209648, IMG submission 185830) | Grasslands soil microbial communities from the Angelo Coastal Reserve, California, USA - Sample 9_17_2013_115cm (SPAdes) (version 2) | ecosystem: Environmental > Terrestrial > Soil >...
CGCACGTTTCAGTTGCTCACGCAAGTGGCCGGCCGCGCGGGTCGCGGAGAATTGCCGGGGCGCGTCCTGATTCAAACATTTTATCCGGAGCATTACGCAATTCAGGACGCCGTGAAACAGGACTATCCGGCATTCTATGAGCGCGAAACGCAATTCCGGCGGGTGATGGCGTACCCTCCGTTCTCTTCGCTGGCGAATGTGATCGTGCGCGACACTGATTTGGAGAAAGCGATTCGCTGGTCGCGTCAGCTCTCCGAATATTTTTCTCCGCACGATGGCAAGGGACTGCGCATCCTCGGCCCGGCCGCGGCGCCGCTGGCGCGATTGAAGCGCGAGCACCGCTTCCAGTTTTTGCTGAAGTCGCCGAAGCGCTCCCTACTCGCCAGGGTGCTCAGCGGCGCGATGACCTACCTCGAGCTGAAAGAGATCCCGGAGACCGCCGTCTTGGTCGACATGGACCCGCTGAGCCTGATGTGAAGCATAGCGGCGTGTAGTGGCGCCGATCCCTTCCAAGCTCGACCTTCTTGCGAGAGAGAAAAAGCCTCCGGAGCTTAGCAACTGGCTCCGGAGGCTTCACTGTTACGGCTGGATCGCGATGGATCTGACCTTCTCGCACCGCGGCTACGTCGCGGCAGCTTTCTTGCGAAGGCCACCGGCTGATTTGACTTCGGCGAGGCGTTTGCTCGCGCCTTCCTCTTCCCGGAGAGCGATGACCTCGTTCCCCAGCTCATAGAGCGTAGCGACGGCCGCGCGGATTTCCGCATAAGCCTTTTCGGCTTGCTTCGCTACCTTTGGTCCCCAGGGATCGACCGGCACCGGTCCGTGCGGACCGAGAACCCACAGTGGTCCATCCGCCAGGCTGCCAATAAGCTGGTTGAAAGCTTCGAAGTCAGGGAAGTTCCAGAAGTGGAACGGTCTGACGTTGACGGCCCAGGCATTCGAAGGAATGCCGTTGGCGATCACCACCAGCCGAGATGCTCCACTGGGCGCGCCAAAGGGCACCTTAAACGTGGTGTGCTGGATCGATGTTCCCGTGGCCACACCCATGGTGCTGTGGTTGAAGGTTCGGCAGAAATAGACTTTGCCGGAAGCCAGGTGGTGAACGCGAACGACGGGATAGTTGGTAGCCGCGGTGGCATCGTCCCCATAGCTCACCGCCTGCGACAAGCCGTTCAGCTGCCTGCCGTAGAGCGTGTAGCTGTGTCCAGCCTCGATGTTGTGCGGACACGATGTGATGTGTGGTGCCCACGCGGGATCGTACGCGCCAGCTGGTGTATACGCGAAGATCTGGTTGCCTCCCGCGGCGAACAGCACTTGTCCGCTGGGAATCAGCAGCATCCGGCCCACAAATGGTGGACCACCGTTGTTCGGCGGATTCGGAATTGCCTGTAGCGAAGCGCCATCGAACTCGAAGAATTGAGTCGGACCTGGGAAGCTCCCGCCTTCACCAGCAGGCCCGGCTGCGCATAGCACGCTGCCATTCGGCATCAGGCAGCCCGGGGCGTCCTTAGCCTCCATCAAGTTGCCGTTGCTGTCCGGCGAAAGTCCGGACCCGCCGTCCAAGTTCCCGGCTGGTTGGCGATATTCGGTGGAGTGTAGATCGCTGTGTGGCCGCTGGCGCCGGCGGCGAATACCCGGCCGTCGGGGAGCAGAAGTGCCGGGCCGATTTCGATCGAGGAGGCCTGGACGAGATCAACCGGAGCGGAACCGGCGGTCACCCATTGATTGGCGGCGGCAACGTATTTCTCGGTCTTGGGATGTTGGCTGCACTCGGCGGAGAGGACGGTTTCGTCCGGAAGCAGCGTCCAGGTTTCCTCCGAGCTGGCGTCGTCTTTATTCGGTCCGGCAGTCCAGGCATTGGTGCCAGGGTCGAAAATCGCAGTGCGCTGGTCGAAAATGGAGCCAAGCATTAAGCGCCCGTCGGGCAATACTGCGCACGGGGCATCGCCGATGTTGTTCCATCCGGGAGGCGCCGAAAGCGCCGACCACGCGTCGATGACCGGATTGAAGATTTCGGCCTTGTTGGTGTCTCCACCAGCGTCGCTATACTCGCCTCCGGCCACGAACACACGGCCATCGTTGAGAACAGCCGAGGCGTAATAGAGCCGGGTGTTGGCCATATCCGCCTGGGGAGACCACGTACCGTTGATGTAATTTCCGTGCTGGTCCGGCCAGAGACGCCACCATCGCTTGCCTCCGGACTCCTGAGAGAGTACGGTGCCGTCGGTGAGGAGCAACATCGTGCTGGCGGGAAATGTGGGCTGGTTCGTTAATGGGGTCCATGTTCCTGGCATAGGCCCTCCTTCTGCCGGTGTTCCGTGATGTCCAGAGTGCCCGCGGGAGCGAGGGCGAAAGAAGAAGGGACGGATTCCCTCGCTAGAATCTAGCGTGGGCGACAGAGGTATCCGATTCTTCCGGCGTGGAGTAGTGCAATTTCGCTCGGGAACGTTTCAGCTCATTTATTTAGGTCGCTCTTACTTCCAGTCCATTTTTGCTTAGGCCGTTCCCACTCTCCTCAAACGAAAAGCCCCCGGAGCTTTGGAACTGGCTCCGGAGGCTTTTCTTGTGAGAGTTTTCTAACGCTACGGCTCGCGATTGAGTCGCGTTGTGTTCTGTTACGAGCCGAAGTCGAAGAGATCCCACAGGTCTCCGATTGCGGGAGTGTTCTGCGGAACGTAGGGGTTGTCCTTTTCGGTCTGCGGATTCGGCAGATTGTCGCGGCTGCGGTTGCTGATCGGCGGAAGATTCCAGTTGCGCTCGATGAACTTCAGGATCGAGACGTGGTCCGTGTAGGTGTGCGAGATGTGGCCCTGCTTGGTGTAGGGCGACACGACGAACAACGGGATGCGTGTGCCGTCTCCAAAAAAGTCCAAGGGCTGCACGTAGCCGGAGTCGTAGTAGCCGCCGCCTTCATCAACAGTGATGAAAATCGCGGTGCTCTTCCACAGTTCGGGATTGCTCTTCACCGCGTCGACGATCTTCTTCACAAAGCCCTCATACAGATTCCACTTTGAGGAAGCGGGGTGACCATCCACCCATCCGCTGGGCTTCACGAAAGAAACGGCCGGCAACTTGCCGCTGGCGATGTCGGCGTAGAGGTCGGTGGTGTCCACGATATGCGCGGTGCGCACAGCGTCGTTGGTCATGATTTGCGTCTGGTACTGAAACGGATTGCAGATGTTGCAGTACGTATCGCTGTTCGGCCCCACGGTGCCATAGTTCAATTGATACTTGTCGCTCAAATACGGGGTCCACTGGTCGTTGTACGATTTCCAGGAGACGTTTTTCTCCAGCAGGACGTCCGCGATGCTGCGCTGGCTGGTGGGCGGAATGGTGAACGGCGTGTTATTCGGGTTCGCGTCGGTGTAAGCATTGCTGCCATCGCCGAAGTAGCCCGGATTATAGTTGTTCAGCAGGTAGTAGTGCCCTGCGTCGCAATTGGGTTTGATTGGCCGGGGCAGGGAGCTCAGATAGTTCAGGATCGGCGCCACACCGGGTTGCGAACTGTCGGAGCAATTGGAGTAGCTGCCGCCGCCATAGACTCCGGTAGATGCGCCGTTGTTGCCGAAGCCTCCGTAGCCGTCCTGGATCCACCAGTTATTTGTGCCCGGGACCGGATTGGGATTTTCGACTTCGTCCACCGGGCCACCAGCAAAGGTCATCTGATTGTGCGGCGGAACGGCGGCATTGCCGTTGGCATCGCTGAACCAGATGGCGTCGCCAAAACCGAGGATGATGCTGTCGAGACCGGTGCCGCCCATGGCTGGCTGGTGATAGTTGTCGCTCATCGCGAAATTATCGGCGAGAAACTTGGAGTAGGGGGCGTCGCCCTGCAAAACGTTGTAGAAGCCCATGGTGGTCGCGCCTTCACCCGTGGTCACTTTGCCGGGCGCGTAATCGGTGCTGAAAGTTGTGGGTTGGGTTTTTCCGTTTACGTTGGAGCCGACAGTCACCTCGGTCCAAGTGAAGAGATCAGCCTTGCAGCCGCTGGCGTTCCACTTTGTTACATAAGCAGTATTGCAATCCTCCTGCTGCCACATTTGATAGAAGCGGTGCACAGGGCTAGCCGCGAAGGAGTCGTAGGGGAACGTGGTCGGATTCTTGGTTAGCTGGAAAGGACCCGGGGGTAGCGTCGAGTACGGCGCTGTGCTGTGGACGCCAGCGATGCGCGAGTCCGGCACCTTGCCGCTCAAGCCGGTGCCGCCGGTCAGCAAAAATTGGTAGAAATCCAGGGCCAAGCCGTTTTCCGACGACGTGGGCCAAGCCGTTTTCCGACGACGTGGCGTCTCCCATCGTGCAGATGCCATTGTCGACGCACACGTTCGTGGGGCCTCCGTTCAGAGGAGCGGGCAATGTGGAAAATGGGGTCTTCTTCGTGGGGCTGAGCTCAAAAGTGGTGCTGCCCATAACGTCCGCGGAGTTCTGCGCGGCTAGCGCATAGTTCGGTCCGGGTGTGCCATCTTCCTTGACGATGCCCTTGGAAAGAAGATTGCTGACGCTCTGGCCTTCTTTAGGTTTATAGGTGGCGAAGATGTGATCGAAGGAGCGGTTTTCGCCCACGATGACAATCACATGCTTGATGGGCGATCTGGGATGATTCTCTTCCTGGGCCCGCGCACTTCCGACGAGAGGACCCAACACACTGAATTGCAGCAATGCCAGCGACGCCAAACTGAAGCGCACGCCGTCGACGATTCTGGATACGACTCTTTTCGCCATGCTTTGTGTCTTCCTTCCGATAAGAGATTTCGAGAATCAAGTACGGTGCCTACGGTGCTCCCCCACCGTTTCTGGCGAGTTTCCTCTGTATTAATTCCGCGTGACATCGGCCGTACGGTCTTTTCTGTAGAAATTCATTCGCGAAAGCCTGGACATTTATGGAGGCGCAAAGGCAACGTTATGTTCCGCTAAAAAATGGAGGAGGAGAGTTCTTGAAGACGTGCTGCTTGTCCACGTGAAGCAGAGTCGCGATCCATCCTCGGAAAAACACAGTGGAGAGAAAGGCGGCGCGGGCCATCCGAGGCAAAGAAAAAAGAGGAACGAACCTTCTTTGGGAAAAGAGGCCCTCCCTCGCGGATAAACTGTAAGTTGCTTGATTCCTAAGGGCAGATTTTCTGCGTATACCCCACGCGGCGAGGCGGAATCTCGCCACGAAATCGCGGCGAAGTGGAAAAGAAAGAATTCAGTCGGCCACCCGTCCGGGCAACATCGAAATAAGGCGTATCAACTCAGATTGCCTCGATACATTCGCCTTCTGATAGATGGATTTGAGATGGCAGCGTACCGTGTGTCTGGTCGTGTGTGTGCGTTCGGCGATTTTCGTGGGATCCAATCCTTGCACAAGGAGCATCGTGACGCGAGTTTCCGCAGGTGTCAGCCCAAATAGTGAGGAGAGCAGGGTGGCGCGGGACTTGGGGCGCGCGTCTGGATCGGTGATGGTGAGGAACACCTTCGTGCGACCGGGGAAGAGGTTGTTGCCCGCCGAATAGGGAAGCACAGTCAGATAAAGAGAACGATTGCCCTTGCGCACCGTAATTGCTCCGCCGGGGACAGTGTCCAATTCTCGGGTGCACGCCGTTTCGAGCAGGTTCTTGAAAGCCTCGGCTTCATGCGCGTCATTGGGTACGATTCTTCCTTCCTGGAGGCGAAGAATTTCGCCGGAGCGCAACAGCGATTCAGCCATGCTGTTCAGGAAACAAACTTTGCCGTCCACGTTTAAGCCAACCAGCGCAACGTCAAGAGTATCGACAACGTTTGTTGCGGCAGCGACCGCGTGTTTCAAGTCAAGCAATTTCCCATGCAGATGCAACGCTCTTGTCAGATGCGGAGAGAGCTTCTCCAGAAATTGCACGTGATGTGCTTCGAAATCGGCCTGTTGCCGGGGCCGCAGAGCGGTTAATACCGTCAGCCTTCCGCCGCCGTTCTCGATGATTATGCCGCATTGGTGATAGGCATGATGGAACCGGAAAAAATCGTTATAGAACTCCGTATTCTCAAACTTGGAATGCGGGCACAGGTCACTGCCTCTCCCAATCCATCCGCGTTGGTTTTTGGCTTTGTAAGCGAGAAACCACGGGTCGACAGCCCAGTAGTATTCCGTGTAGTGGCGCACGACATCCGACGGCATGCCGAAATGTAAATCCAGGTTGCTCTTTTGCGAGGATGGGTCAACCGCGATGAACCCGGTCCAGGATTTGGCGGTTAGGTGGTCGGAAAGCTGGGCAAGGAAGTCCGTCCAGAGTGCCGGATCTCCCGTTGCGGTGTAGAGCAGGTCCACCAATTCGCCATCGGGGTGCTGGCTAAGAGCCATAAGAGACGGAAGAATCTCACGCCTGCTCTGTCCCGGAAAGCACGCACTATTTTCGTACTGTCCAAACCACAAACACCGAGCTACCCGACGGCGCAGGAGAAAGGGGCCCGCTGCCGCTGCATAACACAGAGTCAAAGCCCGACGGGCTTCCTTCAGGGCCTGAGTTTTCTCAGGATGAACTGGAACTCGTCCTTATCACGGCGTGTCGTTTGCGCGCGTTTCGCTCATGGCTGGCTCGCTCCTTTCTGCTTTGTCTGAGGCTGCGCTGCCAGAACCTCATCGAGGCGGTCGTAGCTTGCTCCCACGCCCTTTTCCATCCCGCTCTTGAGGACCGCATCGCGAGCTTCGCGCGACTGATAAAGCAGCGTCTGCGTGATTGTGGTTATGCCGCCCTGCTCAACCAGAACGAGTGTGCCCACGGCCTCGCCGGGATACCAGGCCTCATCAAATTTCTCGGTGGCGACGACGCGCTCAGGTGCGGTGATCTCGCGGAAAACGCCGCCCATTCCCATCTCTTGCCCGTCGGAAATTTGGCGCCAGACGTAGCGATAAGCGCCGCCGACCCTCAGGTCGATCTCGCAGACCGGCATCGTCCATCCCGGCGGCCCGAGTAACCACTGCTTGAGCAGTTCCGGCTTGGTGAAGGCGTCGAAGACAAGCGTGCGAGGCGCGTTGAAGTCGCGGGTCATGACGATCTCGCGGTCGCCGCGCGTCGTCAGTTTCAGATTTCCAGGATTCTTCATCGATGGTCTCCTTTTTTTCGGGTGCGTTTCCGGTTTTTCTCGCGGGTCTTCGGCTCGGCGGTCTGCAACTGCTCAAGAAGAGCGTCGAGCCGCTGGAAGTTCTCCTCCCAAATGCGGCGGTAGCGCTCCAGCCACTCAGTAGCTTCCGCGAGGGGCTTGGCTTCGAGGCGCCGGGGACGCCGCTGCGCGTCGCGGCCTTGGGAAATCAGGCCGGCACGCTCGAGAACTTTAAGGTGCTTGGAGATGGCGGGCTGGCTCATGGCGAACGGCTCGGCAAGCTCCAGCACGGAGGCTTCGCCTTTGGCCAGGCGAGCGAGGATGGCGCGGCGCGTGGGATCGGCGAGCGCGGCGAAGGTCATGTCCAGTTGATCGGGAGCCATACGTCCATAACCTGCAGGTTCCATAACCAAGCGGAAATATATAGACCGCGGCCTTCACTGTCAAGGGATATTTATCGCGTGTGAAGGAGTGAATCGTTAGGCTTCGCGCTTGCGCCAGAAGAAGTAGGCAGGTAGGCCGAGGGCGAACAGGATTATGGCAATGGCCAGGTGGATAAATTGGCTGGGATCTTTGAACGCGAGATAGATGGCGTTGAATACGATGGCGGCCGCAGCTCCGACGAAGACCGCCGGGGTCCAAGGATAGCCGGGCACGCAGTAGGGAATGGATTTGCCTTTTGAGGCGCGGCGGATGGGGAAGATGGCGGCGGCGCCGAGTCCGTAGAAAATCCAGCCGATGAAGATTACGCCGCCGATGAGTTCAGCGAATTTGCCGGCGCCGGCGAGAATGGCGGACCAAACGCCGAGCGCGATTACTGCGTTTGCCGGGGTGCGGAAGCGCGGATGAACCTCGGCTAATTTCTTGAAGAAGAGATTGTCGCTGGCCATGGCGTAGAAGACGCGCGGGGCGGTGAGCACAACGCTGTTGGCCGCGCTGAACGTGGAGATGAGGATAGTGAAGGCGATAGCGCGTCCGGCCCAGGGCCCGAGGACGGCGGTTGCGGCGGTGGCGGCGATGGCTTCGCTTTTCGTCGCCGCGGCGGGACCGAGGGCGTTGAGATAGGCGAAGATGGCGATCAAGTACAGACCGGTGAGCGTCAACGAGCCAAGCAGAAACGCGCGCGGGAAAGCTTTTTGCGGGTCGACGACTTCGCCGGCGCTGTAGGTGCCGAACTGCCAGCCTTCGTAGGCCCAAAGGACGGCGATCATGGCGAGCCCGAAACTCGATAGCAGAGAGAAGCCGGATTGCGACGAACCGAGCGCGGCAGGAATTTCGCGGGCGTGATGTCCGAGCGAGAGCAGCACGGCGCTGAGCACGACGATAATTCCGGCTTTGATGAGCGTGGTCCAGTTCTGCAGGTCGGAGCTTTTGCGCGTGCCCCACACGTTGACGGCGGTGACCACGGCGATCATGGCTACGGAGACGCCGGTGGCTTCGAGGGGCGTCAGCGGGATGATTTCGGCGAGATAGCGCGTGAAGGCGCGGGCGAGCGCGGCGACGGAGCCGCTGGCGATCACCAGAAACAAACACCAGCCATAGAGGAAGGCGGGGATGCGGCCAAAGCCGTCGCGGATGAAGACGTACAGGCCGCCGGCTTCCGGGTTGGCGGCGGCGAGTTCCGCATACGTCAGAGCGCCGAGGAGCGAGAGGAAGCCGCCGATGATCCAGACAAGGAAGGAGTAACCGGCGGAGCCGTTGAGCTGGCGAAGGATCAGGCCGGGAGTGAGGAAGACGCCCGAGCCGATGACGGAGCCGATGAAGAGGAGAAAGAGGTCGCGTTCGCGGAGGGTGCGGGGGAGAGAGGCGCGGGTGTCGGTCGAAGGGGCTTCCGTGCTTGTCGGGAGAGTGGCGGCCATTTTGGCAGCACAAGAGTGCCTGTGCGAGTGCGGCAGGTCAATGAGAAAAGAGAAACCTAACGCACGTGGGACAGCCATTTCTGGCTGTCCGCCTCACATCATGGAAGATTAAGGCTTCTCAAAGGACACAGAGCGAAGAGCACGGAGTCCACAGAGGAATTGCGTTACTCGAGGAAGGGGGCTGGCATGAAGGAGAGGATGAAAACCAGGAGGGAGAGAAAGGCGGCGGCGACCCGACGAGAGCCTAGCGGTTCGGGATGGTAAATGGGAAGCGTGCGCATAAAACGGATGCCGACGAGCAGAGCGGCCCAGAGGTACCATCCGCCCCAGTAGCGGAACGCCAGCAGAGCCAAAAGCGCGGGAAGCAGAAGCGAAGAGATGCGATGAGCGCGCTCGCTCAGGGAGCGGATGATGTGGCCGCCATCGAGTTGCGCGGCGGGAAGAAGATTGAGCGAGGTCGCGAACAGGCCCACCCAAGCGGCGCGGCCGACGGGATGAAGAAGGAGGTTCGCGGCGCTGGCGCCATGATGAAAAATCGGCGCGAGGAGATGAAGGATTAGCGGAGAGCCGAGGATGATCTTGTTTTCCGCGGGGATCGCGAGACCGGGGACAAACTTGGCGTGCACGATGCCATAGATGAGCGCCGGGACTGCGACCACGAATCCGACGAGCGGGCCGGAGGCGCCTACGTCAAACAGAGCGCGCGTGGTGCGAATGGGAGAACGGATGAGGATGAACGCGCCGAGCGTGCCGATGAGTGTTGGGAAGGGAATGAAGAAAGGATAGCTGGAGTGAATGTGGTGATGGCGGCATGCGAAAAAATGGCCGAGTTCATGAGCGAGAAGAATGGTTAGCAGCGTCAGCGCAAAAGGGAGTCCGGCGGCGAGTGCGAGCGGGTGGCGATAGACCAAGGTGAAGGCGCGAATGAATTCGTCCCAGGAGACGGCTTCGTTGTGGGCATAGGCGATGGCGAAGTGGGTTCCGGCGACGAGGCACGTGCAAAGCGTCAGGAGAAACAGCAAGCACGCGAGAAGCAGGGATTTTGCGGAGGGCCGGCGCGGGACGCGAACCGCGTAGGAATGCCATGTGGCGTCTGTCCGCCAATCTGGTGGCGCGGCAGCGGTCGTCGCGGTGCTATTTGGAAAAGAGTTCGACACTGTGTAGAAGGTCCAAAAATTCGTAAAGGCAAGTACACCATAGGTTGTGACGCTTCGCCAGTTGGCGAAGGCGACTCGCGTTTAGCGGGAGGTGGCGGCGAGGCGGCGCGTCACGTAATCGGTGACGTGGGCGACAAAGAGATCTTCGATCTGGCGGGTGATTAGGCCCGGCGCGGCGGCGATTTTGTGCCCGGCGATTTCGCCTACGCCAATGATGTTGCGATTGGTGGACGAGATGAAGACTTCGTCGGCGGAGTACAGATCTTCGGGACGGAGTGCGTGCTCGAGGACGTTGATGCCGGCTTCGGGAGCGATCTCGAAGAGAATGCCGCGGGTGACGCCTTCCAGGCAGCCGGAGTTTAGCGGCGGCGTGTGAATCTTGCCGCTCTTGACGGCGAAAATGTTGGCGGCGGTGCATTCGGCGACTTCGCCGCGCTCGTTGAGCAGGACAACTTCGTCGAAGCCTTCCTTTTGCGCTTCCGCAACGGCCCAAACATTCGGAAGCCAGGAGATGCTTTTGACTCCGGCGAGAGGAGCGGCGGCGTGGCGGCCGTGCGCGCGCAGGCCGAGGCGGACAGGCTCGCGATATTCGGGGAGCGGCGCGGAATTGATGATGAGGTCGACTTGCGGCTGCGCCTCGTTGCTGCGCCAGAAGCCGACTTGATTGTAGACGAGATAGATGCGGGCGCAGCCTTCGGTGACATTGTTGGCGCGGATGACTTCGTGAAGATGCACGCGAACCTTGGCGGCGGTGTACGCCATGGGAAGGCGAATGAGGGCGGCGTCTTTTTCGAGGCGGCGCCAGTGGCGCTCGTAGGCGAAGGCTTCGCCGCGCGAGATGCGGATGGTGGTGAACAAGCCCCAGCCGCAGATGAGGCCGGCCTGTCCCGGGGATAGGCGGACCTTTTCGATGGGCAGCAGGCTATCGTTGTGGAATACGTAGCGATGGATCACACCGTCTCCCCAGAAACGACCAGCTCCATTCTAACTGAAAAAAGGCCTAGCCAAAGTTCGGAAGTCCATCGAGGTAAAGGGAAACGAAAGGGATCGATCGCAACGAAGGGACTAACTGAAGATAAGAAAGTTCCGCCAAGGGCCGGTTCGCGACCCTTGGCGGAAGCTAATGCCTGTCGACCGTTAAAACTGCAGCTTCAGCGCCAGCTGCAGCTGGCGCGAGGAGCCGGAATCGGCCGTCGGGAAACGCGTGCTGGTGATGGTAGTGAAAGTTGCCAGCGTGGTTGGAGTCAAGGTCGCGGGCAAAACCACAAAGCCGTTTCCGCCTCCTGGATTTCCAAAATTCGGATGGTTAAAGAGATCGAACGCATCGGTTCGGAACTGCAGGTTGAGCCTCTCGGTGATTTTGGTGTTCTTGATGAGCGCCAAATCCAGGTTCGAAAATCCGGGACCATAAAAAACGTTGCGGCCCAGATTGCCGAAAGTGTTTGGAGCAGGCGCGGCCAGCGCTGTCGAGGCATTGCTAATCCACTGGGCCGGATCTCCGCTGATTTGCACTGGCCCTACCAAGTTCGGGCGGATGGTGTTGCCAGCCCCCGTCGTGTTGGCTGTGGCAAGGACGATGTTGAACGGATTCCCAGTCTGTATGGTCAGGATGGGCGCCAGTTTCCATCCGCTGACGAGGCGGTTGCCTTTGAAGGGCAGGTCGTAAATGGCATTCGCTACGAACCGATGCCGGGCGTCGAAATCGGAACTCGCGCGGCTGCTGAAAATGTTTGAGCTGTCTTGCACGATAATTCCCGCATTGTTCCGAGACACTTCGTCGATAGAGTGAGAGTAGGTATACGACGCGTTGAACTGCAACCCATGCGCCACGCGCTGGTTCGCCGTGATCCACAGCGCGTTGTAGGTGGAATTGGAGTTGCTGTCACGTTCGGTGATTCGGTTTGAGAGCGTCTTGCCCGGCAGAAATGGACTGGTCGGAGAAAGCGCAATGAAGGGCTTGCTGCCAGCCACAAAGCTACCCAGTACCGCGGGCTGATTGATGTTGCGGTCAACCTCCAAGTGCGTACCCTTCGACCCAAAGTAGCCGATCATGATCCCCGTATTGCGGGCGATCTGCTGCTGGATATTCAAGTTCCAGGACTGGACATAAGCGTTCTTGAAGTTCGGATTCACCACCGCCGGCGAGATGTTGGTCGCATTGTTCGGGTCGTAGAAAGTCCCGAGGGTGGTAAGTGAATGAGCGGTTCCGACTGCGATCGGTACGGCAAACGGCGGATTGGAATTCAGTCCGGTGACGATGCCGGTGATCGGCTGGTCCACCTGGAACCCATAACCCGAGCGCAGAACCGTCTTTCCGGTGTGGAAAACATCCCATGCGAACCCAACTCGTGGTTGGATGTTCTTATTGTTCTGGCTATAGGGATCGCTTACGGGAATGAGCGAAACTGATCCCGGATCAAACGTCACGAACCGCCCCCGTGCCTCATTCGGAGTCATGTTCCAGGCATAGCGCAAGCCAAGCTCAAGAGTCAGATTGGACTTGAGTTTGTAGCTATCCTGAGCGAAGAAGTCCAGGGCATTCTGAGTAATGCGGTTGGCTTGGGCTGCTCCCACGGTTCGCGCGGAAGAGTCTGCCGTGCCCGAGATAAAGTGTGCCGTCGTGTTGAAGGTCAATATGCCCGGATCGGTCGCGAAATTATCATTTCGGAAATCGCGGAACTCAAAGCCAAACTTCAGCGAATGTGCTCCACGGATATAATTCAAAGTGTCTCCGACCACAGCGGTGAGGTCTCCGCGTCCTTGCGGGAAGTTTCGTTCGGCACCGAACAGCAGCCCTTGCTTGTCCGCAATCGAGATCACCGGTATGAACTTCATGTTCGGACCAAGGACTCCACCCAGGCCGACGGATGCGGGATCGGTTGAATTATTCGGTGAGAACGTGATGTGAATTCGGTTCGCGCCCAAACGAAATTCATTGATCAGTACAGGGCTGAAAACGTGGGTCTCGCCCAAGGTAAAGACCTGCCGACGGCCCGCACGAGTGTCGCCAAAGCCCGGCAGGTTGGCCCCCTGTGTAGGCTCTAGGCGGAGGTCTTCTTGGTTTGCGTAGTAGCCGTGAATACGGTCTTTGTCGCTGAAGTTGTGGCTGATGTCCACCGTACCCTGATCGATGTTTACATTCGCGCTCGCGGAACCGAAAAATGCCGCCGCCCCATTCAGCGTTCCGTTGGCGGCCGGTATGAATTGCAAAAGCGCCTGCGCCGAAGCGCTTCCCGTGCTTTGGATTTGGGCTCTTTCCGCAGCGGTCAGAACGGTGCTCGTCGTCGTTAAGCCCTGGCGTTGCCGCAGTCCCTCGTAGCTCAAGAAGAAAAAGGTTTTCCCCTTGATGAGCGGACCGCCCACATCTCCCCCGAATTGATTGCGCTTCAGAGCAGACTGCGGTACCGAGGTCGGGTTGAAGAAATTTCGGGCGTCGAAATAATTGTTCCGAAGGTAGTCGTAAGCCTCGCCGTGGAACTGGTCGGATCCAGAACGCGTGGCAATGTTCACAATCGAGCCGGAATTCCGGCCGGACTCCGCGCTGTAGGTCGAGTTGTCGATCTTGAATTCGGCCACCGTGTTGATGGTCGGCTGGAACGTCACCTGGTTTTGCGACATGTCGTTCAAGTTGACGCCGTTAATCATGAAGTTCACCGCGTCTTCGCGGCCTCCGGCGGAATTGAATGCGAACGACCCTTGGCCGCGAAGCGGCGCTGTCAGGAACCCGCTCTGAGGAGGTGTCACCGTGCCTGGGACCAACAAGGCCAAATCCACAAAGTGGCGGCCGTTCAGCGGAATCTCTTGCACGACGTTTTTGTCGATTACCTGGCCTACGGTGATGCTGGTGGAATCGATGATGGCTTGCGTACTCTCGACGGTCACAACGACGTCGGAACTGGCCACCTTAAGGCCGAAATTCTGAACGGAGTTTTGGCTGACCTGGAGCGTCAGGGAATTGGCAATTTGAGTCGCGAAACCCTGTGCTTGTACCTCAACACTGTAGGTGCCGGGAGGCAGGGCGGGCACCTCGTAGTCACCCGAGGAATTGGTCTGCGTGGTCCTTTCGATACCCAAGGCTTGACTCTTGACGACTACCTTCGCGTCTGCCACAGCTGACCCGCTGGCATCCGTAACCGTCCCTTTAATGCTAGCGGTGGTCTGTGCCATGACGGCGGTGCTGCTAAGAGCCAAAAGCAGAATGCCGAGCAAAAGCAGTTGGGTAATGCCGCGTGCTAGAACGAAGGGCCGAAACAGAACGGTCATGTAGTCTCCTCTGATTGGCACAAAGTGTAAGCGTGCCGTGACCCCGCAAGGCTGGTTGCGGGAGCTGCAACTGCTAGTTTTTTAGTCTTGGGAAGGCACGCACACCATTACGTGCCACACTCAACCAATTCGCAATCACAGGGCCAGACGCCGGATTCCTTTTCGAGGTAAAAAGGCCAGCAAAGTGAGTAAGTTAGTGACTACATGAAAGAATTAGATACGATTTATTTGAAGAGCAGCTACAGAAATTTGAATCGCCCTACGAAATCACGTAACCCTCTAGCTAAGG
>Ga0209648_10002767_pt1 | contig 14618 bp, 13 predicted proteins | sample GraSoi2013_115cm_FD_185830 | JGI IMG/M metagenome (GOLD analysis project Ga0209648, IMG submission 185830) | Grasslands soil microbial communities from the Angelo Coastal Reserve, California, USA - Sample 9_17_2013_115cm (SPAdes) (version 2) | ecosystem: Environmental > Terrestrial > Soil >...
CATTGTTTCGGCATTCCCGTGGTCCGCAGTGATGATCCAGGCGCCGCCGCGCGGCCGCAGCGCCAGGAAGATCCGTCCGAGACACGCATCCACCGCCTCCACTGCGCGAATGGCCGCTTCCAGTTTCCCCGAATGGCCGACCATGTCGGCATTGGCATAATTCATGATCACCGCGTCGAATGCGCCTTTTTCGATAGCCTGAACGACGTTATCGGTGATCCCCTCGGCGGACATCTCCGGCATGAGATCGTAGGTGGCCACTTTCGGCGAAGGGACTAGGAGGCGCTCTTCGCCGCCGAAAGGCTTCTCCACTCCGCCATTGAAAAAGTATGTCACGTGCGCGTACTTTTCCGTCTCGGCCACGCGCAGATTGCGGAAATCTATTTCCGCAAACACTTGCGCCAGGATGTGCTCCAGCTTTTCTGGACCAAATAGGTATTTGAGCCAAGAAAATGTCTTGTCGTATTGGCTCAGGGCCACGAAGAAAAGATTCCTCGGCCGCGCCGGATCAGCGAATTTATCGAAGCCCGGCTCCGCAATCGCCCGCGTCATCTGCCGCGCGCGATCGGCACGAAAATTGAAAAAGATTACGGCATCGTCGTCGCGAATCGCTGCGACGGGCACGGCGCCGGGCTCGCTGCCCGTCGTGATCACGACGGGCTCGACGAATTCGTCCGTGACGCCCTGTTCGTAGCTCTTCCGCACTGCGTCAATCGGATCGGCTGAATGCCGGTCGGCCTCGCCGTGCACGACGGCACGGTAGGCGCGCTCGACGCGCTCCCAGCGGTTGTCGCGGTCCATCGCGTAGTAACGGCCCGCGAGCGATGCAATGCGTCCTACGCCCAGTTCTCTCATCTTTTGCTGCAACTTTCGCAGGTAGTCGATGCCGCTGTGCGGCGGCGTATCGCGCCCGTCCAAAAAACAATGCACGAATACGCGCTCCACTTTGTTCTGCTGCGCCATGCGCAGCAGGGCAAAAAGATGGTCGATGTGCGAATGCACCCCGCCATCGCTCACGAGGCCCAAAAGATGCAGTTGCCGATCGCGCCCTCGCTTCATCGCGCCGAGCAGAACTTCGTTATGAAAAAGCGCCCCGCTGCTGAAGGCCTGATCGATGCGCGTAATATCCATCAGCACGACGCGGCCCGCACCGATATTCAAGTGTCCCACTTCGCTATTGCCCATCTGGCCTTCCGGCAGTCCGACGGAAGGCCCCGAGGTGTGAATCAGCGTGTTCGGAAATTGGGCCAGCAGTTTGTCGTAGTTCGGCTTGCGAGCCAGCGCAATGGCGTTGCCCTTCGTCTCCGCGCGGTAGCCCCACCCATCGAGCACAGTCAATATGATCGGTTTCGGTCGTTTGGCCATAAGTCGTCAAGAATACACGGGATTCGCCGGCCCTTGTAGTCCGCGTTCGGAACCTCTCGGCCATGCCCGAGAGCCATGCGGTAGATACGTCGATCCGTTTTGCTACGAAAGCACGGTTGCTTTTAGTTCCATTGACACGGTCTCACTACCCCGACAGTGTAAGTAGAGGTAAATAAAGGATTGAGGAGGAGTCCGATCGATGGCCAAGTGCCCTGCATGCAATTACGACGTGCGGACGCCATTTCTCCTTAACCTCGACGCCTGGACGCATCTTGCCTGCCCTCATTGCAAGGCAAAGCTGGAAATAAAGCCGCCACGCTACGCCCTATTAGGCCCCCTCATAGCACCTCTATTTGTGCTGGCCCGGCAGGGTCGCGTCTTTGAGGTAATTGCGTTTGTATTTATGTTCGTGACCATTTCTCTTCTGCTCTTCGAGAGCATTCGCCCCAAGCTGCTGCTCCGGAAAAAGCTCCTCCCCCAACCCGCCATACGGCTAAATATTGATGGTGGGCCAAACCCATCTCCGGATTCGCGTGAAAAGTAAGCTTTATTGATTCAGAGGGTTACGGCGCTAGACGCTAACAGCAAAAGGGCAGGAAGATGCCTCAGAAAGCAGCCAGGTCCCGCGCTGCGCTCACAATGTCCCGGCTCTGCGGCAGTATTTTCTCTTCGAGCTGCGGTTGGTAAGAGCAGAAGCTATCCATGGCGGCAACGCGTCGCACGGGCGCGTCCAAATCCTCGAAAAGCTCATCTGCGATGCGCGCGGCGATTTCGGCTCCGTAACCCCAGGAGCGCATATCTTCATAAGCCACGATCACGCGGTTGGTCTTCGCCACCGTGCGCGCGATGGCTTCCCAGTCGTACGGCGATAGAGACCTGAGGTCCACAATCTCGAGCCCGATGCCCTCACGTTGCAACTCGGCCGCGGCCACTTCGGCGCGATGTACCAGTGCGCCGTAGGTGATGATGCTAACGTCGGCGCCTTCGCGAACCAGGCGAGCCTTGCCGAAAGGAATCGTGAAGTCGGGCCCAGGGTAGGGCGAACGATTGTACGGTTGGCGGTAGAGGTGCTTGTGCTCCAGGAAGAGCACCGGATCGTCGCAACGGATCGCCGTCCGCAAGAGGCCGCAAAGCTCCAGCGCGGTCGAGGGCATGACTACGCGAAGCCCAGGTAAATGCGTGAAGATGGATTCACCGGATTGGCTGTGGTAAGGCCCCCCGCCAGTCAGATAACCGCCGATGGCCGCGCGAATCACGGCCGGCGCCTTGAAGTGGCCTCCCGAGCGCCAGCGCGTCACGATGAGCTCGTCGCGAATCTGCATCATGGCCGGCCAGATGTAGTCGAAGAATTGAATCTCAGCGACCGGCTTCAGCCCGCGCAGCGCCATGCCGACGGCGCGTCCCACGATGCCCGCTTCCGCCAGAGGCGTATTGAAGACGCGATCCGATCCGAATCGGCGCTGCAGGCCGGCGGTGGCTTTGAAGACTCCGCCCTTGCCCTTGACCTGCGTTAAGTTCTCTTCTCGGCTGCAATCGGCCACATCCTCGCCAAAAACGAGGATCCGAGCATCGCGCTCCATTTCGTCAGTCAAAGTGGCGGGAACCATTTCCAGCATGGTTTTTGGTTCGCCTGTGAACTTCGGCTCCGACTCGAATTGAGACGAGGTCGGATCAACATCTGGAGAATAGACCCACTGCAAGATGCATTCTTGGGGAGGCAACTCAGCGGCGAGCGCCAAATCCGTAGCTTCCAAAATTTCGCGGTCTACGTCCGCTTCGAGCTGTTCCAGTTCGTGCTCGTCGAGAATGCCCTCACGCACAAGAAAGAGTCCGAATTTCGGGATTGGGTCGCGGTGGGCTTCCTTTTCGCGCTCCTCGGGAGTTTTGTACAGCTTCTCGTCATCGGAGAGCGAATGCGAATAGGGACGAGTCACATGCGCGTGGACGAGGGCCGGACCTTTGCGGGCGCGGCAGTATTCCGCGGCGCGACGCAGGACGTCGTAGCTCGCCAGCGGATCGGTTCCGTCCACTTCGTCGACGTGCAGGTGCGGGTAGTCGCGCACCAGTCGCGAAATGCTGCCGCCGGCGGTCTGCGCCTCGACCGGCACGGAAATGGCCCAGCCATTGTCTTCCACCAGGAAAAGCACCGGCAAGCGCTGCAGGGACGCGGCATTCATCGCCTCGAAAAATTCTCCCTCGCTGGTCATGCCCTCGCCGCCGGAGACATAGACGATCTCATCCGGGCTGTGCCGCACTGCCTTTCCCAGGGGAGCTTTCTGCGCTTGATCGAGCGCTTGAGGATGCTGTTGGAAATAGATGGAGGCCTCGGCCGCACCCACGGCGTGCAGCCACTGCATTCCGGCTGTAGAAGAACGCGCGACGATATTCAGCTCGGGCTTGCCCCAGTGCGAGGGCATCTGCTGTCCGCCTGAGGAGGGATCTTCCTTTGCTCCCACGCCTTGAAGAAGCATCTCCCTCGGCGTGAGTCCCAGACTCAAGCAGAGCGCCCGATCCCGGTAATAGGCGAAAAACCAATCATGGGCGGGTCTCAGAACCTGTCCCGCAGCGACCAGCACCGCCTCATGCCCCGCTCCGCTGATTTGAAAATAGATCTTGTGCTGGCGCTTGAGCTGGATTTCACGGTCGTCCAGGCGCCGGGAGCAGTACATCAACCGGTACATTCGAATGAGCTCTTCGGCTTGGAGTCCGTGATATTTGGCGGAATGGAGGGCGGTAGTCTTAGGGTGCGCCTGCACAGCCATGCAGCTTCACCTCAGTCGGCGAAGAGCCGCCGAAACTTCATTATAAATTATAACCGAAGCCCAAATCCGTAGATTCAGGCCCTTACACGAGAATCACATTGGAACTAACCCTAGATCCCCGGGTCACCCGGACCCTATGCCCGGGCTAATATTTGCTCTTTAAGTGGTCGTCAGGCAAAGACTCGAATCGCTCCGCAGTGCCCGCAAATTCAGCGTCATTTTGCCGGATTACCTTTGATTGGGTGTCTTTAAAAGGAGCTTCGGAAGGGATGCGTTCGAGCCATCTCTGATGCGACAGCCGCTCATGATCCGAAAAATCTAGGCGAATGATCAGCTGGATGTTTTCCTTTTCGTCTTTTTCATCCTTGGCGCCTTTGGCCCCCTTTTTGCCCCGAGGTTTTGCGCTCGCCTTCTCTTCGCCTTCGCCCTCGCCCTCGCCGTGGGCTGTATCGCTGCGATCGAACTTCAGCAACACCTTCTTATCGAGCCGGAAACCCTGTTTCCAGCCATCGATCCTGTGCCGTGCTTGCTGCGCTAACTCCTCATCGGAACCAAAGTCAAAAATCAGGAAAGTTTGAGCCATGGGATTTTGTATATCGGTTAGACCTCACGACTGTCAAGTGTTCGTGCACATCCCTCTGTGATCGAGCCGGGATTGCATTGATTTCCGCAAAGGGATTAACATAGCGACACAGGCATGATGCGAAAGCTTACCGCAGGTCTCGGAATTTTGGCGCTCGCCATAGTGATCGCGCCCAGCGGGCTCGGCGCCAATGCGCTCGATTGCTGCAGCGGGACGATGTGTCCCATGCATCCTCCGCAGAGTCATGAAATCAACTGCGGTATGGATCAGCATCGCCCGAGCGCTGCGTTGCAGCCGTGCCCGGTGCAAGCGGCCGTCCACTACACCGCCGCAATCGTTTTTGTCCTGCTCGCTCCAACGATTTTGCAGAACGATTCTCCAAGCGAACCTGCAATCGCCTTCCTGGCGAAGTTCTCCCCGGACGCAGAAAGCCGCGTCGAAGCTCCCCCTCCGCGTCTGCTGCATAGAGCGTAGCGAAGTCAGACCCACAAATCATTTTCCGAACGCTTCTACTGACAAGAGGCGCTCGATTCGCTCCTGCCGACAAGGGGCGCGCTGGCTAGCAAAGGGGCCTATGCGCACGCTGAGATTCGCTGTAATTGTTTTCTGTTTGCTGGAAGTGGCAGCGCTGCAAGCCACGATTTTCGGCACGGTGCGAGGCGTGGTTCACGATTCTCAGCACCTGCCCGTTGCGGGCGCAACGGTCACGCTGAAAGCTCAAGATTCGGAGTGGGCACAGGTCCAGAAGACGAACGATAGCGGAGAATTCGAATTCAGCGCCGTACCGATCGGCAACTACACGATCACTGTGATGCAAACTGGGTTCCAGGAGCAGGAACAGGTCTTTCTTGTACGATCCGACAGCAGCCCGATTCTGCATTTCGAGCTAGCGCTGGCCAGCGTCACGCAGAAGACCGTTGTCAGCGGCGAAGCGATAAGCGCGCCCACAGATACCGTAACCCCCACAACAACGCTCAGCCGCCAGGATATTCAGCTCACGCCCGGCGCCGACCGAACGAACAGCCTGGCCCTTATTACTGACTACGTGCCGGGTGCTTACATGGTTCATGACATGCTGCACATCCGCGGCGGGCACCAGTATAGTTGGCTTATCGATGGCGTGCCCGTACCGAATACGAATATCGCCAGCAACGTTGGGCCACAGGTTGATCCCAAAGACATCGACTATGTCGAAGTCCAGCGCGGCAGTTATGACGCCGAATACGGAGATCGCACGTATGGGATCTTCAACGCTGTACCTCGCACCGGCTTCGAGCGCGACCGAGAATGCGATCTCGTCCTGAGTTATGGGAGCTACTATCAGACAAACGACCAGATCAATTGTGGTGGTCACAGCCAGCGACTCGCGTACTACGGAAGCCTGAACGGGAACCGAAGTAACTTGGGCTTGGAGACGCCAGTATCGAAGATTGTGCACGATGCGGGAAACGGCTATGGGGGATTCGGCTCGCTAATCTTCAATGCTGACCCGAAAGATCAATTGCGACTCGTAGGCTCCTTACGCAGAGATTTCTACCAGATGCCGGTGGATCCAGCCGATATAGCTAACGGCGTGATCCAGGTCGACAGCCAACGGGAGCGTGACGGATACCTGAACTTCTCTTGGGTTCGGACCTTTGCGCACAACGGGCTCTTGACCGTCTCGCCCTTCTATCACTTCAATGCCGCTAACTACGACAGCGCCGATTTCGATTTCCCGAATGCTATTACTGATCACCGGGCTTCCAGCTATGTTGGGGCTCAGACCACGCTAAGCGGTACCGTGGCTCGAAACACCATCCAAGGCGGCTTCTACGGGTTTTGGCAACACGACAACCAATTCTTTGGCGTCTTGTTCAACGATGGCTCGAATTCACCCCTTGCAGATCGAGAGATCGTAACGGGAAACATGGAAGCAGTTTTCGTGGAAGACAAGTTCGCCGTCACGCCATGGTTGACGTTGAGCGGCGGCGTTCGACAAACGCACTTCTCTACCCCGACCGTCACAGAAAACCGCACTAGCCCCCGCGCCGGAGTGGCGCTTCGACTCCCACGCCTCAACTGGGTACTGCGAGGCTTCTACGGTCAATTCTATCAACCGCCGCCCCTCGTCACAGTCAGCGGCCCGCTGCTCGCAATTGTAAACAACCCGAATGATTCCACAGTCCCACAGCAATTTATCCCTTTGCTGGGAGAGCGGGACACGGAGTATCAATTTGGCGTCACCCTGCCCTACAAGGGATGGTCGATGGATATCGATAATTTCCGTACGCGTAGCCACAATTTCTTGGATCATGGCAACGTAAACTACGACTTTCAAGGCAATCCGGTCTCGACCAATATTTTCTTTCCACTCACGACTGAAGACGCGCTGATCCGTGGCTGGGAACTAACACTGCGGTCTCCTCGGCTGTGGCGCAGAGCCCAGACGCATCTGGCGTACTCAAACCAGATCGCAGAATTCAAGGGAGCGATTACTGGCGGCCTGACGAACTTCTCGTTTCCACCAGATTATGCGCCGCTCGATCACGACCAACGAAATACGCTGAATATTGGCTTCGACGTGACGCTTCCCTGGCGCGCATTCGCTTCCGGGAACATCTATTACGGCTCGGGATTCCATAACGGCGCCGCGCCGCCGGATTACCTCCCCGGTCACACGACAGTTGATGTGGCCGTGGGCAAATCTCTTGGAGAACACCTATCGGCCTCGGTCAACGCACTAAATGTCACGAACAGCCACCTGCTCATCGACAACAGCAACACCTTCGGTGGGTTTCACTTCAATAACCCGCGCGAGGTCTACGCGGAGTTGCGGTATCGCTTCCACTACTGATTTCGAGCACCCGATTTTCCATTGCCGGCGGGCTCGAAAGCGTGTTACCTTCTCTAGGCGAATACCAGGCGAAGCTCGCCTAACGGGTATTAGAGCGCCGACATGCCGCTATTTCTCAAATCTCAGCCTCCCTCACCTTGGCGGCGCGAAACGTTCCCGAACCCTTCAACGGAAGCTGATCCGTCTTGGCCGGTGTTGGGCGCCGAGGTCGCGCGTAATCGCTTTGGACAATACATCGCGGTACGCCAATGGCATGCCACGCCCGCCATGTACGAAGCAGATACACGGACGATGGAGCTTCTCCTCAGTAGCCGCGGTACAAGCAAACCGTTTCGAGCAAATCATGCGTGCGATCCTGAGAAATGGCTCTTTCTGGATACCGAAGCCACCGGATTCATAGGAGGCGCAGGGAATCTGGCCTTCCTGATTGGGCTCGCCTGGTGGGATTCGGGCGGCATTCAAATCGAACAGCTCTTCATGCGCGATGCCGCCGAAGAATATTCGATTCTGCTCGAGCTTGCGCGAAGGCTCCGCAAGCGTCCCGTGCTGGTTACCTTCAACGGAAAGAGCTTCGATTGGCCTCTGCTGGTGAGCCGATTTCAGATGACGCGCGCGATTGCCGTCCCCGCTCTCGAACTGCACCTCGACTTTCTTCATCCCGCGCGGGAAATCTGGAAATTGCAAGTGGGCAGTGCAAAGCTTGGCCATCTCGAAGAGCGCGTGCTGGGGGCCGAATCGCTGGGCTGGTCGCGGCGCGAAGACATCGACTCCGCGCTGATTCCGGGAATCTATTTCGATTATGTCTGCGGGAGGTCCCACCGGCTGGAGGGCGTTTTTCGCCACAATCGCATGGACCTGAGAGGTCTTGCCGCGCTCGCCGGGAGGATTTTGCAGATGCTTTCCCTGAACGACGGGGTCGCACCGGCAAACGATCGTGAGGCGCTCGAATTGTACGGTTTGGCGCGATTTTTCGGCAAGCGCGGTCACCACGGAGTCGCTCGCCGATATTGCGAATCTGCTCTGGAGCTCGGACTGCCCGTCTCGGTCACGCCGCAAGCTCAGCTGGAGCTTGCGAGATTCGTCAGGCGTGAGCTGCGAAAAACTCGGCCGTCTCGTGCGAAGCAAACGAAACCGGTAAGCGGATTAGCTAGAGGTAACGGGGCGGCGCTCGATTCCCAGATGCGTGGACCCGCGCGTAAACAGGCGGGCGCCTGAAATTCCCGCCTTCTCCAACATACCGGAAAGCTCTTCACACGTGTAAGCAGCACGTACGGAATCACAGTAGAGCTTGTACATCAGGCCTTTGTAATGGCGCCCATACCAGCGCACATGAAAAGGAAAGCCAATTCGCGAGGGCCGTCGCAGGTCGCGCAACAGGATGGCAGCGCCGGGCTTGGCGACACGGCCAATCTCGGCAAATAGGCTAGAGGGATCGGCAACGTGATGCAGCACAGAATTGCAAAGCACCGAATCGAAGCTGCAATCGCGGAACGGCAGGGAGCCGGCGTCGCCCGCGAGAAAATCAAGACTCCCGGCAGTGGAGGGCGCTTTGCCGCTAGGGTCAGAGGCCGCGCGCGAATCTCGTGTTTCTCTGGCGCGGCCGATCATCGTAAGTGAGCGGTCGATGCCAATGAATTTCCACTCTGGCAATCGCGCCGAGAGCTTCATCAGAATCTGGCCGGGCACGCAGCCGATATCAAGCGCGCAGCCGGGGGCGGCGCCAAACAGGCGCAGCGCATGGTCCACGAAGCTATCGTCGATTTTGCTGAGGTATGCGTCGGCCGCAGCGGAAGAATATGCCTGGACCTCGCTCGAATCGTCCATCACCTCAGGTTCTGGATGCCGAGGCAGGTGGAACCAACTCATGGGCGATCTTGAGTTAGTGAAAAGCGTACGCCGGGACCAAAGTCTCAGCGTCCTGCGACAATACGATGGTTCGAAACGCCGTGTTGACGGGCGACACGGCTCTCTCCTGCACGGTGATGGCCGGTTTATCAGACTCCGGAATAGCCGGAAGCGCCGGCGGCCAGTGAACGGCCCTTATCATCGCATCGAACATCGCTTGAGTTGCCCCTTCCGCGATCAGGCATTCGGCGCCGTAACAGCGCAGGAATACGCCTCCATCCGGCGTGTTAAACGAGAAAAAGTTTTGCCGCCGCGACTCCGCCGTGCGCGTTTGATCTTTCTTCTCCAGTAGACTGTGGTAAGCGCCAAAAAATCGCGTCGCCGCCGCTTCCTCCGAAAGCTTGAGACGGATCAGCAAAAGGATTTGCATGCGGGACTCACGCTGATAAATGGCGTAACGATCGCCCGCCCAGGAAGGCGCGATCGCATCCGCCTGCTCTTTTCCAAGAAACTGCTTGAGGATTTCGCTGACCGCGAATTCGCCCATGACGTTTTCGTCGAGCTTCTTCCAGCCGCGCGGAACGACTTTGGCGAGCGGAGCGAGGTCGACCTGAGCAGGCATAACTCCCCGGAAGTAAAGATCCGGGTGGAGGATTTGCTGCGTGGAGGCCGGCGGATTTTCAAACAGCCGGTGCACGTCGGGCCAGCCTTTCCACTGCCTCAGCGCGCGTTGCACAAAGGCCGCCCCCGGAATATAGGGAAAGGTGATTTCGTCTTGTATGACCATGGGCGCCTGCGCAAGTTCCGGGCTGTCGTTCACATCGCCCACCAGTAGCGAGGGATCGAAATCCTGAATATCCCTCGAGCTTTTGCCTGTACCGCGCAGCAGGTAATCGATCATGGCGACCATGGCCGAGCCTTCGAGCACCGACTCTCGCGCAAGCTGCGCGTCGTCATTCGTCTTGACTTCCTCTTCCCATTTTTCCACATGAAAATATTGATCCTGGAGAGCATGCGTCAATTCGTGCGCCATAATCAGGCGCTGTTCGGTTGGTTGCGTCCAATCGGCGATAAAGAATTCACGCTGTTTGGGATCATAAAGTCCGGCGATCTGTTCCGTGAGCAACGCGACTAATTTCTGATCCAGCGGATATCCCTTGGGAATCAGGCCCAGCGCCTCCAGCGCCTTTTGGTCCGCATAACGCTTGGCATCGTCCTTATCCTCGCGCATCTGGCGGAGCAGAAACTGCCGGATCTCGTCGCGTGAGCGAACACTTTTCTTCAAAGGCTCCCGAATCGGCAGTGACAGCAGGTTGCTCATTTCCGCCAAGACTTCATCAGCAGCCTGCAGAAACTCCGCATCCGCCCTGCCCGAAGCTTCAGGAGGCTCGTCGGGCGGGCCACCCTTCTGTGCCCAGGAGGGCAGGGCTGCGGCGATGAGCAGGCATAAGGCCGCGACGAATTGTCGATTTTTCTTCATCTGTGACGGAAATAGGTTGGCCGAAGTTAGCCTTCTTCCATAAAGGCTAGGCCGGCGAGATGCTGCCGGGCGAAACTCCAGTATACCCGTACAGGTGATCACGCGCCTGAAAGCCGTCAGGGTCCGGTGCCTTATCACTATAATTCGCGTGTACACCCACTTAGCAATTTCGGCACCCATGGCCGAACAGTAGTAGGACCACCGTCATGCGGCTTCTATAATTACTGGCGCATCCGTTCCAGGGGGCCCCGAAGTGAGCAAAGCTCAAGTACTTATTGTGGACGACGAAGAGGCGATCCGCGAGGTCGTTTCCACACTCCTTGAAACTCAAGGGTACGAGTGCTCCGCGGTAGGGAACGGCCGGCTGGCGGTTGAGCACGTGAAACGAAAGTTCACGGATCTGGTGCTCAGCGACATGCTTATGCCGGAAATGGACGGCCTGCAATTGCTTTCGTGGCTGCGATCCCATGACGGGGAGATTCCCATGATCATGGTCACGGCCATGCACGACGTTTCCACCGCGCTCGAGTCGATTCGTTGCGGCGCCTACGATTACATTTTGAAACCATTCGAGAAGGATCAGCTTTTCCTCAGCGTGCGGCGCGCGCTGGAACATCGCCGGCTGCTGCTGGAAAATCGCCATTATCAACGGAATCTGGAGCAATTAGTGGAGCAGCGTACCGGCGAGCTGAAAAAAGCCCTGAGCGAGCTCGAGCAGTCCTACGATGCGACACTCGAGGCCCTGGGCGGAGCGCTGGACCTGAAGGACTCTGAAACGGTCGGCCATTGCAAGCGCGTAACCGCGTTTACCATGGTCATGGCCAAAGCCATGAATCTTCCGGTCCAAACGCTTCCGCAGATTGCCCGCGCGGCCTTCCTGCACGACATTGGAAAGATGGCTATCCCCGATCGAATCTTGCAGAAGCCCGGCCCGCTCAACGACGAAGAACGCGCCATCATGCGTACGCACTGTGAAATCGGATACAAAATGCTGGTACGCATTCCTTTTCTCACTGAAGCCGCGGAGATCGTGCTGTCTCACCAGGAATTTTACGATGGCACTGGCTATCCCAGAGGATTGCGGGGAGAAAAGATTCCGCTGGGCGCAAGGATCTTCGCCGTGGCGGACGCCGTCGACGCCATGTTATCCGATCGGCCTTACCGCAAAGCCCTGGGCGTCGATCACGCGCGCAAAGAGGTGAAGCGCTGCAGCGGCACGCAATTCGATCCCAAGGTGGTGGAAGTCTTTCTCTCCCTCCCCGAATCCATCTGGTTGGAATTGCGCGAAAACGTGCAGGAACATTTCCGCCTGGCGACTTCTCCGGTGCTCGCTTAATCGAACTAACTTCCGTCTGCGTCGTCCTTGCGTTGAGCCCGGCTGAAATGTACTATTTTTCTCCGCGCTCGGAGGCGAGAAAGCATGGCATTGGTTCCCATCAAGACGGCGTCGGCGACTGGCTACTGCGATTGCATTCACGGTTGTTACGAACTAGCAAGCCTGCGTGATGAAGATACGGGCAAAGGCTACTGCCCGCGCTGCGCGAAAGAACATCTGGACCTCAACAAAGGCATCGGGATACCGCAGCCTGCGCCCTCAAAAATTGCGCCCAGCAACGCTGCGCCTCCGGCGCACCCCCTGATTCCCGAACCCGCCGACCCACCCGGACGCCTCCGCTGAGCGCCGCCCCATCACAGACTCAAATCGCAAAGTGACGGTTCGTATCTCCCGGTGTGGTCAATACCAAACAACGGGTGTGGTCCACACCAAACAAGCGCATGGGTACGGGAAAGATTGCGGATTCGCGAACCGAAGTTCTGGGAAGCGCGTCCGGCGCTAAGCGCGGCCTTCGAGCGGCTTGGCAGTGGGAGCAACACGCACGCGACAGACGCGACCACTCGATACAGCGTCGGCCGGGGTTTTCGTTCGCGCGCTGCGGAAAATCAGAAAGAACAGAGCCAGAAACAGTAGCAGCGCAGGAATCAACAGTGCAAACATGGCCATCTGGAACGCGTGCATGGCCCCGGGACCGCTGGAGGCCAGAGAGGTATAGCAGAGGACGCAGCCCTGCGCCCATGCGCGCGGCGCGAACCCAAGCGCCGCCACAGCTAAAGCCAGAGCCGATCGGTAAGAGAACTTCATATTTTCACCATCCCTCGGTAGCCTCACTGCGTCAAGCGCATCTGCAAAAGCCGCGCGCCATCGGGCATAAAGAAAATAATGATCATGCAGATGCAGAATATGGCTGCGGGAATCAGCAGCAGCGTAAGGCCGATTTTTTCATATTTCAAATGCATGAAGTAGGAAACGATGAGCGCCGACTTCACCAGAGATAACACCACCAGCAGCGTGAGCATCAGACTTGGCTGCAATCTTTCGTAGGCCAGGAAGACTTCGATAAACGTGATGACCGCCAGCCAAATCCACACCATAACGAAAAGCTTTGTGCTGCCGACCGCGTGTACTTCAGAACCGCTTTCGTGTGCGCTCATGCGCTCCTCGTTGGAAACCTAGCCCTTGAGACTTACCGACATCAGGTAGATCATCGGGAAGACGAACATCCACACCAAATCGACGAAGTGCCAGTAAAGCCCGCTCACTTCCACGTCGTCGGAGGTGAACTTTCCTCTTCCATATCCGATGGACATGATGATCAGGTAGATCACGCCAATGCTGACGTGGGTCATGTGCAAGCCGGTGATGCCGAAAAAAGTTGCGCCAAATAGCGGAACGCCCTGCGGCGTGCTCCAAGGGGTATAGCCTTCGTGGAAGAGATTGACCCATTCCGTCAAATGGAGAACCGTGAAGGCGACACCGCCGAGCGCGGTCAGGAGCAGCCAGCGAACCGTCTTCGCCCGGTCATTGCGATGCGCGGCGGCAACTCCCAGCACCATGGTCAAGCTGCTGGCCAGAAGAATCAGCGTCATCGAAGTGGATTTGGCAATTGCGGGATAAATTTCGAATGGGCGCGGCCAATTCGGATTCGCCAGACGGCTATAGCTATAAGCCAGCAGCAGCACCGAAAATGTCAGCGTATCCGAGATGATAAAAAGCCACATCCCGAATTTTTTCGAATTGATCGCAAACGGCGAGCCTCCGCCAGACCAGGGAGAACTGACCGGTACACCGACTGCGGTCTTCGTTTCAGCCACGATTCACCGTCCGAGATAGAGAAGAGCGAAAAGAAACACCCACAGGCCATCCATGCAATGCCAATAAATCGATGCCACATCCGTGGCGGTGACCTGCGAAATCCGGGCGCGCTGCCAGTTTCGACGCGACACATAGAGCAACGCCAGGATTCCACCGAAGAGATGCAAGCCATGCGCCGCCGTCAGCACGTAAAAGAAACTGCTGCTCGGATTGGTCACGAGAAAAACGCCTTGACTCGCGAGCTGACGCCAGGCCAGGAATTGGCCCGCCAAAAATAGAACTCCCAAAGCAGTGGTTACGTTCCACCAACGCTTAAACGCAGCCCGCTCATCGCTGTGCAGTTGGCGGCGCGCAAACTGAATTGTAAGGCTGCTGGCTAAAAGAATCAGAGTGTTTAGCCAGAGAATGCGCGGAAAATTAAAGGAGACCCAATCATTCCCCAATCCTTTGCGCACCATAAACGAGCTCGTCAGCGCCATGAAAAACATGACGATCCCGGCAAGCCCTAGTTGAATCACCGTGAAGTAGGCGCGCTGCGGTATGCCTGAGGAGCCGGAGCCATCTCCGTCGTCGTCTCCACCGGCGGGAACGTCGTT
>Ga0209648_10002768_pt1 | contig 14615 bp, 10 predicted proteins | sample GraSoi2013_115cm_FD_185830 | JGI IMG/M metagenome (GOLD analysis project Ga0209648, IMG submission 185830) | Grasslands soil microbial communities from the Angelo Coastal Reserve, California, USA - Sample 9_17_2013_115cm (SPAdes) (version 2) | ecosystem: Environmental > Terrestrial > Soil >...
CGATTCATGTCGGGCGGGGGATACTGCGTTTTCTGCGGTCATCACCGGGATGTTTTCGCGCCTCGCAGAAACACCGGCATTTTCGCTCGGCGGCGCGGCCGCTCCTGTACGTTATGACCTGTCGGGTTTTGCCCTACAAGCTTTTTTTGGCTTATTTTTGTGGTTGCGGAAAGATGGCTAAAAAATCATTGCGTAAACAGCAACCGACGCAACGCAAGGCCGGCCAAAACCCACGTGCTCGGCTCGGGTACCGGCGCGAGTTCAAACTCGTTGCCGTGGGAAATGCCATGGGGAGTCCAGTGGAAACGCGAAAGAGTTTTGTCGAACCGAGATCGAAGCTAGACAGGATTCTCCCGATTTCTGAAGACCCAATCAATTAGATCCAGTTAATCCCGCTGTCGAAGTGGCCTTTCGAGTTCTCGATGGGTCCGGCGTTATCAAATTGCCAAAGTTCGTGACCGCTGATTCGAACACGTTTTGCTGCGGCGCCCGGTCCGGTGTTGGTTTCGGTTAACGTCCAATGGAACTTCGTTCCGTCCGAGTCGTTCGAGACATCATCCATGGTCACGACCATGTCTGGAAATGTTCTCGTGAATCCTCGCGCCTCCTCCGCAATCGCCGCCACCGGGGTCGTTCGCCACAAGCAAGAATCCGTTACTTCACATTTGCGATCTTTACGATGCTGCCCTTTGCCTGCGGGTCCTTTGGATCCTTCACCACGGTCACGTACAATTCTTTCTCGCCTTCGCTGAATGCGACGTTTGTTGTGCCATCACCCGAGAAAATCCCAAATACGTGTAGAAGCTTGCCCTCAGGAGATATCTTCAAAATCTTGCCGCCGAACCATTGGGCCACGTAAATGTTCCCTTTGCTGTCGATCTTCATGCTATCGGGTCCGAGCCACCAAGACTTGTTCTTGTCTTTCACAAGCAGATTGAGCAGGGCAAAGTTCGATCGGTTACTCAACGAGCCGTCGTCATTGATCTTGAATTTCAACATGCAGTTCCCGACGGTTTCGCTGACGTAGAGGGTCTTTTGATCCGGAGAGACGCCGATTCCGTTTGCGTAATTGAGATCGTCCGCTACCTCGACCCATTTCTCGCCGCCCGCCGCGAGATAGAGAATTTTTCCCGCGACGGAGGTTGGTAGATCCTTGTACGGGCCAAAAACCGTGGCATAAGCGCCGCCGTTGGCGGTTACCACAATATCATTGATGCCGCCGTCGAATGGCTTGCCGTTTTTGTCGGCATCCCACCGGCGCAGCTGCTTGCCGGTCAGATCGAGTTCAAGGATGGCGCCATGCTCCTCGGTGCAGGCGAGGAGGAATGTCTTTTGTTTCGTGAGGGCCAACCCGTTATGGCCGCAACCCGGGGTATGATTCAACACGGTGCTCGTTTTGCCGTCCCATTTCGACAGCGTGTTGGAGACCCAGCCAACATAGTAAAGGTTGCCGTCAACGTACAACGGACCCTCGGGTCCGAGGAGATTGCTGACGATGACTGTTTCGCCGGCCCGCGCTGCCGAAGCAGTCAACATTGCGCCAATAGCGATGCAGATAACTTTACTTGTTCTCATTTTGATCCCTTTCTGGTTAGCCAAGGAGCGCAGATCCTCTGAATTTCTTACAGAAGTAAACGAAGGAAGCAAAGAGCCTCGGGTTTCCTAAATAAAGAGATGCACTTTGTTCTCTTACTTACCTTCTGTTAATTTTTCTATCGCAACGAAGAAGCCCGCGTCGCTCGAAACGAAAAACCGGTGGAGACGTCTGGGACGCACCAACAGTGAGATGCTTCGATCCACACCGCCGCCCGCTACCGGTGACTTAAATGTTAAATGTTTAAGACGCGACGCCAATTCTTTCTTCCGACCGATTCGAGCTTCTCACGGATGACTCGGCTCGCCTTCTACGCTACGTTTCCTCGCATGAAATTGGTCCGACTGACCTTGGCTCTTTTCGTTTCCGGATTTCTTCTAGCACAGACGGCAAGTGCGGCTGAACCGGCGCCGCCGGAACACACCGGACTCGCCGTTGGGACAAAAGCCCCGTCGTTCACCCTAAAAGACCAAACAAACCACGATGTCTCACTCGAGTCTCTCCTCAAGAAAGGTCCGGTGGCGCTGGTCTTTTTTCGATCGGCGGATTGGTGACCCTTTTGCCAGAAGCAGTTGGTCCAACTGCAAGCCAGCTTGAAGGAATTGAAAGCGACCGGCGGTCAGCTCGTGGCCGTTAGCTACGATTCCATCGACATTCTCAGCCGGTTCGCCGCGAAACATTCAATCAGTTACCCTTTGCTCTCCGACGCGGGCAGCAAAACGATCGATACCTACGGGATTCTCAACCGGGAAGCACCGGAACGCGTGAAAGGCATCCCGTATCCCGGGACGTTCATCGTCGGGACCGACGGCGTAATCCTCGCCAAATTCTTCCTGGACGGCTACGAGGAGCGTGTTGATCCCGAGTCGATCCGTAACGCGTTGCAGAAGGCAAAATGAAGGCACCGATCTTTGCCTGCGATTCACGCGAATGGATGCGAAATCTTGCTGTCGCCGCCCTTCTCTCTCGGTGCGTCTAATCCCACGGTGACACAGCGCTGTGGCTACACGCTTGGCGACTTGCCAAAAGAAAATTCGAGATTTACGTCCCAATTCGCAGCCGCACTACACATCCGAGGAAATCGCCATGGTAAAGCAATCAGCAGAATCGAAACGTTTGTTATCGCACATCATCGCCGAATGGGCTTGCTCGCTGAAGTACGAGCATCTTTCGCCGGAGGCGATTCAAGCGGCGAAATTGTTCTGGTTCGATTCGATTGGCTGCGCGCTCGGCGGCAGTCAGCAGGATGACGCGAAGATTTTGTTGAAACATTATCGCGCGATGTCCGGTGGCAACGGAAAGGCCAGTGCATTCGTATCAGGCTTCAAGACCAATCCGGTCGATGCGGCGTTTCTGAACGGCCACATGATCCGCGCGATGGATTACAACGACATTTATTGGAAAGCCGATCCGTGTCATCCGAGCGATCTCATCGCCGCGCCGTTGGCGTTGTGTGAAAGCGAAAATTTGAGGGGCAAAGACCTGATTCTCGCCACGATCATTGCTTACGAAATTGAAATGCGTCTTTGCGAAATCGGTCGCCCTGGCGTGCGCGAATATGGTTGGCATCACGCGACGTTGAGCGCGTTCGCGGCACCGGTTGCGGCGGGCCGCGTGCTCAATCTGACTACGGATCAAATGGTGTCGGCGATCGGCATTAGCGCAGCGCGAGCATTTTGTCCGGGCGCGGTGACAGCGGGCAAATTGACCAACATGAAGAACACAGTCGATCCGTGGGCGGGACGCATGGGCGCGGAGAGCGTGCTTCTCGCTCGCGGCGGATTTTCCGGCCCAGAACACATCATCGACGGCAAAGAAGGGCTCTTTGCCGTTTTCCATCATGTGCAATACAAAGGACAACCGGCCACGTTCGACGGCGAAGCGTTGGTCGCGGACCTTCCCAACTCAACCAAGTCTCATTACCGCATTCTTGATTGCGGGATGAAGAGTTTCCCGATCGAGGCGCTCAGTCACGCGCCGCTTACCGCGATGATGAAGACGATCAAGGAACACAAGATCAAGGCCGATGACGTGAAGGAAATCAAAGTCGAAGTGATCGCTCGCGCTGCCGACATTCTGGGCGATCCGCACAAATATCGTCCGGATTCCAAAGAAACCGCCGATCATTCGCTGCCCTATTGCATGGCTGCAGGACTCGTCGACGGCATGGTGACGCCGCTGCAATTCAAAGAAGAACGTGTGCTCGACAAAAAACTGATTCCGATCATGGACAAAGTGAAAGTGGTCGCGAACGACGAGTTCGAAGCGCTTTTTCCAAAATTCCAGCCGAGCCGCGTGACGATCACCACCAACGACGGCAAGTCACATTCGACGCGTGTCGATGTGCCAAAGGGCGATCCGCGCGATCCGATGACCGAGGAAGAGATTGCGGTAAAATTCACCGCGCTCGGCGGCGACGTGATCGGCAAGGATCAATGCAAAAAGTTGCAGAGCTTCATCATGAGCATTGAAACCGCCGAGAATCTTGGCGGACTCTTTGAGCTAACGACCGCCCGCTAATCCGTTCGACTGTAGGGGAAGCTGTCAGCTTCCCAATCATAACGGGACGCTAACAGCGTCCCCTACAAAACCATGCGGCTACGCGTTCGCGCTTCCGGCGTCGCCCGCGCCGAACTGAATTCCCTGTGCGAGTGGCAGCTCTGACGAAAAGTTAATCGTGTTCGTCTGGCGGCGCATGTAACTCTTCCAGGAATCGCTGCCGCTCTCGCGCCCGCCGCCGGTATTTTTCTCGCCGCCAAACGCGCCGCCAATCTCCGCCCCGCTCGTGCCCGTGTTCACGTTCGCGATTCCGCAATCGCTTCCAACCGCGCTGACGAATTTCTCCGCTTCGCGGACGTCGTTCGTGAAAATGGAGCTGGTCAGGCCCTGTGGAACGCCGTTCTGGATTGCGATCGCTTCATCGAAATCGCGATAGGTCAGCAAATAGAGCAACGGCCCAAACGTTTCCTCCTGCACGATCTTGAAATTCGGCTTCGCGTTCGCGAGACATGGTTTCATGTAACAACCGCCGGGTAAATCCATTCGCTCGCCGCCGTAAAGAACTTCGCCGCCTTCGTCTTTCAGTTTCTGAATCGAATGTTGCACCATGTCGACCGCGCCCTTGTCGATCAACGGTCCCATCAAAGTTTCCTTATCGAGCGGATCCCCAATTGGGAGCGATTTGTATGCAGCCAATAACTTTTTGCGCACCTTGTCGGCGACCGACTCGTGCATAATGACGCGCCGCGTCGAAGTGCAGCGTTGACCTGCTGTCCCCACCGCGCCGAAGAAAATCGATTGCGTCGCCATTTCCAGGTCGGCAGTTGGGCAAACGATCAGCGCGTTGTTGCCCCCGAGTTCCATGATCGTCTTTCCCAGGCGGCCATGAACGGTTTTCGCCACGTTCAATCCCATCGCGACCGAGCCGGTGGCGGAAATCAGTGGAATTCGCAAGTCGTCGGCCAGTTTTTGACCGACCGTTTTGCGGTCGCCAATCAGCAAACTAAAAATCGCCGGATCGGCACCCGTTTCGCGGCAAACCCGTTCGGCGATTTTTGTGACCGCAATCGCAGTCAGCGGAGTTTTCTCCGAAGGCTTCCAAATGGTCGCGTCGCCGCAAACGGCAGCGAGCGCCGCGTTCCAGGACCAAACCGCGACCGGAAAATTGAATGCGGTGATGACGGCGATGAGACCGAACGGATGCCATTGCTCCATCAAACGATGGTTTTTTCTCTCCGATTGAATCGTTAGGCCGTAAAGCATGCGCGATTGGCCGACGGCGAAATCGCAGATGTCGATCATCTCCTGCACTTCGCCCTCGCCTTCCGCAACGATCTTGCCGGTCTCAAGAGTGACGAGCTGACCAAGCTCAGGTTTCAACTCGCGCAGCGCATTTCCGAGACGGCGAACAGTATCGCCACGGACCGGGCCGGGCGTTCGTCGCCATTTTTCGAACGCTTCTTGCGCACGCGTGATCGTGGTCTGGTAATCCTCGTCGGAGGCGGTGCGAATACTTGCCAGCCGCCGGCCATCGATCGGCGAGATCTTGTCGATCTTCGCGCTCCCGCGGCTGCGGGACCAATCACCGGCGAAAACACCGGGATTTTCCTCTACGATCCCAAGTTTTTCTAGCACAGATGTCATAGGTGGATCGGCCGCTCTTTCCGAGCCGTAGGCTCTACACAGCCGGAGGCCGCGGGCGATGCCGAAATAATGGCGGCGGAGCCGCGTAGATTTAACATCGAGCAAGGGACTGCTCGATCCACCTTTTTCGCGGTTATCATTTCCGTTTCCGGCAATATTGCCGAATCAAACCCATCGCTTCGTCCACAACTTCAGCGGTGATGTCGAGCGCTGGACGAAAACGGATCGACCGATCACCGGAGCGCAGCGTCAACACGCCGAGATCGAACAGACCTTTCCAAAATTTTTCGCGCGTATCGCCGTCCGGCAGATCGAAGGACAGCAACAATCCACGGCCGCGCACGGCCGAAATCGCCGGTTCGTAACGTTGCAAGTCGCGGAGTTGATCCAAAAAGTAAGCACCGACCTTGGCCGCGTTCTCGACCAAAAATTCCTCTTCAATGATGTGCATGTAGTGCGTCGAGCGGACCATGTCGGTCAGGTTTCCGCCCCAGGTGGAATTCAAACGGCTCGGTAAACGAAACGCGTTGTCTTTTACCTCATCCAATCGCGGACCGGCCATCACGCCGCAGGTCTGCGCCTTTTTTCCAAACGCGAGCAAGTCGGGCAACACGTCGAACTGTTGGCAACACCACATTCGGCCCGTCACGCCCATGCCGCATTGCACTTCGTCGAAGATGAGAAGGATGTCGTTGTCGTCGCAGATCTCGCGGAGCTTTTTCAGCCATTCGCCCCGGAAATGATTATCGCCGCCCTCGCCCTGGATCGGCTCGACGATGATGGCGCAGATGTCGATCTTGCCCCGCTGAGCGGGGTCGATGTAAGCATGGATTTCTTGTTCGGCTTCTTTCTCACGCGCAATGACGTCGCTCTCGCGCTCGTTTTCCGGCAACGAAAAATCGATGTATGGACAGGAAACGCGCGGCCAATCAAACTTGGCGAACAAATCTGTCTTCCGCGGGTCGGTGTTGGTGAGGCTCATGGTGTAGCCACTGCGGCCGTGGAAGGCGTGCCGGAAATGCAGAATCTGCGTCCCCCGCTCGCCGCGACCCGCAGCCATGTTCTTGCGGACTTTCCAATCCATTGCCGCTTTGAGCGTGTTCTCGACCGCGAGCGCGCCGCCTTCGATGAATAAATATTTTTCGAGCGGCGGTAATCCGGCGACGCGAGCAAATGTTTCCACAAATTCGGCGTAGGCCTCCGAATAAACGTCCGAATTTGCGACTTTCGCTTTCGCCGCCCGCAAAAGATCGCGCTGCACATCAGGCTGATCGAAGTAAGGATGATTAAATCCGATCGGCATCGAGCCGAAAAAGCCGTAAAGATCGATCAACCGGTGACCGTTGGCCGCATCGTAAAGATACGAGCCGCGGCTCTTTTCCTGATCGAGGACAATTTTAAAACCGTCGAGCAAAATGTGATCGCCCAGCACGTGGAGCACACGAGACGGATCGACAGATTTTTTATTTTTGCTCTTACTCAAACGCGGCCGCGACGTGCGAGCCGCCTCGGTGAGCATGGGCGGCATACTCATCCGTTGAGAGTAGCTTTCGGCGCCGACTTGGTCAACCGGTGCGGTGATGCCCTACTTCTTTTGCTCCCAGAGCGAATTTCGTTCGTCGGTCGCCTTTTTTAGAGCGACGTTATACTGCGTGAGTTCGACCATATATGCTTCATTGCCCGCAACATCGCTGTGCAGCAGGTCGCGTTTTTTCAGTCGTAACGCAGCGTACCAAGCGTTAAGCCGCTCGAATTCGCGATTATTAGCAAGCCGACGGTCAGCGAGACTTGGCGCTGGGGCCTTTTGAGGCGCTTTTTCCAAGCCATAATGGTTCGCCGGTGCTGATGGCACTTCCTTATGTTTGAAAAATTTATCGAAATTGGATCCCGACAGCGGGCCCGGGCGCAGCACGAAATAAGCAAGAATGCACGGCAGCGCGACCAATCGAAATGTCTTCGATAACGGCGCAAGATCCGGATAACTCAGCCGGAAAAACAACGGCCCAAAGGGCAGAAAAATTCCCAGACCCCACCAAACGCTAATGCCAAAAGCGGCACGGATGAGAAGAATGCGGCCGATCAATATGCATAGTACTCCAAGCGCGAGAAAAATGAGGGCCGCCACGCCTGGAGTTAAGCAGGCCGAGTGCCATTACCGGCGACTCGCGGGGTAATTGTTCGCCGCGGCGAATCCGTCCTTTGGCGGATCGATCTTAGCGAACGATTCCTTCGCGCAACGAGGAATGCTTACCGGCTAGCAATTCCTGAGTGAGCTGATAACCGCGCTTGTCCGCATTTCGACGTGCGCCGGCAAAGTAGTGGTCGATCCGCGCCCGCGCCGAATTGCAGAAATAATTCGCGACCGACAAAACTTCGTCGGCCGACTCGCCGTGATCGATTTTGTATTGGGCAAACGAGCAGGTCGCGCTGATCGCGAAAAGTTCGGTCGCGATGCCGACAAACCGGGAAAGTAAAAGTTGCTCACGATCGAGCTTCGGGCCGAAACGCGCCATCGCGTGAAACAACCCGCGCGCCAGTTTCTTGCTCGTTCGCGCCGAGTAATCGACATGTTTTTGGAGGTGCCGATGGAGATTGTCGACCTTGCCGGCGCCGCTCGACAACCATTGCCGGGGATACCAGCCAGCATAAAATTTTCCGGATATGAAAACTGCTTTGACCCGTTCCGACATCGGCAGCTGGGTATTGAAAATCGCACCGCCGACTTTCAAATGCGGATCGAGCGCTTCTCGCGCGATGAATAGCCGCATGATTTCGCTCGAGCCTTCGAAAATCGTGTTGATGCGGCAATCGCGCAGAAAACGCTCAACCGGGATCGCTTCCTCGCCACGACCCGCGAGCGACTGGGCCGTTTCGTAACCGCGGCCGCCGCGCACCTGCATCGCGTCGTCAGATATTTTCCAGGTCGTTTCGGTCGACCACATTTTGCACATCGCAGTTTCGATCCGGAGATCGCCGGCTTTGCGATCTACCAATCCCGATGTGAGAAACGTCATCGCCTCCATTGCGAAAGTATTGCCGGCCATCTCCGCGATTTTTCCGGCAATGGCGGAATGTTGCCCGATTGGAACGCCCCATTGAATGCGCTCGCTCGCCCATTTGCGGGAGATCTCGAGCAAGCGTTTCGATAAACCGACGCACGCGGCCGGAATCGTGAGCCGGCCGGTGTTTAAAGTGGTCAACGCAACTTTTAATCCCTGGCCTTCCTTCGCGATCATGTTTTCGCGCGGGACGCGGACATTGGTGAATTTCACGATCCCGTTATAAAGCGCGCGCAATCCCATGAACCGGCAGCGATAAGTGATTTCGAGGCCGGGCGAATCGACATCGACAATGAACGCCGTGATTTGCTTGCGCTCTTCGCCGTTCACAATCTTTGGCGGCGTCTTCGCCATCACCACCAGCACACCGGCTTTGATCAAATTGGTGCACCAAAGTTTTTCGCCATTAAGAATGAATGCCGAGCCGTCTTCGGTTGCGTCCGCGCGCAAACTCATGTTCGCCGGATCGGAGCCAGCATTCCATTCGGTCAAGGCAAAGGCCGAAATCTCGTGTCGCGCGACACGCGGAAGATATTTTTTCTTTTGCTCGTCCGTGCCAAAAAGAAGCAACGGCTGCGGAACGCCAATGGACTGGTGCGCGGAAACGAGCGCGGTCAGATTTTCGTCCCAACTTCCGAGCAACATCGCAGCCCGCCCGTAATTGACCTGCGATAAACCGAGGCCTTCGTATTGCTTCGGAATTTTGACTCCGAAAGCGCCCATCGCGAAAAGATCGTCGATGTTCTTCTGCGGAATTTCGCCGGTGCGATCGATCTCGTCGGCGTCGATATTTTCGCGCAGATATTTTTCCAGACCGGCGAGAAATTCCTGACCGGCTGCGCGATCTTCCGCGCTTTGCTCCGGCCACGGATAAATCCGATTAAAATCGTAGCGGCCGATGAACAGGTTGCTGGCGAAACTTCCCCGCTCATCCAGCGGATCGCGCGACGCTTCGGCCAATTCGAGCGCTTCGCGCTTGCCCTTCGACATCTTGGACGTGTCGATCACCGACGCCGGCGCCTGCTTTTGCGGCTTCGCGCTCGTCTCTTCGGAAACTTGTTTATCAGGAGCTTCTAATGACGATTTCATACCGTTGTCATGTCGAGCGAAGTCGAGACATCTCTAGATATTTCCGATTTCAGAAACAGTAAGAGATTGAACTCGTTCGTCTCCCGACTCACTCGCCGCTACCTCGCGGCACAACCGTCCATGTCGCTCGTCCCACTCGCTCCATTCCTCGACTCCGCTCGGACTGACAAAAAAGGAAGCTTCCAGTGATGATTTCATGACTCGTAGAATTTTGTCCCCTCGCAAGCGTGCTTCTTCAAAATGTCGCACGGCACAAACTTCTCGTCGCTCTGCGCCAACCGATTCATCTCTTCGACAATCTTCTCCAAACCAAAATGCTCGGCGAAACGCAGCGGTCCTCCGCGATCAGGGGCGAATCCGGTTCCGAGAATCATTCCGTAATCCGCGTCCTCGGGCGAATCTACCACTTTTTCTTCAATGCAACGCGCCGCTTCATTGATCATCAAAAACATCAGGCGATTCGCAAGATCGATATCGTGTTTCGTGGAACCATTCCGACGCCATTGGCCAAGCGACTCATTCGGGAATTGCTCTCTGCCTTCATATTTATAAAAGCCGGCGCCGCTCTTGTGGCCAAGCAGTTTGGATTCGCGCATCGATCTCAAAATTTCCGGCGCGCGGTCGCGACGTCCATACGCTTTTTCGAGGGTGGTCGCGATATCCACCGTAACGTCAATTCCGATCTCGTCGATCAAGCGTAACGGTCCCATCGGCATCCCCCATTTCACTAGGGCGTTGTCGATCTTCTCCGCTTCCACGCCGTTTTCGAACAATTCGGCCGCGTCGAGCAGATACGGAAACAAAACGCGATTGACCAAAAACCCCGGGCTATCGCGCACCACCACTGGTAATTTTCCGATTTGCCGGACGAACGCGAGCGCATGCTCTTTCGTGTCGTCGGAAGTTCCTTCGGCAACCACGACTTCAACGAGCTTCATCCGGCTCACCGGGTTAAAGAAGTGCAAACCGATGACGCGGTCGGGGGAAACAGTGCAGTGCGCCAACTCGCTGACTGGAAGCGCGGAGGTGTTCGTCGCGATGATCGTTTTCGAGCCAGCCTGCATCGACAGCTCTCGGAAAATTTCCTTTTTGATGTCGATCTTTTCCGAAGCGGCTTCGATCACAAACTGGACATCGCGCAATTCCATCGGCGCGGTCGAAGCAACAATGCGGGCGCGGCCCTGTTTCGCTTTTTCCTCCGTCATCAATCCGCGCTTCACCGCGTCGGCGTAGGTTTTTTCGATGCTGGCCAGACCGCGATCGAGCAGCTCGCGATTCACGTCGCGTAAAATCACAGTCACACCGCGCGAGCTGAGCCATTGCGCGATGCCCGCGCCCATCACGCCGGCGCCGATAATCGCCGCGTGCGCAACTTTCTCGAATTGCTTGCTTCCTTTCTTGTATTTTTCCGCCAGGAAAAAATTGCGAATCAGATTTTGGGTCGATTCGGTTTTGCCAAGATTGACAATCGCATCGAGCTCGAGCTTGAGCGATTCATCGACCGGATTCGCTGTGCCGGTCGTGATAACGCCGAGCGCACGCGCCTGCGCCGATTTCGGATCGGACGGAACCGGAATGTTTCCTTTCGACGGCGACACTTTTGCAGCAGGACGTTTTCCTTTGCCGATCAAACGTCGCGCCGCGTCGAGGAGTTGCTCTCGTGACGCCACTTCATCCACCAAACCTATCTTTAATGCCTCGCTCGCGGAATAAAGTTTGCCTTTCAAAATCACTTCCGCGGCATTGTCTTCCCCAATCAAGCGCGGCAGCCGGGTGCTTCCACCCCAGGCCGGGATCAAACCAAGCGTCGTCTCGGGCAATCCAATTCGCGTCGCCGGATCGTCCGATGCGACACGCCAGTCGCACGCGAGAGTGATTTCGTAGCCGCCACCGGCGCAGGCGCCGTGGACTGCGGCCACGCTCGGAATTTTCAACGCCGCAATTCGATTGAAGACGCGCTGTCCTTCGGCGATGAAGTCACGCAGCTCGCCGGTTTGCGCTTGCTTCAAGAGCGTTTTCAAATCGGCGCCCGCGATGAAGATCGATCTTTTCGCGGAGGTAATAATCAAACCGCGCACGGAGTTGTCGCGTTCGATCGCATCGACATGTTCGCTCAGCTCGCTCATGGTCGTGGCGTCGAAAATGTTCGCGCCCGATTCGGGCCGATCGAATGTGAGCACGCAGACGCGATCGTCACCAATCTCGCGTTGAATCATCGAACGTGTGGCCACTGCCAGCATTACCACCAATTTGTAATCGTTTTGGTCAAATTCCAAGCGCTGAGAGGATGAGCGGTGGATCGGCCGCTCCGCGGGCGATGCCAAGAATGCGGCTTTGCCGCCTAATTTAACATCGAGCAAGGGACTGCTCGATCCACCAGACATTGCACGCAGCAACCGTGAGTGTTACAAACGCCCAGGAGCTTTCGGCGCTATGGTCGGCAAAATTCTCGTACCCGAAATCAAAGGCTTGATCGAGACGCGCAATTTTGGCGCGTTGCGCGAGATGTTTCGCGAATGGCCGCCGGCCGATGTCGCGGAGTTGATCCTCGACATGGACGAAGACGACCAAGTCATCATTTTCCGCATCCTGCCGTCGGCACTCGCGGCGGACGTTTTTGAATATCTCGATGTTGAAGCGCAGCAAAAGTTGTTGCGCGGCATGGCCCACGAGCAAGTCGTCGGAATTTTGAATGAGATGTCCCCGGACGATCGCACCGCGCTGCTCGAAGAATTGCCGAGCGCGGCCGCGCGGCAGTTGATCAAACTGCTCACGCCCGAGGAGCGCCATGTCGCGCAATCGTTGCTCGGTTATCCCGAAGGCAGCGTCGGCCGCTTGATGACGCCGGATTTCATTGCGATCCACGAGGATTGGACCGTGAAAGAAGTCCTCGATCACATCCGCGAGTTCGGGCACGACAGCGAAACTCTCAACATCATCTACGTCGTTGATGAACGCGGCAAATTGATCGACGACCTGCGGATGCGCGAGTTTTTGCTTCGTCCGCTCGATGCGCGCGTGAGCAACTTTCGCGATCACACGTTCACCGCACTCAAAGTGAATGATTCCCAACAAGAAGCGCTCAACGTTTTCCGGAAATACGATCGAACCGCGCTGCCGGTAGTCGATTCGAGTCAAGTGCTCGTTGGGATCGTGACCATCGACGACATGCTCGACGTCGCGGAAGAAGAAGCGACCGAAGACATCCAAAAGATCGGCGGTATGGAAGCGCTGGACGAGCCGTACACGACCATCCCGCTGATGCGCATGGTAAAGAAGCGAGCGACCTGGCTAATCATTCTTTTTCTCGGAGAAATGCTCACTGCGACCGCGATGCAGGGTTACAACGGCGAAATCGAGAAGGCCGCGATCCTGGCGATGTTTTTGCCGTTGATCATTTCCAGCGGCGGCAATTCCGGATCGCAAGCGACAACGCTCGTTATTCGCGCGATGGCTCTGGGCGAATTGGGTTTGCGTGATTGGTTTCGTGTGGTGCGCAAGGAACTTCTCTCGGGAGTTTCACTCGGCTTGATTCTCGGAACCATCGGCTTTTTCAGAATCTCGCTTTGGCAATACCTGCACATTTTTGATTACGGTCAGTATCATTGGCTTGTTGCCGTGACGGTTGGCGCTGCCCTTGTCGGAGTCGTCTTGTGGGGCACCGTCAGCGGAGCGATGCTTCCATTCCTGCTGCGTCGACTTGGACTCGATCCGGCAACGTCATCGGCGCCATTCGTCGCCACCTTGGTCGATGTGACGGGACTGATAATTTATTTTAACGTGGCGCTGTTCATCCTTCGTGGCACGCTGCTTTGATGAGCCGACATCTATGATCTCTATCGGCCGAATTCTCGGACACGACACAAAATTTTACGATTTGCTGGAGGCGAGCGCCAAACAAGCTGACACCAGCGTGCATCACTTGGTCGATCTCCTCGCCAAGATCGACAATAACGACTCCGTTCGTGATCTGGCGGCGTTTGCCGAGAGTCGGCGCGAAGACAAACGCATCACTCAGGAACTCACCGAAGAGTTGACCAAGACGTTCATCACTCCGCTCGAGCGTGAGGACATTCAGGCGCTCGCGGCGTCGCTCTACAAGATCCCGAAGACAGTGGAGAAAATTGGCGAACGAATGCTGATTTGTCCGCAGGATTTGCCGAAGCTCAGTTTCGGTAAACAAGTCGAACTGCTCGATCAAGCTGCCGAAGCCGTGCTCGCGATGGTGAAACAATTGCGCAAAGGAATGAATCTTCGCACCGCGCGCGAAATGAACGCGCGTTTGCAAACCATCGAAGGCCAGGCGGACGAGCTGGAGCTGGAACTTTTGCGCGATCTTTACCAGGGCGATTACGATCCCAAACACATCATCTTTTTGCGCGACCTTTACGAATTGCTCGAAAAGGTGATCGACCGGTGCCGCGATGCCGGCAACGTCATCCTTCAAGTCGTCTTGAAGAACACATAACATTTCGTCCCGCATTCGCGGGACAAGATCGACATGTTGCTTTTCCTCATTGTCGTCCTCGCGGCGGTCATCTTTGAATACAGCAACGGCTTTCACGACGCCGCCAACGCGATCGCCACGGTCGTCTCGACCAAAGTTCTGACGCCGCGCCAGGCCATCGCCATGGCCGCGTTTTTCAATTTGACGGGCGCGCTTCTCGGCGGCGCGGTCGCTTCGACCGTGGGAAAAGGGTTGGTCGATACCGAAGTCGTTACGATGTGGA
>Ga0209648_10002769_pt1 | contig 14615 bp, 10 predicted proteins | sample GraSoi2013_115cm_FD_185830 | JGI IMG/M metagenome (GOLD analysis project Ga0209648, IMG submission 185830) | Grasslands soil microbial communities from the Angelo Coastal Reserve, California, USA - Sample 9_17_2013_115cm (SPAdes) (version 2) | ecosystem: Environmental > Terrestrial > Soil >...
TTCCTTGGCAGGCGACCAGTAATGTTTTTCCGAGCCGTCGCCGGTGCTGCCTGCCGCGCCGTGAACCATTTCGATGCAAGCCAGCCGGGATTTCGGAGACGCAGCCGTCTTCGACAATGGCGTCTGCGCCGGAACCATGGAATCCAAGAACGGCAGAGCTAAAGACGCTCCCATGCCGCGAAGAACGGTGCGCCGGGAAAGATGCTTTTTGGTGATAAACATTCTCTTGCCTCCTTACTGGTTGACGACGACGTCCGTCGGCAGCGAATCGCCTTCTTCAGCTCGTCTCATTTGAAACGCGGGGCTCTTCACGACGCCCAGGATGAATGCGGAAAAACGGTTGTTATTGCGCGCCGCCTCGTGCTCGATGGAGCGGACGAAAGGCATGTCGCGATAATCGATCACCCGGCCGATGCCATAGGCCAGCAGGTTCTCGGTGAAGGTTCCCAGAAACGAATCGGAATGATTGAGCAGCGCCTGGCGCAGGCTGACCGGGCCGTCCAGCTTCGCGCCATCGAACATATTGCCGGCCGCATCCACGCGAAAGCCGTTGTCGTTGGTGCGCCACGCTCCCACGGCGTCGAAATTCTCGAGGGCGAAGCCGATGGGGTCCATCAGTTTATGGCAGGACGAGCAAGCTGGATTGCTTCGGTGCTCTTCCAAACGCTCGCGCACCGACAAAGGCTTGGCGGTCTCGTGGGCTTCTTTCAACGCCGGAACATTCGGCAGCGGCGGCGGGGGCGGCGTGCCCATCAGAACTTCCAGGACGTACTTGCCGCGGGACACCGGCGAGGTTCGGGTCGCGGTGGAGGTCAGCATCAGAACGCTTCCCTGGCCCAGCAATCCGAACCGGTTCGGATCGGTCAACGCAACGCGCCGGAATCTGTCGCCCATGATGTTGGGGATCCCGTAATGCCTGGCGAGCCGCTCGTTGACGAAGGTATAGTTTGCCGTCAACAGGTCCAGCACGCTGCGATCCTCGCGCATGATGCTGTCGAACAGCAGTTCCGTCTCGCGCACCATGGATTGCGAAAGGTTCCGGTCAAAGTCGGGGAAGAGGAAAAGATCCGGACTCGCGTCTCTGAGATTTTGCAGGTGCAGCCATTCGCCAGCGAATGTTGTCGCAAGCGTCGCCGAGCGCGGATCCGCCAGCATACGGCGCACTTGTTTCTCAAGCACGAGCGGATCTCGGAGTTTCTGCTGGCTAGCCAGCGTGATGAGCTGATCGTCGGGCGCGCTGCTCCACAGGAAATAGGACAAACGCGACGCCAACTCCAGATCGCTGATGCGATAGTTCTTGCCGGGCGCGGCGCCGGGCGGAACAAACTCGAAGCGGAACACAAATTCGGGGCTGGCAATGATGGCTTGGAGCGCGGTTCGGATGCCAGTCTCGAAGTCGCCTTTGTTGCGGCCGGACTGGTAGAAACCGAGTAGTCCTTCGAGGTCCGTATCGGTCGCCGGCCGCCGGTAGGCCTGGCGCGCCAACGTTGCGATGATTTTCTTCGCGCAGGCGATCTCGTCGCTGCCCGCCGCGGGACGGCAAGTGAAAATCTTGCGGCGGCTGGGCGTGTCCGACAATCCGGAAACGTTGCTGGGACCGGTGATATTCACCTCATGCAGATGCGGCAGCGTCGTCATTCCCGGAACTACGCCCGCGCTGACATCCACCAGGCTCTGTTCCACCATGCGGTATTCGTCTTCGATGGGGCCGTCGAATTTCTGAATGAAAGAAGCCGAAACCCTCTGCGGGCCCGCCTTGATTTTGATCGGCGGCGTCTTGATGCCGTCGTTCGCCAGCTTCCAGTTTGGATTGATGTCCACGAGCGCCACTCGCTCGCCGTTCACGGCGACTTCGATCTGCTGGCCCTTGCCCTGATTCAAGCCGAACAGCGGGCCGGTTGGCGAATAGTAGAATCCCAACTTGAAAATGTACTCGCCGTCGGCGGGAAAATCGTGAACCGCAGCGATTCCGCCGCGCGTACCGAACGGCGTGCCCTCGACGTGACGTGTTTGATTGAGCACGCGCGGGATGGCGTACGTTTTCGTCAACGGAAGCGCCTGCGGATCGCCGACCGCCTCGCGGCTGATGCGTCCGGCCGCGCGGATGTATCCTTCCATGAGCGTCGGTGACACGGTGAGCACGTCGGCCATGTTGTCGAAGCCGTGGCTCATGTCGTCGGCGGGCAGCAGCGAAGAAACATCCACGTCCACGGCAAGCAGATCGCGGATGGAGTTGGCGTATTCGGTTCGATTGAGCCGGTGCAGCGCCGGCCGGCCAGGATTGGGATTGGCCGCGGAAGCCTGGTCGATCGAGGTTTCGAGCGCGTTGACGAAAGTCTTGACCGCGGAAGCGTCCGGCCGGGGCAAACCGACAGGCGGCATCAGCCCGGCGCGGAGCTTGCGGATCACTCTCTCGGCGAGTTCGGCGTTTTGATCGGCGTGCGCGGGGTCCAGCTTCGCCAGCGTGACACCGCCTGTTTTCAACTTGTCGTTGTGGCATCCGGCGCAGTATTGGTTGACGAGCGCAGTCTGGCCGTAGGCCATCGCGGCTGTCGAGATCAGCGCGCCGATCAAAGCGAACACGCTCTTCGTCAATCTTCCCTCTCAGAACTTGTCGCCGGAGACAGTTCACCCGCCGGAGGACTTGCTCCGGGAAACGAACACACTAAACCCGCTCAAAATTATATCGGCGCTGGAGGCCGAAGTCAAGGCGGGTGAATAGCATACAGCGCTTACAAGCAAAACCAGCCTCCTGCTAAAGTGTCTAGAGTAGCTGGATCGTTAACCCCCAACCATTCCCGTGACCATCAGATTGAAAAACATCCATGCAGCGGTCGAGGCTGGTCGGATCAAATGGCTCTACCATGCCCTGCTTCGGTTCCGCGAACGCGGCATTACCCGTGGGCAGGCCAAACACGTCATGAAGGAAGGCCAAATCCTCGAAGAACACAACAAGCCAAGCACTTCCCAAAATGCCTGATGATGGCCATGCTTGAACCCGAGCGGCCGCTGTACGTAGCCTTAGCCTACGACGAGACCACCGAATACATCCACGTCATCACCGTGCATTGGCTCGACCCCAGCAAGTGGGAAGACCCATGGACGCGGAAAAAACCGTAAACTTTGAGAGGAGCCTCATATGCGCAGCAGATCGAATACCCAAAACCTTTGTGCGGTCTGTGGCGGCAAGCTGAAAGATACCATCATCACCCACGAGGAGCGTCGCGGCAGTCAGCTCTATCTCTTCCAGAACGTTCCGGCCCAGGTTCGTGAGATCTGTGGCGAGATTTGGATTGACGAAGCGGTTTTGCAGGAAATCGACCAGTTGATCGAAAACGGCCAGCCGGTCCGCCAGCAACAAACCCCCGTCTTTGACTTGGCTCTTACCCGTTAGCCCGATGCCCGGAGGATTCAAAACTTCGGACGAAGAAGGGGCCCGTTGTAGTAACGCGTATGCTTGACAGACGCGGCCGCGATAGGCTCATTCGGCCTAGGGTTTCATCTCCTTGCCGCTGATCTGCAAATCGAAGCCATCCGGATCTTTGACGTGGAAGCTGTTCTCGGTGTCCGGACGCGGCTGCAGCCCGCGGCGCTTCAGCTCGGCCTCCACGGCATCCTTATTCCAGTTATCGATGGTGTAGGCGATGTGATCCACTCGCGGCGTCGTCCCGCCGTTGCGCGCGTTGCGGGGAATGATGAACGAGTCGCCGAAAACGAGATTGCACTGGTTCCCCTTATCTTGCGTGACCTTCATGCCGAACATGTCCGCGTAGAAGTCGCGGGTCTTGGCGTAGTCGGCCACTTGATAAGAAATGTGGTTGACGGTGACTGCCTTGAATCCTTTGCCTTCGACGGCTGCCGACAACGGCGCGGCCGCGCCCGCGGCAGACGCCGCGATTGCCAGACTCTGAATGAGCTGCCGCCGGTTCATCTTGCCCTGCTCGAAGTCGTGCAGCAATTTGCTGATGATGTGTTCCATTGCTTGCCTCCTTAAATGATGATATCCTCGCCGATGTCCCCGCGCTGACGCTTGGGGTTACGGAGTGACTATGCGTTTTTGGATTTCGACTATCTGCACGCTCGCGATCTCGGCTGCAACCGGCTATGCGCAGACGAAGTCGCTGGTTGACTTTGAAATGATGACCTGGCCCGAGGTCAAGAAAGCGCTGCAGCAGGGCAAGACCACCGCGCTCATTTACAACGGCGGCACCGAGCAGCGCGGGCCGCAGAACGTCAACGGCGGCCACACGCTGATGGGACGCGCGACTGTGCTTGCGATCGCCGACAAGCTCGGCGATGCAATCGCTGCGCCCGTGATGCCGTTCTCGGTGAACAATGCGAATCCCGAACTGCCCGGCACCATCGGGCTCACCGGACCGCTGTTCGCCGCGCTGAACGAACAGGTGGCCGAGCAGATGATCAAGAACGGTTTCAAGAACGTGGTGCTGATGGGAGATCACGGAGGCGGGCAGAAGGAACTGGGTGAAGTCGCCAAGAAGCTCGACGAAAAATACGCGTCGCAGGGCATCCGCGTGGTCTTCTGCGATGAGGTGTACCGGAAAGCGCAGGACGATTTCGACAAATGGCTCGCCGCGAATAACTATCCGTCCAACTCGCACGCGGGAATCCCGGACACGTCCGAAATGTTGTATCTGGGCGGCGACAAGGGTTGGGTGCGCAAAGAGCTGATCGCGACGGCCGTGGGCGATCCCATGCGAAAGCCGGGCGAAGCGCGCGATCCGAACGCCAAGCGGATCAACAACGGCATTACCGGCGACGCGAGGCCCTCGACGGCGGCGCTGGGCAAGCGCGCGTTCGACATGAAGGTGGAGTACGCGGTCAACGAGATTCATCGACTGCTGGGTAGCGGCAAGCCCGCGGGCACGCAGCAGTAGCGTTCGCTAAACTGAACCGGGAGGCATCCATGTATCGAACCATCCTCGCAGTGCTCATTCTGTCCGTCGCGTTTGCGCAAAGCGGCTATCATCAACTGAAGAAAATCACCATTGGCGGCGAAGGCGGCTGGGACTACCTGATCGCCGACGGGCCGAGCGGGCGCATCTACGTCTCGCACGGCAGCGAAGTCGACGTGGTCGATTCCAAGAAGGGCGAGGTCGCGGGCAAGATCACCGAACTGCACGGCGTTCACGGCATCGCACTGGCGCCCGAGTTGAATCGCGGCTTCATCAGCAACGGCCAATCCAACACGGTCACCATCTTCGATTTGAAGACGCTCGCCAAGATCGGCGCGGATATTCCCGCCGGCAGGAATCCCGACGCGATCATTTACGATCCGGCTTCGAAGCGGGTGTTCGCATTTAACAACCGCGGCAAGGACGCCACGGTGATCGATGCCGAAAAAGGCGCTGTCGCCGGGACCGTCGCACTGGACGGCCAGCCGGAATTCGCCGCGGCGGACGGCAAGGGTCACGTTTACGTCAACCTCGAGGACAAAAGCGCGGTCTACGACATCGACTCGAAGACGCTTGCCGTGGCGCATAAATGGCCGCTCGCACCGTGCGAAGGGCCGTCCGGAATGGCCATGGACACAAAGACGCGTCGCATCTTTTCCGGCTGCGGCAACAACATGGTGGCGGTGATGGACGCCGACAGCGGCAAGGTGGTCGCTACGGCGCCGATCGGAAACGGAGTCGATGCCACGGCATTCGATCCCGGGACGGGCTATGTCTTCAATTCATGCGGCGGCTCCGGAACGCTGAGCGTGGTCCACGAAGATTCCGCCGACAAGTACACGGTGGTGGAAAACGTCAAGACCGTGCCGCGGGCTCGAACCATGGCGCTCGACACGAAGACGCACAACGTTTATCTGTCGATCGCCGATTTCGAGGCTGCACCCGCCGCACCTGCCACGCCGCCCGCCGACGGCAAGCCGGCACCGCGTCCGCGGCCGAGAGTCGTGCCGGGAAGTTTCGGACTTCTGGAATACGGCAAGTAAATGACCGGTTTGCTCGCCGATCCGGCGTGTAAGGAGCACCAAACCGGATCGCGTCATCCGGAGCGGCCGGAGCGATTCGATGCCGCCCTGGGCGCGCTGGATGGATTGAAGCTCGTTCCGATAAAACCGCGCCACGCAACTGAAGATGAGATCGCGCTGTGCCATAGCCGCGAGTACATCCGGCTGGTGGAGCGCGAGATCATGACCGGATTCCACGAATTGAGCACGGGCGATACCATCATTTCGCCGCGATCGTTGGATGCAGCGTTGCGCGCCACCGGCGGCGTGCTGAACGCGGTGGCTGCGGTGATGCCGGGCACAGTGCAGAATGCGTTCTGCATTGTGCGTCCGCCGGGGCATCATGCTTCGCCCGCGCGCGGAATGGGTTTTTGCATCTTCAACAGCATCGCGATTGGGGCGCGCTATGCGCAGCAAAAACATGGCGCCGCGCGCGTGTTGATCGCCGATTGGGACGTCCATCACGGCAACGGCACGCAGGATATTTTCTATTCCGACGGCACGGTGTATTTCTTCAGCACGCACCAGCATCCCTGGTATCCGGGCACCGGCGCGCCGGAGGAGACGGGCGACGGAGCAGGACACGGGATGACCATGAATTGCCCGTTCCCGGCCGGGTCGGGTAGAAAGGAAATCCTCGGCGCATTTCAGGAGAAGCTGCTTCCTGCGGCGGAAAAATTCAAGCCCGACCTGGTGATGATCTCGACGGGGTTCGATTCGCGCGAGGGCGATCCGCTGGGGAATTTTCTGTTGACCGATACCGACTTCGCGGACCTGACGCGTCTGATGCGCGAGATCGCGGACAAGCACGCAGGCGGTCGGCTGGTCTCGGTGCTGGAAGGCGGCTACAGCCTGACGGGCCTGGCAGCGGGAGTCCGCGCGCACGTGAAGGCGCTGGGTTAAGCGGCGCAGCTTGTGGCACGGGCATTCTTGCCTGTGTTGGTTCTTAATTCTTCCGGACTCGCTTTGGCATTGCTGGTCTCTTGCCGATGATAATCGGTTATCTCATTGTCACTTCGCGCGGCGCGACGATTTCTCGTTGCCTAACACGCCGGCTGGAAAGCCGGCTGCAGGGAAGAATCCCTGCCCCACAAGACAAGAAAACCAACACAGGCAAGAATGCCTGTGCCACATTTAGGAGCGACCCGAGAGCACTAGGTCTACAGAGACCGGCTCTCCGAATCATCGCCGCCAGGGCCATCGAATATCGCGGGACGCGTTCCAGGTCGTAAGTTCTGTAACCTCCCGCCGCCGTTTGTCGCCCTTGCCTATTGATTGTCACAAGTCTGCCCGTTCGCGATACAATCGCTATCCGTCTGGAGAATCGTATGAACTCTGTGAAATTGCTGCTTATCGGCGTACTGGCCGCCGGGATCGCATTCCCGCAGTCCGGGCACGAAGCCATTCTGAAGAACCTGAAATTCCGCGAGATCGGCCCCGCCATCATGGGCGGCCGCGTGGACGATTTCGCCGTGGTCGAATCCGACCCGCGCACGATCTATGTGGGCTCGGCGGCCGGTGGAGTTTTCAAAACTACCAACGGCGGCACGAATTGGGAGCCGATCTTCGACGATCAATCCAACTCGTCGATCGGCGACATCGCGCTCGCGCCTTCGGATCCGTCGGTGCTTTATGTGGGAACGGGAGAGCCGAACAATCGCCAGAGTTCGTCCTGGGGCGCTGGAGTTTTCAAGTCCCTCGACGCGGGCAAGACCTGGAGCTTCGTCGGCCTGAAAGACACGCATCACATCGGGCGCATCGCGATCCATCCCACCGATCCGAACATCGTCTACGTGGCCGCGTTGGGCCATCTCTGGGGACCGAACAAGGAACGCGGCGTATACAAGTCCACGGACGGCGGGGCCACCTGGACGCAGTCGCTATTCATCAACGAGGACACCGGCGTCTCCGATGTGGCCATCGATCCGCAAAGCCCCAACACGCTGTATGCCGCGGCGTATGAGCGGCGGCGCACCGCATTCGGCTATAACGGCGGCGGACCGGCGGGCGGCATCTACAAAACCGTCGACGGCGGCGTTCATTGGACCAAGCTCACCAAGGGTCTGCCAACCAGCGGAGACATCGGCCGCTGCGCCATCGACATCTATCGCAAGAATTCCAACATCGTGTACGTACTCATCGAGCATACGACGCTGGGCGGCATATATCGCTCCGAGGACAAGGGTTTCAACTGGACGCGCATGAGCGACACCAATCCGCGGCCGTCCTATTACAGCCAGGTGCGCATCGATCCCAATAACGACCGCAAAGTCTGGGTGCTGGGCGCGCCGCTGTACATGTCGGAAGACGGCGGCAAGACTTTCACGCAGGACCGCGCGCAGAGAATTCACAGCGATTTTCACGCCATGTGGATCGATCCGACAAATTCCGATCACATTATTCTCGGCTCCGACGGCGGCATCACCATTACCTACGACAGCGGCCGGCGTTGGGACTACGTCAACAATCTTCCCCTCGGCCAGTTTTACGAAATCGCTTATGACATGCAGAAGCCCTATCACGTGTGCGGCGGATTGCAGGACAACTACTCGTGGTGCGGCCCCAGCGGCAGCTTGATGACGCAAGGCATCGCCAATGCCGAGTGGATCAACATCGGCGGCGGCGACGGCTTCGACACCAAGATGGATCCGAACGACGCCAACATCGTTTACACCGAGTCGCAGGACGGCGGCCTGCTGCGCCGCGATCTGCGCACGGGCGAATCGCGCTCCATCCGGCCGCTCGAGGATAACGACAAAGCGCCGCGCTATCGCTTCCAGTGGAATTCGCCGCTGGTGATGTCGTCGCACGATGCAAAAACGCTGTACTACGCGGGCAACCACCTGTTCAAATCGACCGATCGTGGCGATTCCTGGCAGCGCCTGGGCCCCGATCTCACCACCGGTATCGAGCGCGACAAGCAGCCGATCCTGGGCAAGGTTCCCGACAAGGACACGCTGTCGCGTCACGACGGCGTGCAGAATTTTCCGTGCGCCACTACTGTAACGGAATCGCAGGTGCGCGCCGGCGTGCTCTGGGTTGGAACCGACGACGGCAATCTGCAAGTGACGCGCGACGACGGCAAGACCTGGACGAACGTTGCCGGCAAGGTTCCGGGCCTGAAGAAGGGCGCGTACGTCGCCAAGGTCGAAGCGTCGCATAAGGACGAAGGCACCGCGTATGTCGCGTTCGACAACCATCGCGCCGACGATTTTTCGACTTATCTCTACACGACCACGGATTACGGCCAGAGCTGGAAGCGCATCACCGATGGCATTCCGGCCGAAGCGGGCACCATGCACGTTGTTCGCGAGGATCCGAAAAATCCCAATCTGTTGTTCGCCGGCGCCGAGTTCGGTATGTTTGTCTCCTTCGATCGCGGCGGCAAGTGGGAGCGGTTCAAGAACGGGCTTCCCACCGTTCCCGTGGACGATATCCTGATTCACCCGCGCGAGCACGATCTGATTGTCGGCACGCACGGCCGTTCCATCTGGATCATGGACGATATCACGCCGCTCGAGGAAATGAGCGACAACGCCGTGTCCGCCGACCTGCACGTGTTTGGAATGCGGACCGGCACGTCGTGGCACATCGCGAATTTCAAGGGCTTCACGGGCACGCGCGAGTTTCTGGCGCAGAATCCGCCCTATGGCGTCCTGGTCGATTACTACCTGAAGAACAAGATCGACGGCAGGAATCCGGCCCGCATCACGATCACGGACAAGGCAGGGAACAAGATTCGCGAGCTGCAGGGACCGGCTGAAGCGGGCGTCAACCGCGTCGCGTGGGATCTGCGGTACGACTCGCCGGTGCCGCTGGGACAAGGCGGCGCTTTCGGTGGACGCGGCGGCGGTGGTGGCGGCGGCTTCCCTGGCAGTGGACCTCCGGGCGGTGGTGCAGCAGCGGCCGCTGGCGGAGCTGAAGGGGCGGCGGGTGAACCCGGTGGCGCTGAAGCCCAGGCCGAAGGCGGCCCCGGTGGCGGTGGCGGCGGTGGTGGACGCGGCGGAGGTGGCGGCGGTGGATTCGGATTCGGCGGCGGGCGCGGGCCTCTGGCGGATCCGGGCGAATACACGGTTGCAGTTGCGGCGGGCGGTAAGACTCAGACGAAGACCGTAACAGTCGAGGAAGACCCGCGCGTCAACATGTCGACCGAAGATCGCGCAAAGCGCCGCCAGGCGCTGACCAAATTGTATGGCTTGTCGCGCGACGCCGACAGCGGACGCCGCAAGATCGTCGCGCTGCAAACTTCTCTGACAACATTGACCGATGGCTGGAAGCGCCCGGGCGCGCCCAAGGTGACCGATGACGTGAAGAAGGCCGCGGACGAATTGCTGGCCAACGTGAAGGCGGTGGTCGGCGTGTTCGAGACGGAGCGTGGAGGGCAACTTGGTGGCGCAGGCCCGCCGCTCAAGTACACGCCGCCGCCGGTGAATCAGAAAATCGGCCGGTTGATGGGTTCCATCGACAGTTTCTCCGGCGTGCCCACGGCGCGCCAGTTGGCCGACATCGACGAAGCGGCCGTCGAACTTGCGCCGGCTCTGGCCGTCGTGAAAAGACTCACTGACGAGGATCTCCCGCGGCTGAACAAAATGATGGCTGCCGCCGGCGTTCCATACGTGAGCGCGGACACCGCCCCACCGGCGCCGCAGGGCCGGGGACGGAGGTAGTGGCCCGTCAGTTTCTGGGCTTGCTCAGCTCAACATGCAGCCGGAGCGATGGGGCCCAAACGGGGCCGCGATCCTGGTTGAACGCCGGATTGACGATTCGCTGTAAATCGAAGGTCGCGAACAAACCCGGAAAAAGGCGCGCACTGTAATAAGTCTCCGAGACGTATTCAGGCCCGTAGCACAGCGCGCCATCGCCGATTATAAAGTCCAGCCCGCCGCGCGCCAGGTACGCGGCGTGAACGCCCGAAATTCCGCTAACCGTCAGTGCCGTCGCGGCGGTGTCGAACGGGCGTTTCCAGCGGCCGCCCGTGACGGATATGCCACCGCTGGCCAGCCTGTCGATCGCCGCGAACGCGAAGCTCTCGGTTTTGCCGTCGTTCCAGCCTAGCCGTGTGAAGACGCCGACATCCTGGGTAATCGCCTGATTAAAGCTGATTCCGGTTCCGTACTTCAGCGTGCCCACCCGGCGCGTCGCCGTCACGTCGGGCGTGGTTCCGGTTGCGGCCGCAAGCCTCAGGGCGTCTGCGTAATTTCCTGCCTGTGCGCGATTCGCGTAACCAACCGAGCACACGGATGGCGCCGTCGTGGTTCCACCAGGAATATCGGCGTTCCGCCTCCCACACCTGCCCGTGGTTGCGAAACAACCGCCGGTCGAAATTGAGGCCATTAGCGATCTTCGGTTCGGCAGCGATCCCGTAGCCGAGCCGGCGCCGTGCTGCGGTGCTCGCGGAGAATAACGCGAAAGTTGGCCCGGGCTTCAAGCCATCAAACTGCTTAAGATCGCCGAGAATCAGGACACCGACAAGCCGGAGGGTACCCGCATAGGGGTTCTGTTTTTCGCATCCGCGTTCGAAGTCATGCTGGAGGACGTCCTCGTAGAACTGCTTCGACAACACACGGCCTCGGAAGGGCTCTGCGAGGCTGTTCTCGATGGTTACCAGGGCATCGAACGCCGCCGAACCCTTTTTGGCCGCCTCAGCGGAACTGCCCTTGGCGACGTGCTAAAGGAGGACTGGGGACAGGAGTTCCTGCGGGACTGGAGCAGGCTGACGACGCAGCGCAACAAGATCGCACATGGCAGCTACTACTTCCGTGGTTCAGAGGACGTCGAGCTGATCAGAAGGTTGCGAACAAACCTTCTTCGGTCGTTCGCTGAAATGCACAACCACGTGACACGTCGAGCAGCAGTGTAAGCGACGTTCCGAGTGCTTGCCGGAATCCCGCGCCCTGGGCATGCCGCCCGAGCTTCCTCTTCAGTGGACATCCGTGCGTGAGGCTACCGCGGAAGTTCTGTGTTATGGACCAATGTCGTAGCTGCTTTCCGGGCGTCAGCACTTGTCGCCACGGTGGAGCCTCACATCCCAGAAGGAGATCTCCCGCCCCCGGAAATCGCTGTCGATGGTCGAATCTGTCGATCACTTCGTCCGCCAAACGCTTGGAAGCGAATGAGAGAATAGATACGGGATGCGTTCACCACTGGAAATCTGGGCGCCGGAGATCCGGGCTGCCGTTTTTTGCGCCGCACCGGGGAAGAGAGAGAACTTGGCGAGGCTACTCGAGGTGCACGGCGTCACTCTTGATTTTGTTCAGGATTCTGGCTTGTGTTTTCGCGCATACGATGAACGGCCTGAGATTGAAGTCGGCTGGCCTGCAGCTGAACCGGATCGTCCTACCTGTCCCCATCACTCGTGTTTAAGCGCTGAACTTGGGTCCATCGCCGCCGCACGCTGCGCCGGAACGTAACTCGCAGCGAGCGCGACGCTCGCGAGAAACAGCGGCAGTGATGCGAACGTCAACGCATCCCTAGCCCCAATGCCAAACAGAAAACCTTCCATCAGCCTTGAGACAGCGAACGATCCGGCTAGGCCGGCAAACAATCCAGCTGCGACCATCGGCACGGTCGAGCCAACCGCCTTACGAACAATATCCGCCGATGTCGCCCCGAGCGCCATGCGTATGCCGAACTCCGAGGCGCGCTGCGTCACTGAGTAAGAGACTACTCCATAGATCCCAATGGAGGCTAACGTGAGCGCGCCGAAAGCGAACACGCCCAGCAGCCACAACCCCAGGCGGCGCGTGGCGATGGAATTCGAAACCATTTCTTCCAGCGGGATCACGTTATAGACCGACTGCTCGGCGTCCACCGTCAGCACCGCCCTGCGAACGGCGGATCCCAGCGAATTGACGTTGCCCGAAGTGCGCACCAGCAGTGTCATGAATCTCGCGGCGAATTGCGCATGCGGCACGTAAATCTGCGGCGTGGCGGGCCGACCCAGACCGTACTGTGCAACGTCCGTTGCCACGCCCACCACTTCGCGGAACGGGGAGTCGTCAAACGTTCCGTTGTTCTGACCGGCGCGGATCTTCTTACCCAGGGGCAACTCGCCGGGGAACCACAAGCGCGCAGCGGTTTCGCTGATCACGCAGACAAACGGATGCGACGCGTCGTCGCGCGCCGTGAAGTAGCGCCCTTGCCGCAGTGGAATTTGCAGCGTCTGGAAATAACCGGGGCTCACGATATAGCGGTCGGGTGAAATCTGTTCGCCGGGTCGGGAGGCTCGCCCTTCGATCACGTAGCCGGTGCGATCGAAATCGCCATTCAGAGGAACCACGCTGGCCATCGCCGCTGCCTGTACGCCGGGGATGGCAAGCAGGCTGGAAAGCGTGCGGTCGAAGAAGCCGGTGACTTCGCGGGGCTTGGCATAGCGTACCCGCGGCAGGGCCACCGAGGCAGTGATCACACCGCGCGGTTCGAAGCCGGGATTGACGCCGCGCAATCGCAGAAAGCTGCGGCCCAGCAGCCCTGCGGCCACCAGTAACACTAGGGCCAGCGCAATCTGTCCAGCCGCAAGGAGTTGGCGCAGGTGGTTGCGGCGGTCGCCGGCGACCCGAGCGCCGAGCCGGAGGCCGTCGTCGCGAGTGGCGTCTCCCAGGCGCAAGATGGGCGCTGACCCAAAGAGAATTGCGGCGGCGAGCGAAAGCGCAATAGAGAACACCAGCACACGGAGATCGAGGGAGATGTGCCCGGCATCGGGCAGCACGCGTATCGCCGCGGCCGTAAGGGCGGAAGTGCTCCACCACGCGAGCACAATGCCCGCAGCTCCACCGGCTAAACCAAGCACCAGGCTCTCCGAAAGTAACATGCGCGCAAGGCGCACGGTCCCAGCGCCGAGTGCTGAGCGGATCGCGATCTCGCGGCGGCGCGCGCTCGACTTGGCCAGTAGTAGATTCGCGATATTGGCGCAGGCGATCAGCATAAGCGTCAGCACCGCGCCCTGCAGGCCGATCAGGCCTGTGCGGACGCTGCGCGTCATATCATCGCGCAGGTTCACGATACGCGCCGCCACGTGGGCGTCTTCCACCGGGTGAGCCCGTTCCATATCGCGCGAGCGCACGTTGAGATCGGCCTGCGCCTGCTCGATCGAGATTCCGGCACGGAGGCGGACGATGGATTCCAAGTGATGACCGTCGCGTGACCCTGGACCGAAGTTTTCCCCCAGAGCGCGGTAGAGTTGCGCGGGTTCGGAGGCGAGGCTGGGTGGCAACAGCGGCATCTCGGGCGGTGCGACGCCAACTACGGTATGCGCTCGCGCATCCAGCAGAATGGTCTGGCCCAGAATGTGGAGGTCGGAATGAAAACGCTCGCGCCATAGCGGGTAAGAGAGCACCACCACGTCGTCCTGTCCATCACGGTCCTCGGCGGGCAGCAAGAATCGCCCCAGGTAGGGATGGATGCTCATGACCTTGAAGTAATCGTGCGAGACCAGTAGGCTGGCAACGCGCTCCGCGCGTCCCGAGCCGGTGAGGATGGGCTTGTAGTAGGAAGAGAAAAGCGCCGCCGATTCCATGGTGGGACTGTTTCGTGTCCAGTCCGTGAAATCGTCGAACGAGTTGGGTCCGCGGGCGTCCCCGGAGCGTTCAGATGTCCAAAGCATCGCCAGCCGGTCGGCGTGCGCATAAGGCAGCGGACGCAC
>Ga0209648_10002770_pt1 | contig 14612 bp, 9 predicted proteins | sample GraSoi2013_115cm_FD_185830 | JGI IMG/M metagenome (GOLD analysis project Ga0209648, IMG submission 185830) | Grasslands soil microbial communities from the Angelo Coastal Reserve, California, USA - Sample 9_17_2013_115cm (SPAdes) (version 2) | ecosystem: Environmental > Terrestrial > Soil >...
ACTCGATCTTTCTCTGATCGTCGCCGGCACCAAGTATCGCGGACAGTTCGAAGAGCGCCTGAAGACCATCATGAAAGAGCTGATGGAGTCGCAGAATTCCATCATCTTCATCGACGAGCTGCACACCCTAGTCGGTGCGGGATCGGCGGAAGGCTCGCTCGACGCGGCCAACATTCTGAAGCCGGCCCTCTCGCGCGGCGAGATTCAGTGCATCGGCGCAACCACGCCCGCTGAATACCGCAAGTCGATCGAGAAAGACCGCTCTCTGGAGCGCCGCTTCCAGGCAGTGAAAGTTCCGCCGCCAAACGAAGCCGACGCCATCAAAATTCTTTTCGGCATAAAAGAGCGCTACGAAAAATTCCACGCCGTCACCTACACCGACGATGCCATCAATTTTTCCGTGTCGCATTCGAATCGCTATATTCCCGACCGTTTTCTGCCGGATAAAGCCATCGACCTGATCGACGAAGCGGGCGCCCGCGTGAAACTGCGCCAGACCACGCTTCCCGAAGAGTTGACGGAAGTCCAGAAGCGGATCAAGTTCATCGTCCATCGCATGGAGAACGCCATCGCGAACCACGAGTTCGAGAAGGCGCGTTTCTACTCGGACGAAGAACGCAAGGAGCGCGAGAACCTGCGCGCCCTTCGCGAAAAATACCACCTCGATGAATCCTCCACCGGCGTAGTCGGTCGGGAGGACATCGAGGACGTGGTATCGCGCTGGACCGGCGTGCCCATCACTTCAATTAAAGAAGAAGAAACCCAGAAACTGCTGCGCATAGAAGAAGAGCTGCACAAGCGCATCATCTCGCAGGAAAAAGCCATCAGCGCTCTCGCTCGCGCCATCCGCCGCAGCCGTGCAGGGCTGAAGAGTCCGAATCGCCCCATCGGCTCGTTCCTCTTCCTCGGACCGACCGGCGTTGGCAAAACTGAAGTCGCTCGCACTCTGGCACACTTCATGTTCGGCAGCGACAAAGCTCTTGTACGTTTCGATATGTCGGAGTTCATGGAGAAGCACTCCGTTTCGAAACTGATCGGTTCGCCCCCAGGATACGTAGGCTACGAAGAAGGTGGCCAACTGACAGAACGTGTCAAGCGCGCTCCGTATTCTGTCGTTCTGCTAGACGAAATCGAGAAGGCGCACCCCGATGTATTCAACATCCTGCTGCAGGTTTTTGAAGACGGCCAATTAACCGACGGCCTCGGGAACACGGTCGACTTCAAGAACACCATCATCATCATGACGTCGAACATTGGCGCGCGGCACCTGATGAAGCGCGAGGGCCTGGGCTTCCAGTCGTCGAAAGACGAGATGGTTTCCGAAAAGGTTGAAGACCTGGTGAGGAGCGAGGTCAAGCGCACCTTCAATCCGGAATTCCTGAATCGCGTGGATGAAATCATCCTGTTCATGGCGCTCAGCGAAGCCGACCTGATCCAGATTCTCGAACTCATGGTCAGCCAGCTGAACCAGAATCTCGCCCAGCGCTCGATCACCGTAACCGTGGCCGACGAGGCGAAGAAGTGGATTCTGAACCAGACCCTGACCGACCGCAGCTACGGAGCGCGTCCGTTGCGCCGAGCGTTGCAGAAGTACATCGAAGATCCGCTGTCGGAAGCCCTGATCCAGGGGACGATCACGACGAGGCCGGCGTTCATCGAAGTCTTCCTCGAGGCCAACAAGCTGTATTACCGTCCGGTGGACGCGGAGAAGACCGAAGGAGTACTGCTGTACGAAAGCTAGCAAACAGCCATCAGCACTCAGCCGTCAGCGAAAGCTGGCGGCTTTTGTTTTTGCTCGTGTAGGGACGGACGCATTCGTCCGTCCAAGCCGAGCGAAGCTCGGCAGGCTTCCGGCCCGGCAGCGACGAGTCAAAGGCTTCTTGGGAAGGAAGCACAGAATCTCAAAGAGCGGCAAATTGGCCGAATATTCTCACACTGCCAGACGGCGACTGGCTTTACTCCTAAGGCTTTCGCTGCTTCGACTCGACCACCGGAATACCGCACACACCTGCCAGCCTTTGTCGAAAGTCATCCCAATCACGACCCTCTCGAGCGAGAACTTCAGCGACATCGAACCAGTGGTTTGTAGTTGGCGACTCGGCTTGGAGCTTCAAGAGTTCGAGGTCCTGTTTTGAGATTATTGTCCAGAACTCAGGGAACCCGCGTCTTTTTGCCTTCTGGTGCGACTTCTCCGCCTCACCAGCGCGGTTGTGCGCATTGCTGACATCCGTACCGCCTTTTACTTCGATGGCAACCCTGAGATGGGTGCGATCGCTTACTTGCTCCTGCACGCTGACATCAGGGTCATGCGCCAAATCAATGAAGACGATTCGCCCCGCCGAGTTTTTCAATGTAAGCTTTTTCTCGGTCGCTTCACTAATGTATGTTGCGACAATCTCTTTGACGGCAACGAAGACGTCTTTCATAGCTGTCTTCCCGATCTGTGTGTTATTGGAACCCTGCAACTGAGATCCAAATGTGAGCAGCGGTAGTTCGTGCAGGTCGCGCTCCGTGATCTTCGGTATCTGCCGTACAAGTTCCGCCAGCGGATTCGCCATCGCTTGACAGAAGTTAGGCACGAAGGGCCCCGTTTTCTTAGAAATCGTGCCCGATTCCTCCATGCTCTTGAACCGACCCATTCTCGTCGAGCCTTTGTAGAAGCTCTTCTGTGGAGCGCCCAAGAGGAGGCGATAGTAGCCGACCAGGGAAGGCTTGGTCTCAATAACTGCGGGGACAGGGAATACATATTCATCGCGAAGCCCCGCCGCCGCAAGAATCTTCTGGACATCCCCTGGCACGTATTCGCGAATCTGCTCTTTTACTATGCTCTGGTCGAGTTGGCCGAGAGCCTCGGAAAGCGCATCCATAAACCATTGCCTCCGAGCGGCGACCAATAGTTGATAGAAACGGACCTGGCGAGCCGGGCTAGGCGGGTTCAGAACGAGGGCGACAGTCGCTGCGCCGGAGGTCGGAGTGGTTTTCTTTGTACCTTTAGGCATCAGAATCAATCACGACTACTCACATTTCTTCGACTTGCGAAACACCAGCCAGTAGCAATGCTGACGTCTAGTATGGTGCGCCGTCTTCCACTTCGGGTCGATGATCGGCCCTTTGCGAATTTTCACTATGCAGTCGCAGGGCATAAACCCAACTTTGCGTGCAGCGTTTATCAGTTCGATGTGCGCCCACTGGTAGCGGTGATGGTGAACGTAATCGGTGATCTTACAGAGCAGGATGCCTTCTGCCTTCAATACTCGATAGGCTTCGCAAACGAACGGCGGGAACGTATGAGTAAAGGTGTAATGGTTTTCCTTCGACGAGCGCACCACTAGACCGAAGCGTGTACCGAAGTCTTTCTTGTTGTCCTTGCCCTGATTCGGAATGTGAGGAGGGTCGTATACCACCACATCGAAACTCCCATCCCGAAATGGCATTGCTGTGTTATCACCAACCAAGCTAGGCCGATGCCGCGATTCTATGTCCAAACCGACGACAGGCCTCTTACTCCCCCTCCAGAAGCGCCCACCGTTCACAGTCGAATCGAGAATTCTCCTCGGCTTTTTGCGCGGATAAAAATCGAGCATCCTCTCAAGCAACTCCGCGTCTTCCCCGTCCCAGACGGATGGAAGTGGGTCGTATTTTGAAACCTTGCCTAGATGAGGCTTCCTTGGTGACAGAAGCGGCTGGAGAACAGTGGCCATCGTGGGGAATATCCCTTGTACACTCTCGTTGTTCATAGTGGCAACTGTGAATCGTTCGCAAAACAGGTGCCACCTGTGGATTTTTCTGAGACTTACGTTCAGAGTTTTACATAGGTGTTCGGCGAACACAAGGCGAAATCGCCAGCGGAAGGCCGACCTGAAGGTGGCACCCGTGTGGCAAAATGGCTTCCATCATCATGCCTGACCGCAATCTGATCGACCTCAGTCACACCGTCGAGCACGGCCTCGTCACCTACAAAGGCCTGCCCGCTCCCATCATCTGCGACTACCTGAGCCGCGAAGCGTCGCGGAAACACTACGCGCCGGGAACCGAGTTCCAGATCGGCAAGATCGAGATGGTCGCGAACACCGGAACCTACCTGGACTCTCCATTTCACCGCTATGCCGATGGCAAGGACCTGGCGAAACTGGAACTGCAACAACTGGCGAACCTCCCCGCGATCAAGACATCGGCCCAGCACCAGCAGGCGATCGATATCTCATGTTTCCCGCGCGGAGAGAGTCTGGCAGGCAAGGCGGTGCTGGTCGAAACAGGCTGGTCCAGGCACTGGAACACTGCCCAGTATTACGAGGGCCATCCGTTCCTGACCGAGGATGCGGCGCGCTTTCTGGCCGACAGTGGAGCCGCACTGGTCGGAATCGATTCGCACAACATCGACGATGTCCAGGACTTGCGGCGCCCAGTTCACACCATTCTTCTACGAAACGAAATTCCCATCGTCGAGCACATGACGAACCTCGCAGCACTTCCGCACGTGGATTTCAGGTTTTTCGCCGTGCCGGTGAAGGTGAAGGGGTTTGGAACGTTTCCGGTGCGGGCTTTTGCGATTGCCTAATGGCTAGCGAAAGAACTTTAAACTTCTCCAACGAACGGGAAGGGCACGAGTTCACTCGTGCCGTTAAGGCGTTGAAAATGTGTTCGCGCTTCAGCGCTGGAGGCGTGCTTTTCGCGCCCTCACCTCTTTCATCACTCATGTCTTTCATCACAAACATCTGTGACCTGCATCACAGACGTCCCCCAGGCAAGCGCTATATTATTTCCTCTGAGTGGGGCGGTCCGAGATGCGCCCGTCGTCGAAGCTGCCCCAATGCCACTTAGAGTCGTCTTGCTAAGTCCTTATTCCGGAATATTTTGCATATAAGTCTCGGCAAATCAATATTTTGGAGTCTGAACAGCATATAACTCGATGATTCCAAATGGGAGGGAGGGGGAGGGGGGTACCCAGTGGTACAGACCGGGCACTTCCCTGACAAAACAGACCGGGGAAAACCTTATGGGCAACCACGTCCGAACATAAGCAAAAGGCGCTGACGGAAATTTAGCAACTCTGGCAGTGGGCCTGCAAAGAACGGAGCGCGTAACTCCTCTGTTGCAACAAAGACACAGTCTGATCCGGAAAGTTCGATTGACCTCAGAAGCGACTTGTGGTTAACTCCTCTGAATCGGGGCTGGCTCATAGCGGTAGCTTGGGAATGTGTGGCAAAAATTCCGGGGCGTGAGACCGAGGCGCGTCATGAAGTCCAGCTGGTTTGCAGTTCTCGCAGTATCCCTTCTAACTTTGACCTTGAGTGCCAGTGCGCGGGAGATGGTCCTGCCTGCCGGTACGCTTCTGCAGTGCACCATGAATGAACCGAATTTTTCTTCTTCCACCGTCGCGGTCGGCGATCCCGTGCTCTGTCATCTGCACTCGGTGACGGAATTCGGCCAGCAGGCGTTTCCGCGCGGCAGCTACTTGGTCGGACATCTGGAATCGGCTCAGGACCCCGGACACTTCTGGGGCAAGGGCAACATGAAGCTGATGTTCGATCGCATCGGCATGCCAAACGGCGATATGCCTTTGGATGCGAAAGTAATCGCGACCCGCGGCTACAAGGTCAATAAAGACGGCGACATCCGGGGCAAGGGGCACGCCAAGCGTGACATCGTCGAATGGATGTTGCCGCCGCTTTGGCCGTGGAAGATCATTATGCTGCCGGCACGCGGTCCGCGTCCCACGCTGAAGGGCGAGAGCATGCTCACGCTGCGCCTGATGGATGATGTGCAAATCCCGCAGGTCTCTGCGGCCAATGGACCGGATTGGCATTTCTTTGGTCGTCCGCGGATGGAAAACGATTCGTATTATCGCGGTTCATCCTATAGCGGTTCGGCCTATAGTGGTTCGGCCTATAACGGATCCAGCGACAATTCTATTCCTCAGTTGGCGGTGCGCCAGGTGGCTAGCGAACCGCCGACGGCTGAGGAAATTCCGCGGGTTACCTACGCCAGCTACATTTCCAAAGATGCGGTGGGCGGCGGCGGCGCAGCCCCGGGAGTACCGCTGTTCGTGCTGAAGACGGGGATGGTTCTAGCGGTGGGCAATTACGTCTATCAGGACGGCCGCATCAGCTACGAACTCGCCGGTGGCGGGAACGGAGTGATCAGCACAGATGAAGTGGACTGGAGCACGACCACTCGGGTGAACAGCCAACGCGGCGTGCGAGTGACGCTGCGCGGTGGACACCCGAACCAGGCAGCGCCGGGGCTGTAGCTCAGTAGAGACGGGGCTTTGCCCCGTCTCCGGCAACGAGCAACGCCGAGCCGCGGCCAAGCCGCGTCTCTAGGGGAAGGAATGGCCGTTGGCGAAAGCTGGCGGCTTTTCTGTTTCTGGTAAGTTCGTCGCAAATGTTTCCTGCGACTTCGGCACCGGGAAAATGATCAAAAAGAGTACGCATACTGCGGAAGTCTCCTGCCGAGGTAATTTATGGACAAGGTCAATATTGCCGAAAAATTCTCGAAAATTCCCGAACGCTGGAAACCACATATAGTGGGTGAACTCAACGGACAGCACGTCAAGCTGGTGAAGTCCATGGGCGAGTTCGTATTTCACCATCATGAGAACGAGGACGAGATGTTCCTGGTGGTGAAGGGGCGCTTCCGCATGGATTTCCGCGACCGGCACGAGTGGATCGAGGAGGGCGAGTTTATCGTAGTGCCCCGTGGCGTCGATCATCGTCCGGTGGCGGACGAAGAATGCTGGATCCTGCTGTTTGAACCCGCCACGACGCTGAACACCGGCAATGTCGAGAACGAACTAACGCTGCACGAGCTCGACCGGGTTTGACGTTACCTTCGGCCTTCCGTCACGCGACTTCTGTACCCTACACGGCTTGGCGCGAATGCGTCAGGATATTAGCTGTTGCCCGGGTCTCCTCCTTGCCGGGCCTGACGGCTCATGTCCCATTCCGATAGCGCCGAAAATCGCGGGGAAAGCGAAGTGGTTGAAACCTGGCAGCGGTTTGTGCAGGGGCTGCTGGGCGTGCTGGCGCTGGTCGGCGCTGGAGTGATGGCGCACTACTACGCTCCGCCGGAGACCGCCGGGCTCGAGCAGCAGGTACACCAGCTCTCGCGCGAGGTGGCGGATCTGGAACGGCAGCAATCGTTTTCGTCGGTGGCGGTGGACGATGCGCGGGACTCTGTGGCTTACATCTACGGAATCTATCACGTGTCCGGCGGTGCGCAGAGTTTTCGCGCTCGCGTGTCGGGCACGGGGTTTGTGGTGGCGCCGGGCCTCTTGGCCACCAATCGCCATGTGGCCGAGCCCTGGTACGGCGACCGGGAAGTCACGGTGGCATTGCGGAAGGGCGGATCGCCGGTCCTGGAAACGCTGGTCGCATACTTTCCGGGCTCGCCGCTTCCGGTAAAACTGGAGACGGCGGTACTGGCCACACATGGGGATCTGGCTGTGGTGCGCTTCGAAACCACAGCCTTCACGAAGAAACTACAACCGTTGACTCTGTCCCAGACACTGCCGCATGTGGGCGAGTCGGTGAGCGTGCTGGCTTATCCGATGGGAGTGACGGGCATGGTGGCGAAGTCGCCGGCGATAGTGTATGAGCGGCTTTCGTCGCATCCGGATAACGCCGACACAGCGGGTGAACTGGCGGCGCTATCGTTGATCAGGCCTTCGGCGACGTTCGGGCATATCGGCGATGTAACCGGCGACAAGCTGATCTACGACGCGCCCACGGCGCGGGGAGGCAGCGGCGGACCGGTGCTGAACCTGCGCGGCGAAGTCGTAGGCATCAATTCCGCCTACATCGACGGCTTCTCGGGAGGCACGCTGGGGATCACCGCCGCGGAGTTGCGTCCGCTGATGGAAGCCGCAAAGCGCGCGGATTTGGAGGCGGCCGCTGAAGAATCAGGTGTCAGGTCTCAGGTGTCAGGTCTCAGGTAGAACGTCTAGCCTCTCCACTGGGAGCTGAGAACCGGGAACTGAGAACTTCTTGTCCGCGCAAGCGGCGCTGCTTTCCTCTGTTCGAAGCCTCGTCCCACACAGACAAAGTGCCTTATCAGTTACATTTGTAACCTGCTGATTTGAATAATAAATTGGCCTCATGCCCGTTCGCAGATTAGGATAAATCCCAGATAGTAGCCGTGTGTCCGCGCAATTCCGTGTAATTGGTTTCCACTGGCCAGTACGAAGAGCCTTTCTTCAAAGAGGTCTGATCATGATAAAGAATTGTCTATTTGCGGTGGCTTTGCTGAGTCTGGCGCTGGCTGGCGGTTGCGCTAAGGGCGGCAACGGCGCGGGCAACGGAATTACTGTCACCGTTAGCGACGGCAACCTGGCGGCGTTGTACGTAACCCAGTCGGTGCAGTTTACGGCTGCGGTGACGGGTACGACGAACACGGCCGTTACCTGGAGTCTGAGTGGCACGGCATGCACGGGCACTCCGAATCCGTGCGGGACGATCGACCCTACCGGCCTATATAAGGCGCCAGCGACGGCGCCGAATCCAGCGGCAGTGACGTTCACGGCGACATCGCAGGCCGACTCCACCGCAATTGGGAGCCTTGGGGTGAAGGTAGTACAGGTCAAGGTGGTCGTGACTCCGACGCCAGTGACGGTTGGGGCGGGACTGGTGCAGCAGTTCACCGCCGTTGCGGTCCCAGACAGTGCGCCGCAAACGTTCACTTGGACGTGCACGCCAACGAGCAGTTGCGGGAGCCTCGTTCAAGACTCAACCACTTCCGGTCTGGCGGTCTATACTGCACCGTCGTCCACCGGGAGCGTAGTGGTGTCGGCGACTTCGAAAGTGGCACAAATTCCCGTATCCGCGGGAGTTGGCACTGCAAAGGTTACGGTGGCGGCCTCGCGCCTGCCTTCGGGCACATACGCATTCCGGTTTTCGGGCTATGACGCCAGCAATCATGCCGTCGCCGCGGCGGGAAGCCTCACCCTTGCCGCGAACGACACGATCACGGCGGGAGTTGAAGATGTGCTGTCTGCCAGCGGGCCACAGCAGTTCGCCATCATCTCGGGCTCGTACAGCCCGAGTTCCGGCAACAACAACAGCAACAACTTAGGGACGCTTACGCTGAACTTAGGCGGAGGCGCCACGAATAAATACACTGCGGTTCTCACTTCGTCTGGCATCATTCGGATGATTGAGTCCGACAGCACGGGTCGAACCGGCTCCGGCGTCATGCAAAAGTCGTCGGCAAATACGATCTTCAACAACGGCGCCCAGACATTCGTATTCGGATTTACCGGTGTGGACTTGCCCGGCAACCGGGTCGGCTATGTTGGCATGCTGCCGATGAACGGAGGGGCGATCACCGGCGGCCTGCTCGACTCCAACGACAACGGCAATACGAGCAACGTGTGTGGCGCGCCGCCCTGCGCCGTTACTGGCAATTACTCCGCTGACCCGGTCATCCCTGGGTTGTGGCACATGACGCTGACCTCAGGCACGACGCTCAATTTCGACTTCTTTGTTTCTGCCGGGCAAACCACCAACGCGACCGCTCCCAATCCGCTAACGCTCTACGCCATTTCCACCGACCCGATCGATGCGATTCATCCCGCGCTTTCTGGATCGATGGTCTATCAGTTCCCCATGACCTACAACAACGCAGCCTTCTGCTCGGCGGCGACGTCGCAGTGTACCTCCGTTTCCAATCTGACGGGAGCAAGCGCGAACGTCTCACTGACCTTCGCCACGACTGATGGCACGTCGAACGGAACGGGGGGAGCAGGGGGCTTCACGGGTAACTTCGACCAGAACAATGACGGGACGATTCTTTCGGTGTCGTCGTTCTCGTACACGTACGTGGCGACCAGCGGCGCCAACGGACGATACACCTTCCAGATGCTGGGCAATCCGAATGCGAGCCCGGTGGTCGCGCCGCTTCCGTTCATTCTGTATGCCAGCGGGGCGAATCGTGGTTTTCTGCTCGATCAGTCCAGTCCGTCGGTAATGACTGGGACAATGGATCCGCAGCCGTCGAAATCGTCTTACGCGCCGACGGAGTTGCCTGGCACCTTTGCGGCGGCAACGATCAGCGACAGCGATCCCACGCTTGCACCGGTAGTCCAGAACCTGCTGCTTACGTCGCCCGGAGGGTCGGCGTTCAACGTCACAGGAGCGCAGAACCCCAATAACCAACCGCTGACCGGGATGTACACAATGACCGTCACCGGCACGGGCTCAATCACCCTAACCGCTCCACCTCCACCGTCGGTCGCGACGAATGCGATTTACGCCATCGGCTTCGATGTTGCAAATTCCGTGATTACGGATTTCATGATGATCGGGACGACTAGCGGGACCCCGAGTTCCATCATTTTTGCGCAGGAGTAAGAGAAGGCAGAAGGTTAGAAGTCGGATTGCGAAGTAGACACCCAAGCCTTGCGCGTTGCCTTCGCTCGTATATATACGCCCACCAGTCTTCCCGGGCCCGAATAAGTCAAAACCTTAACCACCGGGGACACAGAGGAGCACAGGGGAAAGGAATCACAGTTTCCTTGTGCTCCTCTGTGTCCCCTGTGGTTAGTTTTTCTATTTCCCGCGGAGCACGGTTTTTGCAGTGGCGAGATTGTCAAAACGGTCGTAAGCGCGAACCACCAAAACATGGTCATTCGCGGTGTTCTCGGCCATCGGAGCTGACGTAGCTTCGGGTTGCGGCACGGCAACGCGAAAGTCGTAGTCTTCTGTTTTGGAATCGGACAGGTGGCCAACCGGTTCGACGAACTGCCAGTCGCCGCCATCGAGCGAGTACTCCGCCCGCTTGATCGGGGAGAACGAATCGCTGGCGCGGAAGTGGACGTGGATCTGCTTCCCGTCGGGTGTGGCAGTCAGGTTGTCGATGACGGGAGGAGTGGTATCGACCTCGAAGCGGGTGCTGACACGTTCAGCGTAGAGGGCTTCTCCGGGTGAATGCGAGGGCGCGTCGGAGGCAATGACCTTCACGGTGTAGCCGCCATCAGGTAAGAGACTGGCGTCAAAAGAATAGTAGCGATCGGACAGGTTGTTCTTCAGCGGCAGCCAGCGCGATTCGCCGTCCCCACGGTAGTAGACGCTGTAGATGAGCTGGTCGTCGTTGTCGTCATGAGCCAACCAATGGATGCCGACCGAGTCACGGTCGCGCACGGCGGGAGGTGGAGGATCGAAGCGCGGCTGCCCCTGTCCCTGCCCGGGCGGCTCGCTGCCCGTCACATGCGAAGTCGGCTGATAGCGGTATCCGGGCTGCACGGTGATGTCGTCAATTTCGGGGGCAACGTTCTTGGGCAGGTAGTTCAGCAAGACGGCGTCAACGCGCGGAGCGGGATTGCCGGCATGGAGCACAGACTTCCACTGCACGAAGCGCGCAGGCGGAACGTTGAGTTCGGCAGCGCCGGCGAGGGCGAAATTAATGCGCGTCCAGTGACTCCAGTTGCGGTCGGGATTGTCGACATTGCCGCTGCGCGCATAAATTTCGACATTGCCAACGGTGCGGACGGTGGCGCGTCCCCAGAGGGAAAAAACGCGCGCGTCGAAGACATCGCTTTCGTACGTGCCTTCAGACTCGGGGCCAGGACCGAGGACAAAGATTTTTCCCAGATTGCTGCCTGAGGCAAAAAGCCCTCCGCCGGGCGCGGCGGCGAAGGCGGTGATTTGTGTGGCGCTGGCTTTGATCAGATCGGTGAAATCGTCGACGCCGTTGATGGCGAAAATGTGACCGCGATTGCCGGTGCCGGCGAGGAGGCGTCCGTGCTGATCGAAGGCAAGAGCGTAGACGAGGTCTTCGTGGGAACTCCACAGGCGCGCCGGGGCGCCATCGGGCGCAATGCGATAAATCTCGGAACCGCCGGTGGCGCCCGCGCCGGGCGCGGGAAAGGGCGTCGTCATCATGGGCGTGGCGGGAGCTGGGGTGACATTGCCACCTGGTGCAGGCGAGGCCGGTGCGGGAGTTGTAAGGGTGATGCCCATTCCCGGCGTCGTGCCTCCGGGGCGCTTATCGCCCGTAGCGGCAGCGTAGATATTTCCGGCGCCGTCGATGGCGAGCGCGGTAATTTCCTTCTTCGGCGCGCTGTAGAGAACGAAGGCTTCGCCATTCGGCGCGATGCGATAGACAAGTCCGCTGCCATCGGAGCCGGCAATAAGGTTTCCTTTGGGATCGAGTGCGAGAACGCGAATGTGGACTTCATCGCTCTTGAAGAAGAGCGAGTGCTGACCGTTCGGGCTGATTTTGTAGATTTCGCCGCGGTCGCCGGTGGCGACATAGAGGGCGCCGGCATTGTCGAGAACGATGTCCCAGATGTACTTCGAGCCGGGATCGAAGTAGGGTGTCGCGCTCCAGAAGGCTTTCGCGCCAGCCTGGGCGGGGGCAGGGCCTTTCACGGGCCCGATGCGATAGACCTTGCCGTCAGGGGCAGTGGCAGCGTAGACGATACCGTTCTTGTCGGCGACCAGCGCCTGCACCTGCAATTCCTGCGGCTCGAAGATCGTCGCGGTTTGACCGTCGGGCGTGATGCGATAGACGCGGGCCGGGGATCCGGCGGCGGCGTAGATATTGCCGCCGGAATCGGATGCGATTGACCAGATGTAGGTCGAGGGCGTGGTCGCGAGCGCTTTGAAAACCGGGGCAAGCTCGAGGCCGCCCTCACTGCGCAAGGCGACGCCTTTGGGAGTGCCCTTGATCAGTTCGTCGAATTTGGATTGTTCCCAGGTGTGGGTGCCCTCGGCGAGAGCAAATACGGAAAGGGCGATGGTGGAAACAATGAGTGCTGACACTAGGGCGAACGTCTTACGAGCCAAAGTCATAACCTCGTCTCGATCATTGTTGGGTCTCCCGATGTCTAAAAGCCGAATTCCACCGTGGCAAAGATCTCCGCCAAAGGCCTCATTCAGGACTGAAATAGCTTCTGGTCAATGAACGTGTACAGCCTTGACACGCGACCATCACGCTCTTCGAGGAAGTCTGTTCCCGTGTAGTGGAACGGTTGACCTGGCATCCCGCTTCCCCACCGGCAAGTCGCTACATTGTGCATGATCTGGATCTCACCCGTTACCGTGTAGCGGTATTCTGGGAAGTGTTTGCGAATCTCTGTAGCCGCTTCATTGATACCCTCGCGGCCCACAACACGACCGCCGGGGTGAATCCAAAGGCAATCTTCGGTGTAAGACTCCGAGAGCAATGCCGCACGCTTGAGGGGATCGAGCTCTATAAAAATCACATTGAAGTTCCGCATAAGCAGTTCAGAGGAAGTTGCCTTCATAAATGGATCCTCCCTAAACATCGTGCAAGACAATTTAACTAAATAGACCAAATAGCTGCTCTTCGATCGCCCACCTCATTTTAAGGGAGTGGAGGGCCGGACGTCCCCGCCCGGCGACGGGCGAGGCGCCCGTCGCTCCACCTGAGCGCCACCTACTTGATGCTGATCGTCAGCATCTGCGCGCCGGAAACGACATAGTCGAGCGGATCGGTGGAAGCTTCGCTGACCGACGATTCACCGAGCACGACCATGTCCTGTGTTCCGCGCAGGTTGTCCATGACGTTCATGACGGAAAGCGGCAGCGTCGGCATCACTTTGTCGGCGACCATGGCTTCGGGATCGGACTCGAAAAGCGAAACATAGAGGCGATCGTTGGCGCGCTCTTTGTTCAGCAATGCAATCGTCGGCGCCAGGCCCAGACCATGGTTCATCATCGGCGTACCGCGGTGCATGCGGTCAAGGGTATCCCCGTCGCTGACCAGGATGCGCAGCGTTCCTTTCGAAGTGGAGGTCGGAATCCGTATGGGAATCTGGCGCACCAGCCGCTCACCACGATACGGACGAATCACGGTCTCAACCACAATCTGGTCGCCGGGACGAGCTTCCGTCATATCGGTGCGCGAGGCTTCCAGGCGAGCGGAGCGACGCTCGCGGACAAGATCGAAATCGAGCTTCACGCCTTGAACGTCAGGAGTGTCGTAGGCATTGCTATAGATGCGCCCAAAGCGATCGCCGATGGTGGCAGCGGCCAAAGCCGCCGCGGGCTGACCGTTGTCTTGCGGGGCAAACATGTTCCGCAGGGAGACGTCGGGATACCCCTTCACGCTGAGCACGCCATTCATGCGGTAAGTGATGTCCTCACCATATTCGTTGGTGCCGTGCAGCGCGTTGAAGACGGTGGCCATCATGGCCAGCGGGCTGAGGCGCGCGTTGTTGAGAATCTCGTAGTGGAACTCCTTTGTGGCTGACCCACTGTGCATGGCCATGGTTACCGGAATCATCTTCGACTCCCGCCCGGGCACGCCCATAATGCCGTTCTGGCGGTCTTGGACAAACGCGCCCACCGTCTCTGTGGTGTTGACGATCTTGAACGCATTCAGCGGCGAAGCCAGCGTGGCCAGCACGGCAGCCTTCGTCATCGGTAGATCCACTTCTCCAAACTGCAACAGCGGATGCCCGCAGGCGAGCAACCGCTGCGGATCGACGTAGGTCACGGTGCAGGTGGCGGCAATATCCATATCGCCACGAACCAGCACGGCGCTGACGGCGGATCCGGGCTCGATCGGTTCCGGCTGTTTGCGATCGCTCGCGGAGCCAATGCCCATCACCGGAACGATGCCCGCCGCGGCGAATTGCGACGCGTAGCGCT
>Ga0209648_10002771_pt1 | contig 14610 bp, 10 predicted proteins | sample GraSoi2013_115cm_FD_185830 | JGI IMG/M metagenome (GOLD analysis project Ga0209648, IMG submission 185830) | Grasslands soil microbial communities from the Angelo Coastal Reserve, California, USA - Sample 9_17_2013_115cm (SPAdes) (version 2) | ecosystem: Environmental > Terrestrial > Soil >...
GTCGGCTACGCCGACGACATCCGCGGCGGTGCTGCCTTCCCAAACCCTTGGGACGGCAGTCCAAACGTGACGTTCGACGGTTGTATGCCGGCAGCCTCCTGCAGCTTCGACGCTGGCGCCATCCGCCTTGAGAACGACACCGCTTCGCCGGTTGTGGTCGAGCAAGTCGATGCCCATATCGGTACCTGCCACTACACGTGGGCAGGCGCGTCATATCCCGTCACGCTGGCGCCGGGCCATTCACTCATCACCACGCAGCGGGCTAGCGGCGCGGCCGCCGGCTGTACCGGGCCCACCCCATTGACCTTTGACAGCTCCGACATTCCCAACGCCTTCATATGCATCCCGGACGGCATCATTCCGACGGTCGACGTGACCGTCAACGGCGTCACGACCAGCGCTCCCGATAGCGGCCAAGTCCTCAACACGGGCGGCGTGGACCCGGGCGGCTGCGGGATACCCAAGAACGAGTCGACGCAATGGGTGGCGATCGGGCACATTCCCTGCGTAGGGCAGAGCTTGATCCTTGCCCCTTCGAGCCAGACTCACTCAGTCGGCTCCACGGCCACCGTCACCGCCACCTTCACCAACAGCTGTGGAGACCCACTTTCCGGCGCATTGGTCACCTTCACAGTGAGCTCTGGGCCCAATGCGGGCGTAACCGGTTCTAGCTCCACGGACACCAGCGGCAACGCCAGCTTCTCGTACTCGAGCTTGCTGCCCGGAACGGACACGTTGCATGCGTCGGTCACGAATGCTGCAACCCCGCCGTTCACGACGACGTCGGGCCCCGTCGCCGTCATCTGGACGGTCGGATTCGGGCCCGGTGGCGGCAGCTTCGTCATCGGCGACCGGAATGCTGCGACGGGCACCTCAGTGACTTTCTGGGGCGCGCAGTGGGCGAAGGACAACTCTTTGAGCGGCGGCTCAGCGCCGCGGAGCTTCAAGGGCTTCGCTGAGAACCCGACCACGCCGACCTGCGGCAAGGGCTGGACGGCCGATCCAGGCAACAGCACGCCGCCTCCGGCTGGTCCGCTTCCCACCTTCATGGCCGTGATCGTCACCAGTTCGGCTGCCAAGTCGGGCTCGACGATCTCCGGCAACACCCTCCACATCGTCATCGTCAAGACCAACCCTGGCTACGCGGCGAACCCGGGCCACGCGGGCACGGGCACCGTCGTGGCAGTGGTCTGCTAGCGGTCGATTCGCTTCGTTGGGAGGGGGCGCTCGGGCGCTCCCTCCCAACTTCCTCCTAGGCCCGCAGGCTTGCCGGACCCTTCGCGTTCGTCTCACGCGACGGCGGACCGGCGATAGCCGCGGCAAGGACCAAGGCCCAAGCCGGCACCCACGACCAAAGGAACACCGGGTAAATCGCGAATAGCACCAGCAACGCGATCGCTACCAGTACCGACGGCAGCGCATTTCGCAACCATGCCGACACGGCAGGTGCCAGGGTGAGAAGAATCACGACCCCCACGAGCGTCCAGCCGGCCGCGTCCCACGAGGACGCGTAAGTGACCTCTACGCATCGAAAGGTGGCGCCGGCGCCCGAACACTCGCTGACGCTGCCTTCGATCACGTAGTACAGCAGCGGCACTGCAGCGGCAATGGGCGCGAGAAATATCAGGTAAGACTGGAAGGGCCTCCATCGGCGACCCGCAAGGCCGAGTATCAACCCGATGGCAAGGAATACGGCGAACCAGAGCCAGGACTCATGGTGCCAGTCAATCGTCACGAGGAAGCGAGTCTACCCGCCCGGATTCTTCGAAGTTTCTCGGCCCAACCGCTCACAAGATCACTCCGCGGCGCAGTGATTCACGGGCCGACAATTCGAATTGTCCAGAAGTCCGATGAGAGGCTCGACTGGATGAGGTACGCATACGGCAGCGTGAAGTAGCCCGCGAGGCCCCACCGGGGACCCCACGAGTTGCGCACCACGAACCACTGATTCGCGTCCTCGTAGCCGACGGCCATGACCGCATGGCCGCCGATCGCCCGCTCGCTTGGAGCCGGCATCGGGGCGTGCCCGCTGTTTGCGACGTCCGCACTTTCGAAACTCTCGTAGACCGTGAACCCGAACACGAACGGGTAGCCCGAGGCGAGGCATCCCCTCATCTGGTTCAAGTCCTGGATGAGGCTCTGGTACGAGACCGCGCGGTCGGTCGCCGCGTCCGCATACGCCTTCTCGGGCGGCTTCCGGGTGAACTTCGTGATGTCGTACGGCCACTCCGGCTCGGGACACACGCCCTGGCTCGCCACAGTCTTGATGCCATCGCGGAGCTGAGCGCCGCTGTCGGAGTTGACCGTCCCTTCAATCAGTCGCTCGTTGTAGTAGATGAACAACCGCGACGGCACGAAGTCGGTGAGCTTTTGCTTCATGCGATCGAACTCGATCGCGCCGCCGATCGCGTTGGCCGTGCAGCTTCCGAGCATGCCCTGGTCGTATACGCCGGGGCACAGCGCTCGCAGGTCGGTGGACGGCGGAAGCGCGCTCAGGAACTGCGGCGGTGCCGCGTAGATGTGGTCGCGCTCGTCGGGCAGGTCGGGGATCCAGCCATAGCGGGCGATCTTCCTCGGCTCTGTCATCTGGTCATCTCCTGGCCGCTTGGCAGCCGGCCGTCGCAAGTTTCGGGGCTCCCTTTCGTTCGAAATCGTCGGGGACCTGCAAACGATCACGGTCGATAATCTCACCGCCTGAGGGGCGAGGCGGACCCTTCCCCAACTCCATGCCGGCGGTCCGCCCCGACCGCCGGCCTTCGCTCCCGCCCGCTTGACAAGCTTCATGTGTGTGTGTTTGAATGACCAACCAGATTTGGTTGACCATTCAACCAGCACGAGCAATCCAGGGAGAAAAGGCCTCAGTTGTCAAGCGAAAACCGGGAAAAAATCCTCCAGGCGGCATTCGCCGTCCTGAGCCGCCAGGGCTACGAGAACACCTCGATCAAGGTCATCGCCGAGGAGGCGGGCGTGGCCCAGGGCCTTATCCACTACTACTTCAAGTCGAAGCAGCAGCTGGTAATCGCCGTGCTCTTCGAGGTCTGCAAGAAGATGGACGTATACACGGCGGAGGGAACCGAGGGCGCGATGGCGGCCTTCGAGAACTTCAAGGTTCTCCTCAGGACCCGGCCCGATGCGCACACCCTTTACATCCAGCTGATCGGCGTCGGCCTCCATGACAAGGAGATCGGAGCCGGGATCCGCGAAAACATCCGCACCGAACGCGCTCACGTCGAAGATCTCGCGCGCCAGGTCCTCGCCGAGCGCGAGGCCGATCCGACGCCGGCGCGCGCGATCGCGAGCGCGGTTTGGGCGGGGGTGCTCGGAATCATGGTCCAGAAAATGGTCGACCCGGAGTTCGACGCGGACGAGGCTGTCGACGCTCTCGCCGCCATGTCGCTGTCGGCCGTCTACTCGACGAATTCGGGCGCTTAAGCGCCGCCAAGGAGAGAGGGAAATGTTCGCCAGGTGGGGTCGTTTCGTTTACAGGTTTCGATGGGTCACGCTGGCCGGGTCCGGCGTGCTGCTTGCCATCTCCGTCGCGGGCCTGCTCATGGGCGGCACGCTCACGAGCGGTGGGCCGCTGACAAGCAACCTCGAGTCGGCGCGGGCCGGCAACCTCATCACGTCCGACCTCAAGTCCGGTAGCCCGGCCACATCGAATTTTGTCCTTGTTTTCTCGAGCACGACTCTGTCGGTCGGCGACCCGGCGTACAAGGATGCTGTCACGGCTGCATTGGCGCCGATCCAGGGCGACTCTCGCATAAGCTCGATCATCACGCCATACAACGCGCCCAACGCGCGGGTCGCGCAAGCCTTCACTTCCACGAACGGCCACCAGGCTCTGGTCAGCGTCGACCTCAAGTCCACCGGCATGCAGGCCCGCAAGGACTACGACGCGCTGCGCGCCCAAGTGCACTCGGACACGCTCACCGTGATGGGCACGGGGTTCGTGGCCATCAACGAAGCCTTCAACAAGACGCTCGAGGCTGACCTTCAGCGGGCGGAGTTTGTGACGCTGCCGCTCACGCTTCTGCTGCTCGTCATCATCTTCGCGTCGCTCGTGGCCGCCGGCCTGCCGCTCGGCGTCGGCGTGCTCACCATCATCGGCGGCCTCGCCGGGACGTTCTTCCTGAGCCGTTTCACGGACGTCTCGCAGTACGCGCTCAACATCGTCACCCTGATCGGCCTCGGCGTTTCCATCGACTACTCGCTCTTCGTCGTGAACCGCTTCCGGGACGAGCTTGCGCGCGGCGCCAGCGGTGAAGATGCGATCGCGACGACCATGGCGACGGCCGGGCGGGCGATCACTTTCTCAGGGATCACAGTCGCCGTCGGCCTGTCCGCGATGCTCTTCTACCAGGGCACATTCCTGGCCTCGATGGGAGCTGCGGGCGCGATCGTGGTCGCAGTTGCGGTCATCTACGGCCTCACCTTCCTGCCGGCTCTGCTTTCGATCGTCGGACCCGCCGTGAACCGGCTCCGCATCCCGATCTTCCGGCGCGCCCGGACCGGCGGCGGCTTCTGGCGTGGCCTGGCGACATGGGTCATGCGCCGCCCGCTAGTCGTCCTTCTGCCCACGACTGGTTTCCTCCTACTTGCGGCCTCGCCATTCGTCCAGTTGAGGCTGGCCAACGGCGACGTCGACATGCTGCCCACCCGCCTGGAGGCGAGGCAGGGCTACGACCAGATGACCAACAACTTCCCCGGCCAGGACCAGACGACGTTCAACATCGTGGTCGACTACCCCGACGGCTCGCCGCAAACACCTGCGCGCATCAGCGCTCAGTCGGATTTGGCACAGCGCATCGCCGCCATTCCCGGGGTTCTCCACGTCAGCACCGCCGGGGTGGGCGCGCACATCGTTCTGATCCAGGCCACAACCGCATCGCCCGCGACGTCCGACGCGTCGCGCGCAATCGTCAACTCCATCCGCGGCCTTCCAGGCGTGGGCGACGGCGGCCAGGTGCTGGTGGGCGGCCAGACCGCGGTTGACCTCGACGTGATCAAGTTCATCGTCGACCGCACCCCCTTGGCCGTCGGGTTCGTGGTGTTCGCCACCCTGATCGTGCTGTTTTTGCTCACCGGTTCGGTGGTGCTGCCGTTCAAAGCGGTGCTGCTGAACTTCCTATCCATCGGCGCATCGTTCGGGGCCCTGGTGTGGATCTTCCAGCAGGGACACCTTTCGACCCTGCTCGGCTTCACGCCTCAGTCGATCGACCCGAGCATCCCCGTGATCCTGTTCTCGATCGTGTTCGGACTGTCGATGGACTACGAGGTGCTGCTCGTCAGCCGCATCCACGAGGAGTATGTCCGCACGGGCAACAACACTCTGGCGGTCGCGCACGGCCTCGAGAGGACCGGGCGCCTCATCACCGGCGCCGCGGCGATCATGGTCACCGTGTTCCTGGCGTTCGGTCTTGCCGAGGTGGTGATCATCAAAGCCATCGGCATCGGGCTGGCGATCGCGGTCGCCCTCGACGCCACGCTGGTTCGGGCCCTCGTCGTTCCGGCGGTCATGCGACTGCTCGGCGAATGGAACTGGTGGGCGCCCCGCCCGCTGCGGCGGCTTTACGATCGAGCAGGCCTCGGCGACCTGAGGATCGAACCAGGTCAGGAACCTGAACTAGAAGTGGCGTAATAGGTAGGAAAGGGGCGCGTCGGCACGGCGCGCCCCTGGGTTCCCTCAAACTATTCAGTCAATGGCCGCACACAAGTGGGTCTACCACTTCACGGAGGGATCCGCCGCCGCGCGCAGCGCACACGGAGAGCCGCGCGACCTCCTGGGCGGCAAGGGGGCCGGCGCCGCCGAGATGACCAAGGCGGGCATGCCCGTCCCGCCCGGCTTCACCATCACCACCGAAGCCTGCCGCGCCTACCTCGCCAACAAAGGCAAGTTCCCGCCCGGAATGTGGGAGCAGACCACCACCGCGCTGAAGACCCTCGAACGGAAGACCGGCAAGCACTTCGGCGACCCACACAATCCCCTGCTGGTCAGCGTTCGCTCCGGGGCCAAGTTCTCGATGCCCGGCATGATGGACACGGTTCTCAACCTCGGCCTTGATGAAGAGACCACCAAAGGCCTGACGGCTCTCACCAAAGACGAGCGCTTTGCACTCGACGCCCGCCGCCGCTTCATCCAGATGTTCGGGAAGACCGTGATGGGCATCGATGGCGAAAAGTTCGAGCACGCCTTGAGCGAAGCCAAGAAGCGCGCGGGGGTCAAGACCGACCCCGAGCTGAAGCCCGCGGATCTTCGCAAGCTCGTGAGCAGCTTCCTCGCCATATATAAGGACGCGACGGGCCACGAGTTTCCATCCGACCCGGTCGTGCAGCTGCGGGCCGCAATCGAGGCGGTGTTCAAGTCGTGGAACACCGACCGCGCGAAGACCTATCGCCGCGTGGAGCGCATCCCCGACGATCTCGGCACCGCCGTAAACGTACAGATGATGGTGTTCGGCAACATGGGACCGACTTCAGGCACCGGCGTCGCCTTCACTCGCAACCCGATCGCGGGCAAGAGGGAGCTGTACGGCGACTACCTGGCCAACGCGCAGGGTGAGGACGTCGTGGCCGGCGTGCGGGATACCGAGCCGATCGCGGCTTTGAAGCGCAGGCTGCCCAAGGTCTACGCGGAGTTCGAGGGCTATGCCCGCAAGCTCGAGAAGCATTACAAGGACGTGCAGGACCTCGAGTTCACAGTCGAGCGCGGGAAGCTGTACATGCTCCAGACCCGCTCCGCCAAGCGGACGGGCGAGGCGGCGGTGAGGATCGCCGTCGACATGGTTTCCGAGGGCCTGATCAACCGCAAGGAAGCGGTCGCGCGCGTCGAGCCTCGCCAGCTGGAGCAGCTTCTGTTCCCTCGCGTCGATCCCTCAGCCAAGGTTCAGGCGCTCACGCGCGGCGTGCCCGCCTCACCGGGCGCCGCCACGGGCCAGGCCGTCTTCGACGCCGACACTGCGCAGGAGTGGGGCAAGCAAGGCAAGGCTGTGATCCTGGTCCGCGTCGAGACGAACCCGAACGACGTTCACGGCATGGTCGAGGCCAAGGGCATCCTCACGCAGACAGGCGGCACAGCCAGCCATGCCGCCCTGGTCGCGCGCGGCATGGGCCGCCCGTGCATCGTCGGCGCCAGCAAGGTGATGGTGAACCTGAGCACGCGCTCGTTCTCGGTCGACGGCACCACCGTCAAAGAAGGGGAGGAGATCACCATCGACGGCCTCACCGGCGACGTCTATCTCGGCCGCGTGGCGACCATCGACCCCAAGCCGCTGAGCAAGCATCCGCAGGCGAACGCGATCTTGAGCTGGGCTGACGGGATCCGGCGTCTCGAGGTCTGGGCCAACGCCGACTATCCGCGCGACGCCACCAAGGCGCGTGAGAACGGTGCGCAAGGCGTCGGGCTCTGCCGAACGGAGCACATGTTCATGGAGCAGGACCGGCTGCCGATCGTGCAGGCGATGATCATGGCCACGACCACGAAGGAGCGCGAGAAGCAGCTCGACTTACTCCTGCCGATCCAGCGCAGCGACTTCCACGGGATCCTCTCAGTGATGAAGGGCCTGCCCGTGGTGATCAGGCTGATCGACCCGCCCCTGCACGAGTTCCTGCCCAATCGCGACAGCCTTGTGGACGAGATCGCAACGCTCAAGGCCACCGGCGAGAAACCCGCCGAGCTGAAGCGACTCGAGAAGATCCTCGCTCGCGTGGAAGAGCTGCACGAAGCCAACCCGATGCTCGGTCTGCGTGGCGTGCGGCTGTCGGTGCTGTTCCCCGAGATCACGCGCATGCAGGTGCGCGCGATCATGGAAGCGGCCGCCGACCTGCGCAAGAAGAAGATCGACGCCCGGCCCGAGATCATGATCCCGCTCGTCGGCACGCTCGCCGAGATGAGCGCCGTCCACCGTGAGCTCAAGCCGGTGGCCGAGCTGGTGCAGAAGGAAAAGGGTGTACGCGTGCCCTACAAGTTCGGCACGATGATCGAGATCCCGCGCGCGGCGCTGACCGCCGGCGAAATAGCCACCGAAGCGGAGTTCTTCTCCTTCGGCACCAACGACCTCACGCAGATGACCTTCGGCTTCTCACGCGACGACGCCGAGCGCCACTTCATCGTCCGCTACCTCGAGAGCAAGATCCTTCCGCGCAATCCCTTCGAGACGATCGACGAGAAGGGCGTGGGCCGGCTCATGGAGCTGGCCGTGCGCGAGGGCCGCAAGACGCGGCCGAAGCTGGAAGTCGGAATCTGCGGCGAGCACGGCGGCGACCCGGATTCGATCCATCTGTGCCACCGCATCGGGCTCGACTACGTTTCGTGCAGCCCGTTCCGGGTCCCGATCGCACGCCTGGCAGCCGCCCAAGCCGCCATGGAACCCGCCACCTCCTCCAACTAGGTCGCCTCCCCACGAAGTGGGGAGGTCGGGCTGCGCTTGCGCAGCCCGGGTGGGGAGAGTCCAACTAACTCGCCTCCCCACCGTGTGGGGAGGTCGGGCTGCGCTTGCGCAGCCCGGGTGGGGAGAGTCCAACTAACTCGCCTGCCCACGAGGTGGGGAGGTCGGGCTGCGCTCGCGCAGCCCGGGTGGGGAGACTCGGGCCTTAAGTGCGAGTGGGGCGAGAACGCGACGCTAGACTCGATTCATGCCCGGTTCGAAGCGCCGCAAGGCGATTGCGATCCTGATCTTCCTGCAGGCGATCCTTTTCGGTGTGACCACCCCGATCGGCAACTACTCCCTCCTTCAGTTCATTGCAAGAGACCCGACCTTCGGCGGCGTATCGGGGCCCGGATGGCAGCTCAACCAGAGTGAGCTGAACTTCGACCAGGTATTTGGACTTGCCGTGGCGATCGTCGTCGCCGTACTCGTCTGGAGGGGACTGCCGTTTGCCGTCTACTCCACGGCGGCTCTCGCAGCGCTTGGCGCCCTGTACGGGCTGATTTACACAGGCGCCGAGCTTCTTGTCGTCGGCCCGCGCGCGCTCTCGTTCCTGCTTTTCTTTCCGCTCCCCACGGTGCCGCCCACCGCGATCGCCATCCCGGTCCTCTTCCTCGCACTCGCGGTGATCATCCACAACCGGAACGTCGCCCGCGGGCAAGGGCGAGAACCTCTGCCTGCTCGATAGGGCCCCTTACAGCGCGCGGCGGCCGATCCCCGGGTAGTCGATAACCAGCCCGTCGGCGTCGAAGGTTAGCTCGGCGACGAAGTCTCGCGATTCGGACTCGTAACGGACCAACGAAATGGCGCCGGACTTGCGCACGAATGTGTAGCGCTGGCGGCTGGCATGCACCGATAAGTCGGGAACTGAGACCCAGGCCATCAGGAAGTCCACCGGACCGCCACCCTCGAGCAGACCATGGCGCAGCACGGGCATCGAGTTGGTCAGCGGCGACAGCGCAAGGTCGCAGTCGAGCGCCTCGTCGAATGCGGTCATGGCCCCGCCCGGCGCCGGCATCTCGGCGTTACCACGAGATGACGTGCGCGCCGTCCAGCGGCCCGACCTCAGCCGGCGCAGGTCGAGGCGGCGCGACCAACGCTCGCCGCGTGCGGCCACGAGCAAGCCGGAGGTGATGAAGTCGGAGCGCGTCTCGAGCTTGTAATCCAGGCGATAGCCATGCGGACTCGACCCGATGGCGATCCCCGAGGCGGTCAGCCGGTGGGGTTGGATGAGCACGTCGGCGAACTCGGCGCCGCCGTCCTCCTTCACCCACGCGATGGCTCGCGACGCCATGGCCGATCACAATAGTCAGGTGCCCACTCCAGCGTCCGATGACGCCTTCGCCGAGGTCAAGGCCAAGGTCGACCTGGTCAAGGTCGTCCAGGAGCACGTCCGCCTGACCAAGCGCAACAAGGATTTCTGGGGCCTCTGCCCCTTTCACCAGGAGGACAGCCCGAGCTTCAAAGTCAACCCGCAGATGCAGTCCTGGTACTGCTTCGGCTGCGAGCGCTCGGGCGACGTCTTCACGTTCGTCGAGCTCATCGAGAAGACCGACAAGCGCGGAGCCCTCCAGATGCTGGCCGAGCGCGCCGGGGTGGAGCTTCGCAAGCTGAGCCCCGAGCAGAAAGAGCGCTCCGATTCGCGCAAACGCCTGCTTGCCATGCTCAAGCTCGCCGCCCAGTTCTACGAATACGTCTTGTGGTCGACGCCCGCCGGCGAGCCGGGCCGCCGCCTGCTGGCGACGAGGCAGGTGAACGAGGAGAACGCCCGCCGCTTCCAGCTCGGCTACGCGCCGGCCGGCCGCGGTTTTGCCGAATACCTCCGGGCCAAGAAGCGGTCCCTGGCGGACGCCCAGGAGGGCGGCCTGCTGCGCCGCGACGGCACCGACTTCTTCGCCGAGCGCCTTGTCATTCCCATCCGCGACGAGCGCGGCCAGCCCCTGGCCTTCACGGCGCGGACCGTGCGGGCGGACGAGCAGCGCAAGTACATCAACTCGCCCGAGACGCCCGCGTACGTCAAGGGACGGGTGATCTTCGGCCTGGACCTCGCGCGTGATGAGATTGCTCGCCGCGGCCACGCCGTCTTGATGGAGGGCCAGTTCGACGTGATCACCGCACATGGCGCCGGCATCCAGAACGCGGTCGCCAGCTCGGGCACCGCCCTGACCGACGACCAGGTCCGGCTCCTCAAGCGCTTCACCGACGAGCTGCTTCTGGTTTTCGACGCCGACCGGGCAGGCCGCCAGGCCGCGCAGAAGGCCGTTTTGCTGGCGGCCGCACACCAGATGCGGACGCGGGTCGCCACCGTCACCGGCGCCAAGGATCCGGATGAGTTCCTGCGCGCGGCAGGTGCGGACGCCGCGACGCAGTGGGAGGAGCTCGCGGCCAAGGCCCCGTCAGGCTTCGAGTTCGGCATGGAGGAGGCGGCGGCCGGGCTCAACCTGAGCAACGCCAACCACGTCGAGCTCGCCGCGAGAAAGCTGCGCGACTGGATCGCCCAGTTCCCCGTCGCCCTCCAGGAGGACTATCGCGAGCGGGCGAAGCGCTGGATGGGGGTGTCTGGCCACCTCCTGGCGGCCGAACCGGACGAAAAACGAAGCCCAGGCCGACCGGGCGCCTACAAGGTGGGTAAGAACGGTTTGGAGACCTCTCCCGCGGGGAAAAAGATGACCGTAGGCAGATATCTGCTGCAACTCCTTGCGGTCCGGCCGGTTGCGTTCGATCTTGTGCGAACAAAGATCACTCTTGATGAGTTGGACGAAGAGGACCGCGGTATATACGAACGGATGTTGGAGACATACGAGCGCGGCGGCGTGTCCGGGCTCGAGACGGAGTTGGCGGGGTATCCCGCAGAGGAACAGGACCTGATCAGAAGGGCTTGGGCGGCGCCTCCGCCCAACGTTGACGACGAAGTGGCCGTGGAGCTGGCCGAGCGGATCACGCTCGACCACATGAGAAGCCGCCACAGTGGGATAATCCGCGAGCTTTCCGAGGCTGAAAGAGGGAAGGACTCGGAGCGGGTGGCGCGGCTGGAAGCAGAGGCCAGGGAGCTTGGCCACGCCATCGACGAAATGGAAAGGAGAGGGTGACGATCGCGCGCGCAGCCAAAGTAGCGACCAAGGGTGGAAACCGGGCCGGCAAGGCCGTCGAGAAGCCGGAGCACAGGTTCGAAGACGAGCTGATGGCCGTGGCCGAGCAGCTGATCGTCAAGGGCAAGGAGCAGGGCTACCTCACTCCTGACGACATCCTGCAGGGCTTCCCCGAGATCGACGCCGAGCCGGACCAGATCTTCCGGATCTTCGCCGCGTTCAAAGAGATCGGCATCGAGGTCACGGACGGCGAGAAGGACTTCGAAGAGGTCGAGCAGATCGATGACGAGATGCTGCTCGACATCGAGATGATGGATTCGGTCTCGCTGGACGACCCCGTCCGCATGTACCTCAAGGAGATTGGGCGCGTGAGCCTGCTCACGGCGAACGACGAGGTCGAGCTGGCGCAGGCCATCGAGGCCAAGCCCCTCCACGACGCCCTCAAGGCGTTGAACGTCATCGAGGAGATCGACTCGCGCCAGCGCTCCGTCGAGGAGATGCTGCCCGACGTCATCGAGCGCCTGGCCACGGTCAAGCGCAAGGGCCAGCAGGCGCACATCGCGCAGGAGCTGTTGGGCCTTTCCGACCTGGGCAAGCTCCAGAACCTGCTCGACGCAGCCTCCGCAGAGCGCCGGCGCCAGGCCACCAACGGGGCCGCCCGGCCCCGGGTTCGAGCCGAGGCGGTGGAGTCGTATCGGATCGCCCGCTACCGGCTGACCGAGCGGTACGAGCGCGCCTACGAGGCGAAGCAGCGGCTGACCGAGGCCAACCTCCGGCTGGTCGTCTCGATCGCCAAGAAGTACATCGGCCGCGGGATGTCGTTCCTCGACCTGATCCAGGAAGGCAACATGGGCCTGATCCGGGCGGTCGAGAAGTTCGACTACCACAAGGGCTACAAGTTCTCGACGTATGCCACGTGGTGGATTCGGCAGGCCATCACGCGCGCCATCGCCGACCAGGCGCGGACGATCCGGATCCCCGTGCACATGGTGGAGACGATCAATAAGCTGGTCCGCGTCTCGCGACGGCTGCTCCAGGAGCTCGGCCGAGAGCCGAGCGACGAGGAGATCGGCGAGGAGATGGGGATCACGCCCGAGAAGGTGCGCGAGATCGTGAAGGTCTCGCAGGACCCGGTCTCGCTCGAAACCCCAATCGGGGAGGAGGAGGACTCACACCTCGGCGACTTCGTCGAGGACCGCGAGGCCGTCTCGCCGTCCGACGCCGCGTCGCTGACGATGCTCCACTCTGAGGTGGAGGACGTGCTCGACACGCTCACGCCACGCGAGCGGCGGGTGCTGCAGCTGCGCTTCGGGCTGATCGACGGCCACCAGCGCACGCTGGAAGAGGTGGGCAAGCGCTTCGGCGTCACCCGCGAGCGCATCCGCCAGATCGAGGCCAAGGCGCTGCGTAAGCTGCGCCACCCTTCGCGCTCGAAGAAGCTCCGCGACTACCTGGAGTAACAATCCCGCCTACCCACCCTGTGGGGAGGTCGGCAGTGCCGTAGGCACTGCCGGGTGGGGCAGATCAACTCTCCATAGCAGTTGAAACCAAACCCTCCCCGTTGGCGTCTGGGTTGGTGTGAGCAGGCTGCAGAACGGATGGCGTACCGCGACATTTTTGCTTGCCGTCCTCGGACTGTTGATGAATGCCTGTGGCTCCTCATCGTCGCCGGCCAAAGTGACATACACCCTCGGACACTTTCCGGATGTGCCAACCGGTTCCGTTTCCGTCTCGACCGCGAGTGCCCTGCAGGCCGTTCTGGACGCTGCGGTCAAGCAAGGGCTGCCGGGTGTTACGGCGACCGTGTTGACTGCCGACGGCAGGGCCTGGTCCGGGGCGGCCGGCACCGCCGACGGAGTTCATCCGGTTGAGGCTCGTTCACAGTTCTCGATCGCCAGTCTCACCAAAACGGTCCTTGCCGCTGAGGTCATGAGGCTCGCTGAAAAAGGGCTGCACCGTTTGAGCGACCCCGTTTCGGAACATCTCCCTTCGGATTTTCACTTCGATACCAATGGGGCCACGATCGAGAACCTGCTGCACATGGAGAGCGGGATTCCTGACCCGGCCCTTAGCTTCACCCCGGCGGTGGAAGCAGATCCGCTCCGCGAGTGGACACCGCGGGAGGTCCTGGCGACTGTTCCCCCAGATCGTTCGAAACCGGGCGACCACTTTGTCTACGGAGATTCCAACTACATGCTTATTGACCTGGTCATCGAGGCAACGACCGGCACGAGAGTGGCCGCTGCTCTGCGCTCCGGCGTGCTTTCGGACCCACTCTTCTCCTCGATGGTGTATCAGCCAGCAGAGCGTCCAGAGGGTCCGCTCGCTCTTCCGTTCCTCGAAGGCAAGCTTCGACCCAACATTCTTCAAGTTGGCGGTGGCTATCTGCCTACGAAGGCACAAGTCAGTTTTGCGAACGGGTCGGGGTGCATGGCCAGCAACTCGCCATCGCTTGCTCTCTGGGGATATCTGCTCTTCGGCGGGAAGCTTGTCTCTGAGCAATCGCTGGCGGCCATGACCGACTTCGGGAATGGCGTCTACGGGCTTGGCGTATTCGACCAGACCAAGGACAACGCGTGGCGCGGCGCGGGCCAGGCGATCGGCAATGGAGGATGGGATAACGGCGGTTACTCGTCGGCTCTGGCTGTCCTGCCGAGGGAGGGGATTGTGATCTCAGTCCTAACCAACACGGCAGGCGATCCTAAGCTGTTGGTGTTCCCGGTTGCCGAGAAGCTGAGAGGTTACCTTCGGTAGTCTGAAACCAAACCCAGCCTGCCGGCGTCTGGGTTGGTGAGATCAAGTGCAGGATTTGGCCGTGAATCCGGCGGTCGGGCTCATCAACGCTGCTGCTTTTGACGAGCTTGTCGCGATCCACCTGGAGGCCGGCTACCGGGTCGCGCTCGCCATCCTGCGAGATCCCGACGAAGCGCGCGACGCGGTGCAGGACGCTGCGTTCAAAGCCTGGCGGAGCTTCGGCCAGCTGCGCGACGGCCGGTCTGCACGCGCCTGGTTCTTGCGCATCGTCGCCAACCAGTGCCGATCCGTCCGGCGCCGGCACTGGTGGTCGGTGGTGCGCCTGCCCGAGATCGAGCGCACCG
>Ga0209648_10002772_pt1 | contig 14610 bp, 9 predicted proteins | sample GraSoi2013_115cm_FD_185830 | JGI IMG/M metagenome (GOLD analysis project Ga0209648, IMG submission 185830) | Grasslands soil microbial communities from the Angelo Coastal Reserve, California, USA - Sample 9_17_2013_115cm (SPAdes) (version 2) | ecosystem: Environmental > Terrestrial > Soil >...
CCGCCTGCCCACCGAGACCCAGGCCGCGTTGCAGCAGTTCGCCTGCCTCGGCAACATCGCCGAGATCACGATGCTTTCGATCGTTCTCGGGAAATCGAACGAGGACGTCCGCTCCGATCTCTGGGACGCCGTTCGTCTGGAGCTGGTCGAGCAGCTCGAGGGCTCGTACAAGTTCGTCCACGACCGTATCCAGGAGGCGGCTTATTCACTGATACCAGAAGGGTTGCGCGCCGAGGCGCACCTGCGTATCGGAAGGTTGCTGGTGGCGCATACCCCTGCGGAAAAGCGCGAAGAGGCCATCTTCGAAATCGTCAATCAACTCAACCGCGGCGCCGCTTTGATCACCTCACAAGACGAGCGCGAGCAACTGGCCGAGCTCAACCTGCTCGCGGGCCAGCGCGCCAAGGCCTCCGCCGCCTACGCCTCGGCGCTCATCTATCTCATCGCCGGCGCGGCGCTGTTGCCGGAAGACTCGTGGGAGTGCCGGCACGAGCTCACCTTCGCGCTGGAGCTAAACCGAGCCGAATGCGAGTTCCTGACCGGCGCGCTGGCGGAAGCGGAGGAGCGCTCAACGGCGCTGTCAACGCGCGCCGCCCATACAGTCGAACAGGCGACCGTCGCGTGCTTCCGCGCGGAACTCTTCACGACCTTGGACCGGAGCGACCGCAGCGTCGAGGTGGCCCTCGACTACCTGCGGCGCGTCGGCGTCGCGTGGTCGGCGCACCCGACGCAGGACGAGGTCCGGCGCGAGTACGAGCTGATGTGGCAGCTGATCGGGAGCCGCCCGATCGAGGCGCTGCTCGACCTGCCGCGGATGGCCAACCCGGTCTGGCACGCGACCATGGACGTCCTCAACGCGCTCGTGACGTCGGCCCTATTCACCGACCGGAATCTGTACTGCGTCGTCATCGGCCGCATGGTGAATCTCAGCCTGGAGCATGGCAACAGCGACGCGTCGAGCTATGCCTTTGCTTTCCTCGGCACCGTGCTGGGAGGGCAGTTCGGCGACTACAACGCAGGGTTCCGCTTTGGCCAGCTGGGCTTCAACCTCGCGGCGAAGCGTGGGCTGGATCGCTTTAAGGCCCGCGTCTACGTGATCTTTGGGCACCACGTCATTCCCTGGACGAAGCCCATCCGCACCGGCCGCAGCCTGATGCGGCTCGCCCTCGACGCGGCGCAGGAGGCCGGCGATCTCCACTATGCAGCCTTTGGCCGCACCCACTTGGTCACGCACCTTCTCGCCAGCGGCGATCCGCTCGACGAGGTGCAGCGGCAGGCCGAGGCCGGGCTCGACTTCGCGCGCCAGGCGCGGTTCGGTCTTGTCGTCGACAGGATCACCGGGCAGCTCCAGCTGATCCGGACGCTGCGCGGCCTGACCCCGATCTTCGGCTCCTTCGACGACGCCGGGTTCAACGAGGAGCGGTTCGAGCAGCATCTGGAGGCGGATCCGCGCCTCGCGCTCGCCGCCTGCTGGTACTGGATCCGCAAGCTGCAGGCGCGCGTCCTCGCCGACGACCACGCTGCCGCGATCGCGGCGGCGGCGCGGGCGGACGGCCTCCTCTGGACCTCGCCAGCCTTCTTCGAGCGGGCGGAGTACCATTTCTACGCCGCGCTGGCGCGGGCTGCGCTCTGCGACGCAGCCCCCGATGCGGAGCGGACCCGGCATGTCGAGGCTCTGGTCGCGCACCACCGACAGCTCACGATCTGGGCGGCAAATTGCCCGGAGAATTTCGAGAACCGCGCCGCACTGGTCGGGGCGGAAATCTCCCGGATCGAAGGCCGCGCGCTCGATGCCATGGACCTTTACGAACAGGCCATCCGCTCGGCCCGCGCCAACGACTTTATTCACAATGAGGCGCTCGCCCACGAGCTCGCCGCGCGCTTCTATGCGGCGCGTGGCTTCGAGAAGATTGCCCGCGTCTATTTGCAGGACGCCCGCTACGGCTATCTGCGTTGGGGCGCCGATGGCAAGGTGCGGCAACTCGAGAAGCTTCATCCGCATCTCCGCGACGCGCCAGTCCCGGCATCTCCCACTACTACCATCGGCGCGCCGGTCGAGCGATTGGATGTCGGAACCGTGCTCAAGGCCGCGCAGGCGGTGTCCGGCGAGATTGTCCTTGGTGAGCTCATCAAGACGCTGCTGCGGATCGCGATCGAGCATGCCGGCGCCGAGCGTGGCCTGCTCATCCTGTTCCCGGACGACGAGCCACGGATCGTGGCGGAAGCGACGACCGGCCACGGCCAGGTTGAGGTGACGCTGCGCGAGGCGGCCGCCTCGCCAGTCGAGCTTCCCGAATCCATGCTCCATTACGTGATCCGGACGCGGGAAAGCGTGATCCTCGATGACGCGTTGGCGCAGAATCCGTTCTCGGCGGATGAGTACATCCGCCAGAAGCATGCCCGGTCCGTGCTCTGCCTGCCGCTGGTGAAACAGTCCAAGCTGATCGGGGTGCTCTATCTCGAGAACAATTTGGCATCGCACGTGTTCACGCCGACCCGGATCTCGGTGCTGGAACTTCTGGAGTCGCAAGCGGCGATCTCGCTGGAGAACGCCCGTTTGTACAACGATCTGCAGGAGCGGGAGGCCAGGATTCGCCGCCTGGTCGACGCCGACATTGTTGGCATCATGATATGGACTGTCGATGGCCGGATCATCGAAGCAAACGAAGCATTCCTCGACATGTTGGGCTACAGCCGTGAAGAGTTTATCTCGGGTCGGATCGGATGGGCGGAGCTGACACCCGCCGAGTGGGTCCCCACCGACCAAGATGCATTGGCCCAGATGCGCGCGACCGGAACCTGCAAGCCCTTCGAGAAGGAATATTTCCGCAAAGATGGCAGCCGCGCGCCGGTTCTGATCGCCGGCGCGCTGTTCGAGTGGAAACGAGACGAAGGGGTTGCCTTTATCATCGACATGACCGACCGCAAGCAGGCAGAAGAGAAGCTGCGCGCTAGCGAGCAGCGCCTCCTCGATGCCCAGAAGGAGCTCGCGCACGTCAATCGCGTCACCACGACAGGGCAGCTGACCGCCTCGATCGCCCATGAAGTGAACCAGCCGCTCGCCGCCGTCATCGCCAACGCGGAGGCCTGTCTAAGCTGGCTCGGCCGCGGCACTCCCGATATCGACGCAGCGCGCCGCTCGGTGGAATGGATCATCGACGACGGCAATCGGGCGAGTGAGGTGATCCGGCGCGTCCGGGCGCTCGCAAACAAGACCAGCATTGAGAGGGTGCCGCTCGACGTCAACGACGTCGTCAAGGAGACCATCGCGCTGCTGCAGCGTGAGTTGATCAGCCACCAGGTGTCGTTGCAAATGGAGTTGGCACCCACGCTCCCCATGATCCTGGCCGATCGGATCCAACTGCAGCAGGTGATCATCAACTTGGTGATGAATGGCGTTGAAGCCATGCAATCGGTCACGGATCGGCCGCGCGAACTGGTGATCCGATCCCGCCAGGACGAGACACAACAAGTGCTCATAAGCGTGACGGATTGCGGCGTCGGGATCTCCGCCGAAAACGCGGACCGGCTGTTCAACGCCTTCTTCACTACCAAACCGAGCGGCATGGGTATGGGGCTCTCGATCTGCCGTTCGATCGTGGAAGGCCACGATGGCCGGCTGTGGGCCACGGCAAACGTACCACACGGCGCCACGTTTCAGTTCGCCCTGCCGGCGAACGCAGTTACTACGTCGTGAGGTTATGTCCGCAAAAGGCGTCCATTCCAACTTACTGCGATGAGGTCCCGCACCTCTGTTCCCAACGGTGCGATATCGATGCCCCGCGCTCGCTACGGTCGAGGCCAATCGCTCCGTCATTCGATATGGCGAGGGCTGTTTACGATGCCATCGCATGATTTCCAAAAACCAGGACGACGCTTTTGCAGTGATCGGCGTAGCAATTTTGATCGCAGTAGGGGAGCTGCGTCCAGATCTCTCGCAGATAGCTCGCCCCGATCGGCTCACGGCACAGCGCACAGAAACATTGGCGACAGGGTATCCTGCCATTCACCAAGACGAATCTCATGTGGCGCCTCCTAATGCGAAGCAGAACACGGTGTCGGACGGGTGGAAGGCGTTCGGCGGCGGAGCGCAGAGATGGTTTCTGCCGTCAGGATTGTCCCTGTTCTGCTCCACTTTTTGTCGTGGAACTGGAATGTACTTCCCGTCTTCTCGGCGTTTTGCGTAGATGTTGCCGTCAACGTACTTGATTTCGGTCGGGTAGCAGTCCGCGTCATTGCAACAGCTCACGGAAGGATTATCCGGCATGTGCCACTTTGAATAAAACTTTTCGTGCAGGAGCTGATCCTGTGGCGGATGGTGGTGAAGCGCAGCGTGGCCTTGTCCATCTTCTTGTGCCTGGGCCGGCATCGCCAACGGGCAACAAAGACAGCTCCATAAGAAGAGCTTGCGGAGAGAGTTCATTGCGCAGCTTCCTTGATCCGAGGTTCTGAACGGCGGGAAATTCCCGCGTGATTCTCGCTGCAATCGTTGTCAGGCGGCGGCTTGAAGCCGGCGCAACCATCGGCGGTCGCCGTCCTGGCGGACCTTGAAGCGATCGACGCACTTCTTTGAACAGAGGGCGGTTCGCCAGGAGTAGTGCCGGATGAGACCAAAGTTTCCGTCACAGATCGCGCAACGCTTCGCTGCGCGGTTTGGAAGACATTGGGGATTAGTGCGCATTGTCGCCTCCTGTAGGCCTCGCGTGGGTAGTGGTTGGTGAGCATCACTTGCTCGCCGTCGCACTTCGCGCATACGTGAAGTGCGGCTTCGGGATCGTAGTGGCCTGCCAAGTCTTGCGGCACATAGGGACACCGCGTGCAGAGCTTGACTCTCATCTGCCGCCTCCCAAGGCGAAGCGGCAGACCTCTTCGCCGTCATGAGTGTAGCTTGCCGGCGGGGCACATATGCGATTCCGACCGCCGGGATCGTTGCGATAGCGCTCAATCTTTTTGGCCGGGATCGTCGACATTTCCTCACCTGCAATCGGCGCTTCCGATTAGCAGCGAGACTAAAATGATGGAGATGGAGGCTCAATCATACATGGGTAAGAGTTCGATATTGAAAGGGATCAGATAGCTATACGGAGGTTTGTGGTGTTGGTTTTTCGCGTGGCGCCGGTTTGCCCTCGCAAAATGAGTTGGCCCGTATTGCGGTCAGTAGACCGGTTTTGCGCCAATCTCTGGAACAGGATCGTGACACAACTTGTGATACCGCATCGGCACAGTGTCTTGTCGGATCAGGGCGCGGGGCCGGTCCTGGGAACCGCGTCCATCGCCCCCGCCGAGGCTGCAATCGAATTGCCGATTATCTTGCAAAATGCTCTAATCTTGTCTTGTCGGAGAGACCCGGGACGCTCTGCGAATGGTGCATAACCAGACTAAATTCCGGAATTCAGCCGCGCAATTTTTCCTCCTCGGCAACGTTGCGCTGGCATCGGTGACTGCGGCTTTCCGTCGACCCCGCCTCGACCGCCTTCAAACAAGGAGAACGACTAAACCCAATCTCCCTCAACGGCGGCCGAAGCCACCCACGATCGCTCACTATGCAATGGCGGTGCTGTCGGTCGCCGTGGCGATCATCGTTGCGGAACTTATAACACGTCTACTGCAAGCTGAGCCCATCGCATCGTCGATGCTTTGCGCTGTTATTTTCGCTGCATGGTTTGGCGGGTTCGGCCCGGCGATGTTGGCGACGACACTCGCCCTTTTGGCCTTCCATTATTATTTGGTGCCCCCAATCAATTCATTTACCTGGAAGCATGATTTATTCGCGGTGGGGATTTCGGAGGTGCCGCGTCTGATCTTGTTTTCCATTACGTCACTCTTTGTTGCATTCATGATTTCGGCGCAGCGCAAAGCAACAGAAACGCTCCGGCGTTCCCGCGATGACCTGCAAGTAGCGATCGGGGATCAAAAGCGGATTGAAGCCGCGCTGCTGCATAGCGAAATGTATTTGACCGAAGCGCAGCGATTGAGCGCGACCGGGAGCTTTGGATGGAATATCTCCAGCGGAGAAATCGCCTGGTCAGACGAAACCTTCCGAATTTTTCAATGTGACCGAACGACGAAACCGACCGTCGAATTTATTATCCAGCGCACCCATCCGGAAGACCGCGCTGCCGTGCAAAAGACCATCGATCGCGCCTCCCGCGACGGAAAGGATTTCGACCATGAATATCGATTGCTGATGCCGGATGGCGCGGTGAAATATGTCCATGCCGTGGCTCGCGCTGTGAGAGATGCGTCGGGCAGCAGCATCGAGTTTATCGGGGCGGTGACGGATGTTACCGTTGCAAAGGAAACGGAACAGAAGCTGCGACGCAGCGAGGCCTACTTGGCCGAAGCACAGCATTTGAGTCATACCAGCAGCTGGGCCTGGGATGTGCGGCGTCGAGAGTGGGTGTATCGGTCGGCCGAAGTATACCACCTATTTGGGTTCGATCCGGAAAAGGGCGCTGTGCCGCTGCAAGCCTTCCGGGATCGTATTCTCCCCGAAGACAGGGTCCGCAATGTCGAAGCGGAGTCCCGGGCTATCCGAGAGAAGGAGGACTTCGAAGTTGATTTTGGGATAGCTCTTCCGGACGGATCGATAAAGCGCATACATTCCGTTGGGCATCCCATCGTCGGCAGTGACGGTCAAGTGGTCGAATTGGTTGGTACGCATGTGGAGGTCACCGAGCAGCACGCCGCAAAAGAGAAGTTGCAACGGGCTTTCGACGAAATCAAGAAATCCGAAGATCGCCTTCGCCTGGTCATCGACACGATCCCGACCTTGGTGTGGCGCTCTGGACCCCACGGGACCCCGGAGTTCTTTAATCAGCCAACCCTCGACTATACGGGTCTCTCATTAGAAGGCGCCGTGGAGGGCTGGGCTCGCGCAGTCCATCCGGACGATATGGCAAATCTGTCGAGGATGTGGCGCGAGATACGGAACTCCGGCGCGCGAGGCGAGACAGAAGGACGGCTCCAGCGCTTCGACGGCAAATATCGTTGGTTTTTACTCCGCGTCGAGCCACTGCGCGATGAGGCGGGCAACATCGTCAAATGGTACGGGTCGGCGACCGACATCGAGGATCGCAGGCAGACCGAAAATGCTCTCCGTCAGAGCGAAGCGTATTTAGCCCAAGCGCAGCGGTTGAGCTTTACCGGCACCTTCGGCTGGCACATCGCTACCGGCGAGAATACTTGGTCAGCGGAAACCTTCAGGATCTTTGGATACGACGAGGCGTCCCCTGTCACCGTCGATATGGTTCTTGCGCGCATGCATCCGGAAGATCGTGCTGCCGCGCAAGAGATCATGGACCGGGCCTCCATCGATGGAAACGACTACGATCATGAGTATCGATTGCTGATGCCGGATGGCTCAGTAAAGTATATCCATGCTGTCGCTCGGGCGGAACGAGATGCGTTGGGCAACATCGAGTTTGTCGGGGCGGTGACGGATGTTACGGTTGCAAGGGAGGTGGAACGGAAGCTGCGACGCAGCGAGGCCTATTTGGCCGAAGCCCAGCGTTTGAGTCATACCAGCAGTTGGGCTTGGGATGTACGCCGCCGAGAGTTCGCGTATCGGTCGGCAGAAGTATACCGCCTGTTTGGGCTCGATCCGGAAAAGGACGTCGTGTCACAGCAACCCTTCGGGGATCGAGTTTTCCCCGACGACAGGAGCCGGGTTATCGAAGTGGCGCAACAAGCTGTCCGAGACAGAGCGAACTTCGAAGTCGATTTTCGAATAGTTCTTCCGGACGACTCAATAAAATACGTACATTCCGTGGGGCATCCTCTTGTCGGTGGCGACGGTGAAGTGACCGAGTTGGTTGGTACGCACGTCGATGTCACCGAGCAGTACCTCGCAAAGGTGGCGCTGCAAGAGGCCTTTGACGAAATCAAGAAATCGGAGGATCGCCTTCGACTGGTCGTCGACACGATCCCGACGCTGGTCTGGCGGGCCGGACCCGAGGGGAGCCCCGATTTCCTTAATCAACCAGCCCTCGATTATACCGGCCTCGCATTGGACCAAGCCGAGACTGGCTGGCCCCGCGCTTTTCATCCTGACGACAAGAAGGGCATGTTGGTGAAGTGGAGCGCAATACGGGAGTCCGGTATGCGAGGCGGGCTTGAAGCTCGGCTCCGACGCTTCGACGGTGAATATCGCTGGTTTTTGTTCCAAGCCGAGCCGCTGCGCAATGAGGCGGGCAACATTGTCAAATGGTACGGGTCGGGGACTGATATCGAGGACCGCAAGCTGGCCGAAGTTGCGCTTCGCCAGAGCGAGCAGCGCTTTCGCGATTATGCCGAAACCGCCTCCGACTGGCTCTGGGAGACCGGGCCGGATCACCGCTTCACCCGCATATCGGAGCACGTCAATGCTATCGGCTTTCAGCCCTCAGGCGTGACCGGCCTGGCTCGCTGGGATGTTGCAACTGATGTCGAATCGGAACCCGAAAAATGGCGACAGCATCGGGCTACGATCGACGCACGTCGGCCGTTTCGCGATTTCGTCTACACCGTAAATGGGAATGGAACCCCGGTATACGTCCAAACCAGCGGTAAGCCAATTTATGACGCAACCGGCAATTTTCTCGGCTATCGGGGCACCGGCACCGATATTACTGCGATGATCCGCGCGGATCACGCCGAACAGGCACTGCGCAAGGCACAGGCGGAACTCGCACATGTCACGCGCGTGACCACGCTCGGCGAACTGACAGCCTCCATCGCCCACGAAATAAACCAGCCGCTCGCCGCCGTCGTCACCAACGCCGAGGCCTGCCTGCGCTGGCTTGATCGCGAAATTCCCGACCTGGACGCCGCGCGCCGCTCGGTGGAATGGGTAATAAGCGACGGCAATCGGGCGAGCGAGGTGATGCGGCACGTCCGCGCGCTCGCCAACAAGACCAGCCTCGACAAGGTGCCGCTCGACGTCAATGACGTCATCAGGGAGGTCGTCGCGCTGGTGCAGGGTGAGTTGATCGGCCACCAGGTGTCGTTGCAAATGCAGTTGGCGCCGGCTCTACCCCTGATCCTGGGTGATCGGATCCAACTCCAGCAGGTGATCATCAACCTGATGATGAACGGCATTGAAGCAATGGAAGCGGTCACGGATCGGCCGCGCGAACTTCTGATCCGATCAGGTCAGGACGAGACACGCCGGGTGTTCGTAAGCGTGATGGATTGCGGCGTCGGAATCTCCGCAGAGGATGCGGACCGGCTGTTTGACGCGTTCTTCACCACCAAATCCGGCGGCATGGGCATGGGCCTCTCGATCTGCCGTTCGATCGTGGAGGCTCATGGGGGACGACTATCTGCTTCCGGCAATGAGGGGCCCGGCGCCACATTCCAATTCGTGCTGCCCTTGCACCAGGAGGATGCGTCGTGACTGAGCGCCCCAAACCGTCACCCGAACCCGCGAGCGCCAAAGAGCCGATTGTGTTCGTGATCGACGATGACGCATCAATGCGCAGGTCGCTCACCAATCTTTTTCAATCGGTGGGTTTGGAGGTTGAGGCGTTCGGCTCGGCGCCGGAAATGCTGCAAAGAAAACTTCCGGACGTCGCCAGCTGCCTGGTCCTCGATATCAGATTGCCGGGATTAAGCGGGCTGGACTTTCAGACCGAACTAGCCAAGGCGAACATCCACATTCCAGTCATCTTCATGACTGGCCATGGCGATATTCCGATGACCGTCAGGGCCATGAAGGGCGGGGCGGTCGATTTCCTGACCAAACCGTTTCGCGACCAGGACATGCTGGATGCCGTGGTGGCGGCGATCGAACGGGATCGGAAGCGGCGCGAAGCCGAGAAGATTATCGCGAACCTTCATGCCCTTTTTGAAACCCTGACCCCCCGCGAGCGGGAGGTCCTGGCTTTGGTTGCTTCCGGCCTGATGAACAAACAAATAGCAGCCGAGATTGGACTTGCCGAGATTACGGTGAAAATCCATCGCGGACACATTATGAAAAAAATGGGCGCCAGGTCATTGGCCGATTTGATCAGAATGGCCGAAGCGCTCGGCATCCGTCGTGCTAAGCCCTCCGACGTACAAACCTAAGTATATTTTACAATCTTGACTAGCTGCCCCATCTTTCGACCGGGCCGCTGTGCTACCGCAAGCGCTCTGTTCCGACGTCAGGAAGGATCGTCTTGTCAACGCTTTCGGTTATTGCCGTCATTGACGATGATGCGTCCGTCCGTGCCGCCACCAACAACCTTTTGAGGTCGCACGGGTACATAGTCCATGCATTTGCGTCGGCCGAGGAGTTCTTGCGGTCGACCCAACTGCATGACACGTCCTGTGTGATTGCGGATGTACAGATGCCGACCATGAGCGGCTTGGACCTGCTAACCCTTTTGCGCGCCCAGGGTTACCGTGCGCCGTTCATTTTCATCACGGCCTTTCCCGATGAGAGCGTCCGCGCCCGAGCGCTGAAGGCCGGAGCAATCTGCTTCCTGGCCAAGCCCTTTGCGGGACCTACCTTGATCAAATGCCTCAATACCGCGCTGGAGGGACGTCGCGGCGAAGCCGGCACGTGAGACGGTGAGCGTCGGCGCGGCATCGCGCGCGCCCGCCCGCGATGGCTCTTTCGAATGCCATCACCCTGTCTGGAGCGGGTTGTCTGGAGCGAGTTCTCCGCTGCCTAAACCAAGGTATGGGGCGCCCCAAACCAACACGACGTTCAAATCAACCTCTGTAGGATCGAGCTGTTCGCCTTGATCAGATTAGGTTGGCATCAGGAGCCGGACCCAGAAATGCGACGGGGACGAGTATGAGCCAAGCCAGTCAAACGTTAGGGGTGGAACCCATGTTGACGAAGTCATGGCCGTTTCGGCCGAGGCCTCGCAAGTATTCCCCGTGGCAAGGAGAAAAGTATCGCGCCTCTGTAACCTTTTGGCGGAATAATCTCCAACTGCCTGAGTTCACCCGCTCGACCACGCTGCGGTGGACCTTGCTGGTGGCGGGCATATTTGCGGCTTTTACCGTCGCGTTGCTCGCTTTTGTCTACTTGAAAACCAAGCATGACTTGACGATGCGATCCGACCGTGTGATCGCCGCGCAAATGAGTGTCTTTGCCGACTTGCCGCCGGAGCGGAGGCTGCAAGCGATCAATGAGCATGTGAAGCAGGACCCGGCTCGCATTCGGCTCGCAGGATTGTTTGACCAAAATGGCCGCAGGATCGCAGGTAACCTGGACAGCCTGCCACTCGATGTTAAGACCGATGGTGCGGTACAAAGCGCTGTGGTCGACCGGACAGACGAAAGCGGCCGAGAGAAACAGGCGGTTCGCCTGACCGCGCGAACGTTGCCAGATGGCAACGTGCTGGTGATTGGACGAAACGCTGATGAAGTTGGGGAGATCGCAAATGTCGTTGGTGGGGCGCTCGCGCTTGGCCTGTCTCCCGCGGTGCTAATTTGCCTTGCGGTCGGTGTGGCGCTGAGCGCCCGTGCCCGCAAGCGTATCGCTGAGGTCAACGAGCGGGTACAGCGCATCGTCGCCGGCAACCTGCGCGAACGATTGCCGCATCGGAACACCGACGATCCCTTCTCCAAACTTTCGATGATCGTCAATGGCATGCTCGACGAGATGGAAACTCTCATCCACTCCCTTGCAGGCGTCGGCAGTGACATAGCGCATGACCTGCGTACGCCACTGACCCGTGCGCGGCTGACGCTTGAGCGCGGTCGCTCCAACGCCGGCACGCTGGAACAGCTGCAAACCGTTGCAGACAAAACGATAGAGGGACTTGATCAATCGCTGTCCATCATTACCGCCATTTTGCGGCTTGCGGAAATCGAGAAAAATCAGCGATCAGCCGGCTTTGGCAAAGTCGCGCTTGCCGATCTGATACGCGAAGTGGGCGACATGTACGAGCCGATAGCAGAAGACAAGGGCATTGCTCTCCGGGTCCATTCGCCGCAAGAACTGAGCGTGCATGGTGACCGGGATCTATTGATCGAGGCAGTCGCCAACCTCGTCGACAATGCCGTCAAATTTACGCCGGCCGGCGGGCGGGTGGAGATCGGATTATTCCGCGGCAACGGCGAAAACATCGTGCGCGTCAAAGACACTGGTTCCGGCATAAGCGAACACGAACGCGACGCCGTTTTAAGGCGTTTCTACCGGTCGGATAGAATGAGACATACGTCAGGCTTGGGTCTCGGCCTCAATCTGGTAGCCGCGATTGTAAAATTGCACGGCTTCCGATTCACGATCGCTCCGGGGTCTGGGTGTGTGGTTGAGATCCGATGCCCCTCTGTACCGGCGCTGACGTGAGCAACTGGCAAGCGCTGACGGCTGACCGGTCATCGAGCCCTAGATCGTTCGCGCCACGACGGGAATTTTTCGCAACAGCACGGTGAGCGCCCAGCTCATCGAAAGCGTGCCGGTGAACACGATCGCGAATTTGACGAACGCCGGGAAGGCTGGATCGTAAACGATGTATTGCAGCCAGATCAGGAAAATGAAGTGCAGGAGATAGATGCCATAGGCCGAGGGCCGCATCGCGTCGAGCAGCCAAAGCGAAGATCGTGCAAAGCGCAGGAAGACCGCAGGGACCGTGAACGTCATCGCCGCGCTGAACATCGCGAAGGCGAGACCATAGGCCGTGTGCCACCAAAGCGGCGGTGAATTGAAATCCGCCAGCCAATTGTGGTGCGCATAGACCAGAATCAGGATTGCGCCATAGCAGGCAAACGCAAAGGCGAGCCACACCGTCCAGCGCTTCGCCAGCGCCCCATCCTGCGCAAGTATCCCCCTTCTCAGGCTGACCGCACCGACGCCGACGCCGGCAAAAAAATATCCGGCATAGAGCAGGATACGGCTGGTCTGAATCGGAAGCGGATAGTGGCCCGGCACCAGCCAGGATGAATCGCCAAAGATCAGGCGCATCGGCAGATAGACCATGGTCGAGAAGATCAGGAACGCGACGAAGGCCGTCAGCGGCCGCTCTCGCGCGGCATCAATGAGCTGCCCAAGCGCTTCGATCCCCCGGGGCACCGCCGCCCACAGCAGCGCGGCGATCGCTCCCAGCGCCAGCAACACCCACAAGAACCACGCCGACCCCGACGGCCAGGGACCGATCGTCAACATGTGCCACCAGAAATGGAAGAAATTGAAATCAGTCGTTTCTGGCGGATGATAGCGCAGAAAAGTCGGGTAATAGGCGATCGGCATCACGACGAAGATCGAGATCAGAAACGGCACGCCCAATCGCCAGGCACGGTTGGCCAGGAAGTTTGCGGGTCCCCGGCGTGCCAGGCTGTCGCGAATGAACAACCCAGAAATGAAAAACATGCAGGCCATGAAGAAACTGTCATTGAACAGCACGACCAGATCGAATCCGAGCCAGCGCATGCTGTCGCCATGGCCGAAATAGGTGTAATTGATGACAGAGTGGTGCAGCACCACCAACAACGTGATAAAGCTGCGCGCGCGGTCCAGCGGAACGATGCGTTCCGTCGCCATCACACTGTGTAGGCAGCTATCGGTTTTTCGCAGCATCGCTTCTCGAACGCGTCGTTACCCCGGCACATGAAGCAGCGAGGGCAAACGCTCTTTCGACCTCACCCGGTTCTGACGGCGACGTTGAATATATTACCGTTGACGGTGCGTAGCTGCAACGTCGCAGCGTTATGCAGGTTGGCGGTGTCAGCATTGTTCGGGGCGGGCAATGTGATCGTCGCTATCGCGCCTACCTGCGCCCGCAAGCCGAACGGACCCGGCGCAAAGCGGTTGTAGGCGAACTCGTTCTTGATCGCGGAAGCCGGCAAATGGCTCAACGCGCTACCGTCCCATTGCTCGACCACGGCGCCGTCATTGGACTCGAGCACGGCAGCCAATACATTGGAAGGCGCCGCCGGCGTGCCGCCATCGAGATAGGCATGGAACCGCACCGCGCCGTTCGGCAGCAGGACGCCATCCGTCAAACTGAGATGATGCTTGCCGGGGCTAACCGGGCCGCCATGAAACGGCGTGATGACCGAACCGCGATAATAGTTGTAGGTGGCGACATTGAAGACGACAGTCGCCGCAAACACCGCCAGCGCCAGTTTCTGGAAAGTGCCGCTCCGCACCGGAAGCGGTAGGGCTCCGGACAGCCAGCGGAACCAGCCCCGGTCGGCAAGCGCCGGCTTGCGCGCCACCAGCGCGTTGTCGAGCGAGAATGCGCCGCTGCCGCCAAGCATCAGAGTGGCACCGATCGCCAGATTGCAGGCCGCCATGGTCCATTCATCGATGCAGGTCGCACCCTGCCACCCGAACATCAGCATCAGCACGACCGAGAGGCCGATCGAGACCAGCGCCGCCGCCCGGGTGAGAAAGCCCGTCATCAAGAACAGTCCCGTGATCAGCTCGGCCGCGCTGAACAGGATCAGCGAGGCATAGAGCAGATAGAAATGATGCAACAGAAAGGCAATGATATGGTCGGTTCCCAGTAACGCGCCCGGCATCGCCGATTGGAATTTGTTGGCCATCCAGCTCGCTGTGTGCGGATCGAGCTTGGCGGGCGCATAGATGAAACGGCGCGAACCGCCGCCCCAATAGATGAAGCCTTGAATGAAGCGGATCGAAAGCAGGGCGAGCGCAGCGATGCGCAGGGTGTCTGCTTTGCTGCCTTG
>Ga0209648_10002773_pt1 | contig 14606 bp, 15 predicted proteins | sample GraSoi2013_115cm_FD_185830 | JGI IMG/M metagenome (GOLD analysis project Ga0209648, IMG submission 185830) | Grasslands soil microbial communities from the Angelo Coastal Reserve, California, USA - Sample 9_17_2013_115cm (SPAdes) (version 2) | ecosystem: Environmental > Terrestrial > Soil >...
TCTCGACCTTTCGGCGTCAGGGGAGCATTCTTGTGGGTGTTCATCTGGTCTCTCCGTGGAACACTGAAGCTTCGCAACCTCAGCTTCCTCGGTTCGGACCAGATGGACAACCTCCTGAAAGCCCACATCTAGCTGACCTCGGTACTTTTCCAAATGTCTGCTTCGCGCCAACAGCGCAGGCGGCTGCGCGTTGGGTCCTTGTCCGCATTATCAGCGAATGCCGGTTATGGAGCCGGACATGGCGCGCGGGTCACGCGTCGGCCAGCGACCGGCTTCGACCTGGGCTATGAAGTCGCCGACGATGCCGTTGAACAGGCCTGGCGCTTCGAGATTGATGGTGTGCCCGCAATTCGGCATCACCGAGAGAGCCGCCGATGGGATGGTGCGCTTCATCAGCAACGCCGGCGCCAGGCAGGGCCAGTCCTCGTCGCCAGTGAGGATCAGCGTCGGCACCGTGAGGCCGGCCATCTCGTTTTGCAGATGATACAGCGACGGACGCTCCTTTTGGCAGCCGAGCTGGGTGTTGGCGGCACCCAGCGCCGAATGCTCGGCCAGCGCCTGCTTGAAGACCGCAAAACCGCGCGGGTCTTTAGCTTCGAACTGCACGCGGGTTGGGCCGTGGGCGTAACGCGAAGCAAATGCGGCCATTCCATCGGCCCGCAGCGACGCCACTACCGCATCGGCTTCAGCGCGAAACTGCTCGCGCATATTCAGCTCGGCGCCATAGCCACAGCCGGCCACGCACAACGACAAGGCCCGAGACGGATGGCGAAGACCGAAATGCAGCGTAGCGAAACCACCCATTGAGAGGCCACAGACATGCGCCTTCTGGATACCAAGATGATCAAGCACCACCAGAATGTCGTCGGCAGCGCGGTTCTGGCTATAGGACGCCGGATCCTCCGGCACGTCTGATGGCGGATAGCCGCGCGCGGCATAGGTGATGGCCCGGTAGCGCCGGCCAAAATGCTGAAGCTGCTGTTCCCAGCTGCGATGATCGCCGGCGAATTCATGGACGAAGATGATCGGCGAGCCGCTTCCGGTTTCCTCGTAGTACAGCCGTACGCCGTCATCAGTGGTAGCAAAAGCCATGGTCAGCTCCGGTTTCAGCCGTGGAAGTGATCGAGCAATCTCTTCGGCGAAGCGCAAACCTGGTGCGCTCCCGCGTCTACCAATTCCTCTTTACTGCCGTAACCATAGAGCACGCCTACGGCGATCATCCCGTTGTTTCTTGCTCCAATCATGTCGTGGCTTCGGTCTCCAATCATAATTGCATGTAGCGGATCAACATGCGTAGCCTTGAGGGCATAGCCCAAAAGGTCGGTCTTATCGGAACGTCTGCCATCCAGCTCGGAACCAAACACGCGCTCAAAATAAACCTTTAACTTGAAGTGACTGATAATTCGCTCGGCGTAGACAGTTGGCTTGCTGGTCGCAACAAACAGCCGCCGACCCGACCTGGCGAGCACGGATAATGTGTCTTCGATGCCAGCGTAGATTTCATTCTCGAAGAGACCGATGTCGGCAAACCGCTCTCGATAAAGCGACAGCGCCCTATCCACCAGATCGTCGGCTCCCAGCAGTGTTTTCAAACTGGCGCGAAGCGGAGGACCGATGCACCACGTCAATTCATCTGCCGGGGGAACTACGCAATCAAGTTCGCTCAGGGCATATTGGATAGAACGAGTAATTCCGAGTTTTGGATCTGTCAGCGTTCCATCGAGGTCAAAATAGATTGTGGCCATCTTGGCGAATGCTCGTTGAATGGGCGCATCGCTCATACAGGAGTTTGCTTTACGGGGCTCGGCTACAGGCCGGTTATTCCCAACTTTGTGGAATATGGCTCAACATCGCCAAGCTAGGGCGTGGACCCATAAATTAAAAGTGGTCGACGGACGTCCGCTTTGGTGCGCATTCCGGCGGATATGAGACTTGGATAGTGTTGTTACCGTTTTCAGCCCTGGCGCATCGGCGCGACAGGTGAGCGGGCAAGGAGAGCCAAATTCGATATCGGTATGTGTGAGGGCAGGGCCGCTTGATCGTTAGAATTTCTTCAGTTCGACCTGGGCGTTAGACCGACAGTCCGTTCCAGGCCCTGGGCGCCATCACCCTCTCATTTCAGCGCCTCTCGAAAATCGATCGCGCGCAGGATCACGCCGGGAGGATTGCCCTCCAGTTCGACATCGCTGAATTTGCGCGCCGCGCGTTCCTCGATGCGGTCGCGCAGGCGCATAAACTGCTGTTCGCGCTGGGCCGGCTGAGTTCTGGACGTGCCTTCAAGCTGGTCCATCGCGTCGGTGGAGATGGCGCAGGCGACGTTGGCCTGGTCGTTCTTCATCGTGAAGCGTACGACCATGCGGTCGAAGTCGTACTCCTGAAAGTGGCTTTGGGTGAGCACCATATCGGAGTCTCCCTCGATTGAACGGGGCCATTGGCCCCGAACTTTAGAATTTCTTCCTGGCCGGCGGCGGATTGAGCTCGGCGATTTTCGAAAGGCAATCTTCCTGCGTGGTGTGAGGGCCAGTGACGAAGGTGCCGCTCACCTTGGTAGAGTACCAGCCCGACACGACGCCGAGACGCAGCGACTCTTCGGTTTTGACATGGCGCGCGGAAAGAATTTGCATGGAGTTTCCCTGAAGTCGGGTGTTTGCCCATCGCGGAAACACCCCGAGGCCCACGCAGTGCGCCTTTTAAGCCGGAAAAGCCACGACTTTCTTTCAAGCCGAGGTGCGCGCCCGACGCCCTTCGATCGGATAGGCCGGATCGTTATAGCCCGGCGTCGAGGGATGGCCTGACGCGACGAGGCGGTCGATCAGGGCTTCGTCTTCGGCGGTGAAGCGATAGTCGAGCGCGCGCAGGTAATCGTCCCAGTGCTGCTCGGTGCGCGGGCCTGCGATCACAGCGCTGACGAACGAGGAGTTCAGCACCCACGACACCGCGAATTGCCCGGCGGTGATGCCTTTTGCCTCCGCATGCTGCCGTATCTCCTGCGCGAGCTTCAGCGATTCCGGCCGCCACTCGGTCTGCATCATGCGTTTGTCGTTACGTCCCGCGCGGGTGTCCTTGTCGGGCGCAGCATCGGGGCGGTATTTTCCGGTCAGCACGCCGCGCGCCAGCGGGCTGTAGGGCACGATGCCGAGGCCGTAGAAATGGCAGGCGGGAAAATGCTCGACCTCGGGCATGCGGTTCATCGCGTTGTAATAGGGCTGGCTGACGACCGGGCGATCGATGCCGAGACGATCGCAAATATTGCAGATTTCGGCGACGCGCCAGGCGCGATAATTCGAGACGCCGAAGTAGCGCACCTTGCCCTGTTGGATCAGTTCGCCCATCGCGCGCACGGTTTCGGCGAGCGGCGTCGAATGGTCTTCCTTGTGCAGATAATAGATGTCGATGTAGTCGGTGCCGAGCCGCTTCAGGCTTTCATCGGCCGCCTGCAACACCCAGCGCCGCGACAGCCCGCCGCGGTTGGGATCGTCCCCCATGGCGTTGGCAAGTTTGGTGGCGAGCACCCAACTGTCCCGGTTGTTGGAAATGGCGCGGCCGACCACCTGCTCGGAATTGCCGCCGTTATAGGCGTCGGCGGTATCGATGAAGTTGATGCCGGCCTCGCGTGCCTTCGCCACAATCCGCGTCGAGGTCGCCTCATCGGTCGGCCCGCCGAACATCATGGTGCCCAGGCAGATCGGCGAGATCTTCAGGCCGCTGCGGCCGAGGTTGCGGTATTGCATCGGTGGTCCTCTGAGTGTGATCGTCATTGCGAGGAGCAAAGCGACGAAGCAATCCACTCGTTCTTTGCTCTGGATTGCTTCGCTGCGCTCGCAATGACGATAAACGCAGTGTCCTCATTCATTCTTCAGCACCTTAAACACGCCGCTGGCCATGGCGATACAGCGTTTATCGACGGTCACTTCGGTCGTGATGAAGATCAGGCTGCGGGTCGCGCGCACCACATGCGGCTTCGATAACAAGATCTCGCCGATCTTGCCAGCCTCGACGAAATGGGTGTCGAGCTGCACGGTCGCGAGCGTCGGCTTGCCCGAGACATATCGCGCCGTCATGCCGCAGGTGCGGTCGGCGAAGGTCATGATCACACCGCCCTGCACCAGGCCGCGGCGGTTATGGTGCTTGTCCTGGGCCACCAGCGCATATTCGTGCTCGCCGTTCACGACCCGTTGCCACAGCGGCCCGACGAGGCTGATGAAGCCGGTGGTTTCAACGATGGTCCAGCCGGAGGATTTGAGTTTCTCCGTGGCCTTGTCGGTCATGTTGTTTTCTTTCGGTTGCGCAGAATAATAATCTCCGGGGTCGTCGGTCATTTCATCAAGCGCCGAGGTGTTGTAGTCAAGCGGGATGGTCCAGCCATTTGATGATACCACCCGGCGGAATATCGCAGAGCGTTGCGCGGCGTTTGCGCGCCTGCCGGCAGGCGAGCCCACGCCGGCCCTGAAGCGGGCCGCTGTCGCGCTCGCGCTCGTTGAAGCCGGCGATGGCTCTGATGCAACGGCGTTGTTGTTGACCCTGCGCGCGGCGCGCTTGCGCGCTCACCGCGGTCAATGGGCGCTACCGGGCGGACGCTGCGACGAGGGCGAAACGCCGGTCATGGCGGCGCTGCGCGAGCTCCAGGAAGAACTCGGTCTTGAACTTAAGCCCGGCGATGTCCTGGGCCTGCTCGACGATTATCCCACGCGCTCCGGCTATCTCATTACGCCGGTCGTGGTCTGGGCAGCGCCGAGCGCTGTCATCTCGCCCAATCCCGAAGAGGTCGCCTCGGTGCATCGCATCGCGCTTGATGATATCGAGCACGAAGATGCCTTCAGCTTCACCACGATTCCCGAAAGCACGCGGCGCGTGATCCGGTTTCGTCACGCCGGCCGGTTCATTCACGCGCCGACCGCGGCGCTGATCTATCAGTTCCGCGAGGTGCTCGGCGGCCGCGATACCCGCGTTGCCGATCTGGAGCAGCCGGTATTTGCCTGGAAGTAACCCCTGAGCCGGCGCCGTTTCGGGGCTGACTTGCACGCCACGCTTGCTACAACAAGCCGATGCTCCCTCTTGCGATTCGTTTTTGCCCCAGGGTTCTCGCGCTCGCGCTCGCGCTGCTGCTGATCGCGCCGCAGGCGCTGGCCATCGATGCCGCCACCGTCGATGCGGCGACGGCCGACGCCATGGCGCAAGCAGCATCGCCGCAAGCGATCGCCGAATATCGCCGCAAGCTGAGGGAATATCAGGAGGCGCGCGCCGCGTTCGAGCAGGAAGCCAGCGCCTATTGGAACTCGATCGCCGAGAAGCGGCGCGGCCGTAACGCCAAGCGGCGCGAACGCCAGACCATCACGCTCGATGATTATGTGCTGACGCAGCCGCCGGTTTATTCCGGGCCGAAGCGGCCGGTGAATCCGTCGCCGGCGCCGTCGGAGCCGACTGAGCCGCGGCTGCACAAACATATTCCGGTGGTCGCCGATCTGTTGAAAGCGGCCGCGGAGCATTTTCAGTTTACCCCGCAGCGGCCCGCCAGCGAGGTCGAATTCAAGCGCGCCTATGCCCGTGTTGCGGCGGCGGCGGGGCTGACGCGCGAGCAGGCGGTGCGGGTCTATTCGTTCGAGACCGGCGGCAACGGCAATCACGACATGCAATCGGGGTTGAGCGCCTCGCGGCCGGGTTCGCGCGCGATCTCGACGGCGATCGGCTACAATCAGCTGCTCACCACCAACAGCGTCGAACTGGTCGCCGAGCAGGGCCACGAGTTCGTTCGGGCGCTGACGGAAAAGGCCGCGCGGTTGTCCGGGAGCCAGCGCCAGGCGATGGACCACAAGATCGCGGTGCTGAAGCGGATGGTGGCGCTGGCGCGCTCGGTGCCGGACGAGTGGACGCAGCACGAAAAGCTCGGGGATACGCCGCAGGGCTGGGCCATCCATGCCATGGTGCTGGACATCGATGTCGGCCCGCTGCTGCAGACCCACAAATTACTGACGTCGGTGATCTTCGCCCGCGCCAAGGGCTATGCCCGCGCGCTCACCGCCGCCGAACTGGAAATGATGAACCTGACCGGCGACGGCACCGGGCTCGACATGGTGACCATGCCGCAGGCGATGAGCGAGCAGGTCCCGACCTCGAATTTCTTCCAGCGCTCAGGCTACGAGCGCAATCCGGTCGCGATCCGCAACAACACGGTGGCGAAACTGCTCGATGTCACCGACAGCCGGATGGACAGCAACCGCAATCTGCCGGGCGCCAGGGAGCTCGCGGCGGCGTTTTAGCCGGGCCTCAGCCCTAACCGTCATGCCCCGCGAAGGCGGGGCATCCAGTAACCCGCGACGTTGGAGTAAAACCCTGGGCGCCGCGGCGTACTGGATCATCCGCTTTCGCGGATGATGACATCATGATTTTGCGCGCAGATTACTCAATTCGACCCGAACATGAACTTGCCGTCGCCTTCAAGGTACGGGCCGGTCCGCATGTAGAGCTGTCCGTTCTGACCGATGAAAAACAACGTGCCCTTGGGCACCCTCTTGGCGCCCTTCAGCAGCAGGCCGGCATTGTTGGTGCCCATTTTGTAGGAATACGTCTTGCCCTCCTTGTCGTAGCCATAGCCCATGTCCGGCGACAGCACCCAGGGCGTCGGCGCAGCACTTTGCGCAAATGCGGATGTCGTCAGCGCGGTCAACGCGGCTGCCATCAAGAGGGCCTTGGTCGAAAGTCTCGTCATCATGCATGCTCCCAGCAACCGGTCAGAAAAAGTTTGGCATCCGCCAATTTCTTGAACAAATCACGAACGTCAATGTGCCGTCAACGACGAGTCTATTCGACGCAAGCGGCGTCATTTAAGACTTTGTGACTACCCGCTGCCGACTTCGCGACTATCTTCCGGTTTCGGTCTAGAACCAGTGTTTGCAAAATACGTCATGGGGATGATTCGAATGAACCAGGTCATTAAAATTTGTTTCGGCGTCGCGTTGCTGTTGGTGACGCTGGTTCCTGTTGTTCATGCCGATGAATTCAAGCTCAGCAACAACCAGAGAATTTCCTGCAGCCGGGGCTTGAGCCCGGGAAAGCTCAATACCGCGACCTGCAGATCCTACGCCTATATCTTCAATGTCAAGACCTCGGAATATTTCAGGTGCCAGGTCAGCCTGGCGCTGACCCGCGACAATAAGGAAGTGATCAACGTCCAGACCGACGGCGGCTGCACCAAGAAACCCCGCATCTTCGAGACCGACTCCAATTACGCCTTCGACGCCACCGAAACCGAACCGCCCAACACCAATTCGTTTTTCGGCCCCGGCGGCTACGCGGTGTGGGCCAGCGACACCACCACGCGAAAAGTTCGCGGCTGCATCATCATCTCATCCGGCCTCGGCTCCGATATCTCGAAATGCCTCGAAATGACGTTTCAGTGAGGGGTGCGACAGCAAAACGCTGACCGCGCGTCTATAGCGCCGGCCAGCGTCTCGCGCGATATTCAGCCCGGCACCCGTTGTTGCAATCGGGGTGCGCGAAAGCTTTAGTGGCTCATGCGCGCCGAAGCCGGATGCCCCGGTACCTTGAAGCGCTTGCCGGTATCGGTGACCTTGGTGCCATTGACTTTCAGGATCGAAAAATCCTGGGTCAAGTAGTTTCCGGCCAGAATGTATTTTCCGTCCGGCGTGAACATGACGGCCTCCGGCAATCCGCCGACCTCGATATCCTGGGTCTTGGTCACCTTCTTGCCATCGATCTTCAGAATCGAGAGGCTGCCGTTCTTGTTGTAGAAGAAGGCCTTCTTCATGTTGGAGCCGCGCAGGATGGCGGCGACTGCGAGATCGCCCTTCGGGGACACTGCAATCCCCTCGGGGCCGTCGCCGACCACCACCCGATCGATGATGCGCGGCGGGTTGGCTTCGAGATCGATCACGCTCGTGGTGTCGACGCTGCCGTCGGATGAGCCGGCGCCGCCATTGTCGGAGGTGAGCGCGAGTCTGCCGTTGGGCGTCACCACGACATTGTAGGGCCACTGGCCGGTCGGCAGATCGACCTTGTTGTAGGTCACCTTGTCGCCGGCGATATCGAGCACGGAGACCTTGTGCGCGGGAAATCGCACCGCCAGCGCGCGCTTGCCGTCCGGCGTGAACACCACATGCGCGACGCTGTCGGGCATCGCAATGGTATCGGTGACCTTGACGTCGGTGCCGTTGAGCGACAGCACGCTGATCGAGTTGTCGCCGCGATTGGCAACCAGTGCCATCTTGCCGGATGGGCTGATGCTCAAGCCCGACGGTTGCTTGCCGCCGGTGATGGTCGCTGCCAGCTTCGGCGGGTTGGCCTTGAGATCGATGACGTAGATCTTGTTGTCCGGTACCTGTTTCAGCGTGTCGCCTTCCTTGGTGACATCGACCGAGTCAGCCACCAGCGCGATCGAGCCGGTCGGGTCGATGTCGAGATTGACCGGCGGTCCGATGATCGAATTCTTCAGCGGCAGAGTGGCGACGATCTTGGGGTTTTCAGGATTGGCGAGATCGACGATCAGGACCGAATCCTTGCCGCTTGGTGACAGGACCGTCTTTCCATCGTCGTCCCACCAGACCTTCTCGTCGTTGCCGACGATCATGAACGGTTTTGCGTAAGCGAGATTGAGGCTGGCGCCGCAGAGCAGGATTGCCGCTCCCAAGCATAATCCAACGGTACGATTTACAGGCATTGTGGCGTTCTCCCGGACAGAACCGGCCTCTGATGGGCCGGTTTCGCAACCTAGAATACGCGCGGAACCGGATTGTTGCCAGTGCGAAGCAGGCCGCCGCCGCTGACCGAAAACTATTTGCCGCAACCTCGATCTTGGCCAACCGGATGGGTTGACCCGGGGCCTTCGTCCGTCCAATTTCCCGGCCCAATCAGGGGAGAAATTTGCTCATGGATTCGAAGGTGATTGCCGCTGCCGTGGCGGTGGTGGCGGTTCTGTCGGCCCCGGCCGCGCGGGCGCAAGCATTCATTAACGTGCTGACCGGCGGCACCTCCGGCGTGTATTATCCGCTTGGCGTCGCCATTGGAAAAATCTACAGCGATAAGATCCCTGGTGTGAAGACCCAGGTGCAGGCCACCAAGGCGTCGGTCGAGAATCTGATTTTGCTGCAGCAGGGCCGCGGCGAGATCGCGTTTACCTTGGGCGACTCGCTGAAGGCGGCCTGGGAGGGCGACGAGGAGGCGGGCTTCAAGTCCAAGCTGGACAAGCTGCGCACCATCGGCGCGATTTATCCCAACTATATCCAGATCGTCGCCACCGCCGACAGCGGCGTCAAGACGCTGGCCGATCTCAAGGGCAAGAGCCTCTCGGTCGGCGCGCCGAAATCGGGCACCGAACTCAACTCGCGCGCCATCCTCGCCGCGGCGGGACTGAGCTATAAAGATATCAGCAAGGTCGAATATCTGCCGTTCGCGGAATCCGTCGATCTGATGAAGAACCGGCAGTTGAACGCGACGCTGCAATCGGCCGGTCTCGGGGTGGCCTCACTGAAGGATCTGAGCACGTCGACCGAGATCACCGTGGTGTCGGTCCCCAAGGAGGTGGTCGACAAGATCGGCCCGCCATTCGTGTCGGTCATGATCCCCGCCAATACCTACACCGGCCAGGACAAAGATGTCCCGACCGCGGCGGTGATCAATTATCTCGTGACCAGTTCGGCGGTGTCCGACGATCTGGCCTATCAAATGACAAAGCTGATTTTCGAGTCGCTGCCTGAACTGGCGAACTCGCACGCGGCCGGCAAGGAGATCAAACTGGAGTCGGCGGCGATGGGTAGTCCGGTGCCGCTGCACCCCGGCGCGATCCGCTATTACAAGGAAAAGGGTTTGATCAAGTAGCCTTTCATTTTTTGGCGTCATGGCCGGGCAAAAGCGCGAAGCGCGTCTTCGCGCAGATGACCCGGCCAGCCACGTCTTGAGGCCGGGCAAGAAGGGCGTGGATGGCCGGGACAAGCCCGGGCATGACGAAGTTGGGCGTCGATGTTAAAGACGCTCACGGGGCTTCGGGGGAATTACAAAAATGCTGCAGGCGCAGGGCACTGAAGTGCCCGTCAAGGTCGAATTCGATAATTTCGAGCACGGTTTCCCGGAAGGCTTCGGCCCCGGCGGCTGGGGACATCTCGCCTATGCCATCGGCATCGCATTCGCGGCCTTTCAGCTTGTGGTCGCGGCATGGAACGTGCTGCCGAGCCAGGTGGTGCGCGGCGTTCACGTCGGCTTCCTGATCCTGATGACCTTCGGCCTGATCGGCAACTTTACCGCCAGGAACAATTTCGGCCGCGCCACCGGCTGGCTGATCGGCAGCGCCGGGTTTCTGTGCGGGCTCTATCAGTGGATATTTTACGCCGACCTGATCGCGCGCGATGGCGATCCGACGCGGCTCGATCTGGTGGTCGGCACCTTGCTCGCGGTGCTGATTTTCGAGGGCACGCGCCGCCTGATGGGGCTGGCGCTGCCGCTGATGTGCGGCGCCTGCATTCTCTACTGGTTCTTCGGCCAGTATCTGCCGGCGCCGTTCAATCATCGCGGCTATGACTTCGATCAGGTTATCACGCATTTGTCCTACGGCACCGAAGGGTTTTACGGCGTGCCGATCTATGTTTCGGCGACCTACATCTTCCTGTTCATCCTGTTCGGCTCGTTCCTCGAGCGCGCCGGGATGATCCAGTTGTTCACCGACGTTTCGCTCGGCCTGTTCGGCGGCACCCGCGGCGGGCCGGCCAAGGTCGCGGTGTTCGCGTCGGGCATGATGGGAACGATCTCGGGCTCCGGCGTCGCCAATGTCGTCACCGTCGGCCAGTTCACGATTCCGCTGATGATCAAGTTCGGCTATCGCCGTGCGTTTGCCGCCGGCGTCGAGGCCACCGCGTCGATGGGCGGACAGATCATGCCGCCGGTGATGGGCGCGGTCGCCTTCATCATGGCCGAGACGCTGGGCGTCGATTATTCGGTGATCGTCAAGGCCGCGGTGATCCCCGCGGTGCTGTATTTCGCCTCCGCGTTCTGGATGGTGCATCTCGAAGCCGGCAAGCACGGCCTCGTCGGCATGAAGCGCTCGGAAATCCCGAGCGCCTGGAAGGCGCTGGTGGCGCGCTGGTATCTGGTGTTGCCGCTGGCGGCGCTGGTTTACATGCTGTTCGAAGGCTTTACGCCGCTTTATGCCGGCAGCATGGGGCTGGCGCTGACGGTAGCGCTGATCTTGGGGGCCAGCATCACGCTTGGCTTTTCCTCTAACGTTCTGCGATACATTTTCTGGATCGGGCTCGCGCTGGTGGTCGCTGCGTTGTCGCGCAACGGCCTTGAAATCATTCCGGTGGCCAGCGTCGTCGGCGTGCTGGTGCTGATCTCAGCGATCACGCGCGGCGGCCGGGCGACACTGAGGGCCTGCCGCGATTCGCTCGCCGACAGCGCCAAGTCGGCACTGACTGTCGGCATGGCCTGCGCCATCGTCGGCTCGATCATCGGCATGATGACGCAGACCGGCGTCGGCACCATCTTCGGCGGCTGGGTCATCGGGCTGGGCGAGAAAAGCCTGTTCCTCGCGCTGATCATGACGATGTTGCTGTCGATCCTGCTCGGCACCGGCATTCCGACCATCCCAACCTACATCATCACCGCCGCGCTGGCGGCTCCCGCGCTGGCCAAGCTTGGCGTGCCGCTGATCGTCAGCCATATGTTTGCGTTCTACTACGGCATCATGGCCGATCTGTCGCCGCCGGTGGCGTTGGCGGCGCTGGCGGCCGCGCCGATCGCGAAGGAAAATCCCGACAAGATCGGCTGGGAGGCGATGCGGATCGCGCTCGCCGGCTACGTCATTCCCTTCATCTTCGTCTATTCGCCGGCGCTGATGCTGCAGGCCGGCGACCCGATGGCCGTCCAGCTCGGATTCTACGGCGCGGTGGCGCTTGCGACCTTCAAGGCGCTGGTCGCCATCGGCCTGTTCGGCATCGTCGCCATCGGCTTCCTGTTTGCGCGGTTGACGCTGCTTGAACGCGCCATTGCCTTTATCGCGGCGCTCTGCCTGCTCGGCGATTTTCGCTTCAGCGACACCGCGGGCTTCGCGCTGACGGCTGCGATCGTGCTGTGGCAGTGGCGGCCGCGCCCGCCGGCCAGGGTGGCGGCGGCTTGAGCCTTTGCCTCGCCTCCGCTGGCGCGGTGAAGACGCTGTCGATCGCCGCCTTCACGCTGGTGTGGACCCACTCCATTGAAAAAGTCGACTGGCAGGAAGACTGGCGCGTCACCCCAAAAGGGCTCGAACTGGTGCAGGCGCGGGTAAAAGGCTCGGGCGCCGGCATGGAGCCGCCGCCGGAGGCGCGGCTGGTCGACGGCTGGTTTCAGTGGAGACCTGCACGCGCACCGATGCCGCAAGTTGTGCTGGGCAATTCCGGCGCCGCCGGCGAATGGCGGCTGTGCAGCGATGGACAATGCAAAACGCTGTCGGAGATATTGGGACATCCGGTTGGCGCCAATGTCACGACGATGCGTGCGTGCGATAATCGGTAGTGATCCGTAGCCCGGATGAAGCACTTGCGAAATCCGGGACTGTCGTTGCACGGCTCCCGGATTGCGCTCCGCTTCATCCGGGCTACGATGACTGAATCGTAAAGTGGGGGGAAGTCGATGGAACGGCTCAAGGGCAAGACAGCGATGGTGGTCGGCGCCGGCTCGATCGGGCCGGGCTGGGGCAACGGCAAGGCGACGGCCGTGACGTTTGCGCGCGAGGGCGCGCAGGTGTTTTGCGTCGATCGCAACGCCGCCGCCGCGGAAGAGACCGTCAAGATCATCACCTCCGAAGGCGGCAAGGCGACCGCATTCACCGCCGATGTCGCGCGCGCCGGCGACGTCGAGGCGATGGTGGCGGCATGCCTAGGGGCTTATGGCCGCATCGACGTGCTCGACAACAATGTCGGCATCGCCGAGATGGGCAGCGTGGTCGAAGTGTCGGAAGCCGATTGGGACCGCGTGTTTGCGGTCAATCTCAAGAGCGCCTTCCTCACCATGAAGCATGTGATTCCGGTGATGGCGCGGCAAGGCGGCGGCTCGATCATCAATATCTCGTCGATCGCCTCGATCCGCCATCTCGGCATCTCCTACGTCAGCTATGCCACGACCAAGGCCGCGATGAACCAGATGACGCGCACCACCGCGGTCGAATTCGCGCCGCAACATATCCGGGTCAACGCCATTCTGCCGGGCCTGATGAAGACGCCGATGGTCGAGCATTCGGCCGGGCTGGCGGCGAGTTATGCCGAGGGCGACGTCGAGGCGATGTGGCGCGCGCGCGACGCGCAGGTGCCGATGGGGCACATGGGGGAAGCCTGGGACGTCGCCAACGCGGCGCTGTATCTCGCTTCCGACGAATCGAAATACGTCACCGGCATCGAGCTGGTGGTCGATGGCGGGGTGACGCTGAAGGTGAGTTAGTTCTTGTCGTCCCGGCGAATGCCGGAACCCATACTCCGTGTCCTCTCGTCTTGAGAAATGCTGGAGCGATCTGGCTGCTACCACAAAAGCCGCTCGGTGCGCAGATGGCCGTCAAGAACAGGCCAATTGCCCCCCTGAAATCAAGTCCGCCCTTGAAATGACGCCGCTTCGCGTGACAATGGCCTGAAGAAAGTGCGGCTCGGATTGATCCGGATCATGGCCAGGCGTGTTCCGGTCAACCAGGTTTTGTTTCCTGAATAAGACACTAAGGTGAGTTGAGCGGGAGCGACGCCATGAACATCCAGGACAACAGCAGGTATCATCAGGTCCATGCCCGCTCGCTCAGGGATCCCGAGGGTTTTTGGGGCGAGGCAGCGCGCGAAATCGACTGGATCGAGCCGGCGAAGAAGATCTTCGATCCGGAAAGCGGACCTTACGGCCGCTGGTTCGCCGGCGCGGTGGTCAACACCTGCTACAACGCGCTAGACCGGCATGTTGCGGGCGGCCGCGCCGACCAGGTGGCGCTGATCCACGATTCGCCGCTGGCCGGCCGCGTCACCAAACTGACCTACGCCGAGATGCTGAATGAGGTGAAGACGCTCGCCGCTGTGATGGCCGATTTCGGCGTCGCCAAGGGCGACCGCGTCATCCTCTATATGCCGATGGTGCCGGAAGCGGTGGTGGCGATGTTGGCCTGCGCGCGGATCGGCGCGGTGCATTCCGTGGTGTTCGGCGGCTTCGCGGCGAAAGAGCTCGCCACCCGGATCGAAGATGCCAAGCCGAAGCTGATCTTCTCGGCGAGCTGCGGGCTCGAGCCCGGCCGCATCGTGCAGTACAAGCCGCTGCTCGACGAGGCGATCCAGCTTTCCAGCGTCAAGCCCGAGACCTGCATCATCCTGCAGCGGACGCAGCACGCTTGCGGACTAGCCGCTGGCCGCGATCACGACTGGGCGCATTTGCGCGCCAAGGCTATTGCGGCGAAGAAATCCACAGACTGCGTGCCGGTTCTGGCGACCGATCCGCTCTATATTCTCTATACGTCCGGCACGACAGGCATCCCGAAAGGCGTGGTGCGCGACAATGGCGGGCATCTGGTTGCGCTGAAATGGTCGATGTTCAATCTCTACGGCGTCAGGCCCGGCGAAGTCTGGTGGTGCGGCTCCGACATCGGCTGGGTGGTCGGCCACAGC
>Ga0209648_10002774_pt1 | contig 14606 bp, 14 predicted proteins | sample GraSoi2013_115cm_FD_185830 | JGI IMG/M metagenome (GOLD analysis project Ga0209648, IMG submission 185830) | Grasslands soil microbial communities from the Angelo Coastal Reserve, California, USA - Sample 9_17_2013_115cm (SPAdes) (version 2) | ecosystem: Environmental > Terrestrial > Soil >...
GTGCGATTCAGGTCGAATCCCGAATGCTCGAACGCCGGCGCGAGTCCAAAGATGAGGCCACACAGCAGCGCGATTCCCATCGTGAAGACCAGCGTGGTAGAGTCCAGGTCCACATGTCCGTAGTTCACCAGGTAGCCGCGAATATGGTTTGGGATCTGATACTCGAGCCAGCGGATGCCCCAAAGCCCAAAGAGTGCGCCGGCCACACCGCCGAAGAAAGATAGCAGAAGGGATTCAGTCAGAACTTGCCGGACTAGCCGGCTTCGTGTCGCGCCGAGCGCTCCGCGCACCGCGAACTCCTTGATGCGGTTTGTCGCGCGAGCCAGCATGAGATTCGCGATATTGGCGCATGCGATCAGCAGAATCAGCCCTACAATCGCAAGGCAGATCATCAACTCGGGCGCGCCTTCTTTCCTGGCAATTTCCTCCGTCATGGGATCGACGAGCAAAGTCAAATTCGTGTTCGTCTGCGGAAATTGCTTTTCGAGAGCTCCGTAAATAGCGGCGGTTTCCGCTCCGGCTTGCTTCAGTGTTATGCCGGGCTTCAAGCGGCCAAACGCGGACAAGAAGGAACTGCCCCGGTCGGCGCGCTCCTTGTCGGTCAGTGCGGTGGGCGTCCATAGATTGGCGAGTCCCATCAGCGGAAATTGAAACGTCCGTGGCACTACCCCGACTATCGTGTAGGGCTCGCCGCCAATGGTGATGTCTCGCCCGATGATTTTAGGGTCACCAGCGAAGCGACCCTCCCAGAGTCCCTCGCCGAGGATGGCTACGTGTGGCGCTCCGGACCGATCGTCGTCGGGCGTAAAAGTCCGCCCAAGCATTGGCCGGGCCCCAAGCGCATCAAAATAATTCCAACTGACTCGTCCACCCTCCACGAGCGCGGGAGGCCCATCACCAGTGAGATTGAAATTCCACCCCGCCCATAAGGCGGTTTGCTCGAACGAGGTGTTCTGCTTCTGGAAATCGAGGAAAGACGCGGTGGAGGTGAGGTGTTCCGGTGTCCATCCGTTTTTCTTGTCATGCGATAAGAACATGGCGAGCCGGTCCGCGTGCGGATAGGGCAGCGGCTTAATGACGAACGCGTCGATGTAGCTGAAGATAGCCGTGTTCGCTCCGATTCCCAGCGCTAACGTGAGCACAGCTGCAACGGTGAATCCAGACGACCTCGCCAGAAGGCGGGCGCCAAAGCGCACGTCCTGCCAAAGCGCCTCCAGCGACGCAAAAGTCCAGATTTCGCGCGAGGTTTCTCTCACCAATGTGAGATTGCCCAGCGTTCGCCGGGCGGCGTAGCGCGCTTCGTCTGCTTGCATACCGGCTGCGCGATTGTGTTGCGCGCGCATATCGAGGTGGTGCGCGAGTTCGTCTTCCAGGTCGCGGCCAAGCTGCTTACGGTTGAGCAGCGACTTGATTCGAAGCCAGCGCTCGTTAAAGAAGGCCCGCAACATACCGTGCTCCTACGCGGTCTGCAATATTCGCGCGACCGCTCCCGACATTCGCCGCCAGTATTCGGTCTCCTGTGCCAACTGTTTTCTTCCTGTCGGGGTCAGCGCGTAGTATTTCGCGCGACGATTGTTGTCCGATGTGCCCCATTCGGAAGCCAGCAAGCCGCGCAACTCCAGCCGGTGCAGCGCCGGATAGAGCGCGCCCTCTTCCACGCGCAACACGTCTTGCGAGGAGTCGTGAATCCACTCGGCAACGCCATAGCCGTGCAACGACCCCTTCGCCAGCGCTTTGAGAATTAGCAAGTCGAGCGTGCCCTGCAGCAGGTCTCCCGGACTTTCTCGCTTATCTTTCATGTTCAACCCATAAGACGCTTAGGGAAGCGAAACGTTACAGCAATTCTGCGACTTCCGAGAGCGGAACTTGCTCCGACCCGCGCGGCCGCGTTATCTTGCTAAGACCGCTGTCATGGCCGACCCAACTCCCTCACCGCTGCGCTTGGCGCTCATCGGCATGTCCGGAACCGGCAAAACCTTCTGGAGCAAGCGTTTAGCGCAAACTGGGCGCCCCGCCTTTTGCTGTGACGATCGCATCGAGCAGCGCCTGCGTCCGCGCTTGGAAGGCGGCGGCTATGCCGGCACGACCGGCGTCGCCTCCTGGATGGGATGGCCGGATAGCGCCACCTACGCGCTGCGCGAAGCCGAGTATCTCGCCGCAGAAATCGCCACGCTCGACGAAGTTCTTACCGATCTCGCGCGCAATCCGTCCCGCGAGCTCATTCTGGACACCACCGGCAGCGTCATCTACACCGGCAACAACCTTTTGCTGCGCCTCCGCCGCCAGATGACCATCGTGTATCTTGCGGCGTCGGCCGCGGAGCAACAGCTCCTCATCCAGCGCTATCTCAGCGATCCCAAGCCGGTCTTGTGGCGCGGCGCGTTTCAGCCCAAGAAAGGCGAGACGCCCCGCGAAACCGTCGCGCGTTGCTATCCCACGCTGATCGCCGCGCGCCGCCAAAGCTACGAGGCGCTCGCGCACTGCAGCGTTCCGGTCGCGGAATTGCGCGACACGACGCTGGATGCGGCGGCTTTTCTGGGAAAAGTCAGCGCACGGCTGGAACGCGCCAGGTGAGGTACCGCAGCACATCCAGGCAGGCGCCCCTGACCTCGCTTCGCGGCGCGGTGCTGCGCGGGCTCGCACCGGACGGCGGGCTCTATATGCCAGTCGAAATCGCGCGCCGCTCCCCCGAAGAATTGGAGGAGTTCCGCCGCTTACCGTTCACCGAAGTCTGCTTTCGGGTCGTCAAGCCCTTTGCCGGCCCGGAAGTGCCCGAAGAAATTCTGTGGCAGGTCGTCAGCGAAGCCATCAATTTTCCGGTGAAACTGATTTCGCTTTCACCAGCTCTGCATATCCTCGAGCTTTTTCACGGCCCCACGCTGGCCTTCAAGGATTTTGGCGCGCGTTTCATGGCCCGCTTGATGGGCTATTTCGTTCGCTCCGAGACGCGGCCGCTGACCGTTCTTGTGGCCACGTCCGGCGATACCGGCAGCGCCGTCGCGCACGGCTTTCTCGGCGTATCCGGAATTCGCGTGGTGATTCTCTACCCCTCCAAGCGCATCAGCGAAGCGCAAGAAAAACAATTCACTACCCTCGGCGAAAATATCACCGCTCTCGAAGTTGGCGGCACGTTTGATGATTGCCAGCGCCTGGTGAAGCAGGCCTTTTCCGACCCCGAGTTGAACAAGCGCGCGTTTATAACCTCCGCGAACTCCATCAATATCGGCCGCTTGCTGCCGCAAATGTTCTACCACGTCGCGGCCTACCGCCAGCTCCCGGTCGCCTCCGTGCCGCTGATCGTTTCCGTGCCCAGCGGAAATTTCGGCAACCTCACCGCGGGAATCTTCGCCAAGCGCATAGGCCTGCCCGTCGCGCGTTTCGTTGCCTCCACCAACGCCAACGACGTCGTCCCCGAATATCTGCGCACCGGAGAATTTCATCCCCGGGCGGCAAAGCCCACTTTTTCCAATGCCATGGACGTCGGCAGCCCCAACAATTTTCCCCGCCTGCTCGATCTCTGCCGCAACCGTCTCGAATACTTGCGGCGCGAAATCTGGGGCCACGGTGCCACGGATGAAGAAACTCTCGGCGTTATGAAGTCCCTGCACGAGCGCTTCGCCTACATCGCGGACCCGCACACCGCGGTCGGCGTTCTCGGCTGGGAAGCCTACCGCCGCGCACACCCCGAGCCGGCCCAAGGTTTAGTGTTGGCGACTGCGCATCCCGCCAAATTTGCCGACATTGTCGCGCGCGCGATTGGCGCCGCCCCGCCCCTGCCCGATCGCCTCGCCGCGTACCTCCAGCGCCCCAAACTTTCGCAAACCATCTCGAGTCACTACGACGATTTCAAGCAGTTCCTGCTTGCGCATTGATCGTGCGCCGAGAGATCTTTGAAACTTGAACTAGGAGTTTGAAGGTAGGTCTTTTAGGACCTGCGCAGGCGGTCCAGCAGCGTGAATAGCACTACAGCCACCACCGCGTTCACCGCGGCGGCAATCGCCAGCCGCAACGTGAACCACGGCTCCGGCTCGGCGAGCAGCAAGCGCCGCGTCAGGGCAATGAATCCCTGGTGTACCACGAAGAACATCATCGTCAACGCAAACCGCGCCGCCGGGTGCTCGGTATCGAGCCGAGCGCCGATCGACGACGCGAGATACCCGATAATCGTTTTCGCGATGCCGTACAGCCCCAGCGGCACCGTCGGTCCGCTCAAGCTGTCCTGCAGCAGTCCGATCACCATGCCCAGCAGCAAGCCGGTCGACGGATTGCGCCGGCTCAAGCCAAAATAAATTGTCACCAGCAACGGCAAATCCAGCACCGCAAATTTTGGGAAGTACACCGGGACAAAGGCCTGCAGCATCAGCGAAAGAACCGCCGCTGCGACGATCGCGCCGGAGCGGAACTTGTGCACCTCGATGTGCGTTTCCGCCAGCCGCAGATCGAAGGCGTCGTTCATCATGGATTCACCGCCGCTGTCCCGCCTACGCGTTTGCCGGGTGTCTCCGCCGTCGGTGCTACCGCGGCCGGCGCTTCCTTCTTCTGCTCCAACGGGTGCAGCGTCAGCAGCACGATTACTTCTTCAAGCCGTTGCAGATTCGCCGCCGGACGCACGCGCACGTGCTGGAACGGCCGTCCGGTTTTGATTTCCGTCACCACGCCCACCGGCAAATCGCGCGGGAAAATGCGATCCATTCCGCTGGTCACCACGTGCTCTCCCACGTTCACCGTGTCATCGGTCGGAATGTATTTCATCGAGAGCAGCGGTTCGCCCGTGCCGCCCACCGGACTTTGGATGCGCGAATCCGCCAGCATCGCGCCCACGCCGCTATCCTTGTCCGTCAGCAGCAGCACCTGCGCGGTGTCGCGATACGATTCGATCACTTTCCCAACCACCCCGTCCGGCGTGATCACGCCCATGTTGCGGCGAATCCCGTCGCGTTCGCCGCGATCCAGATAAACCGTCTGGCTGGCGGTGTCCGCGCTTGTGCCGATCACCCGCGCCGCCAGCATTGGCACACTGCGTTGCCCTTGCCGGAAATTCAGCAGCGCCGAGAGCCGGTCTGCCTCCGCGGCTTTGCTCTGGAGTTGATTCACCTGCATCTTGAGCTCGTCATTTTGCCGCCGCAATTGCTCGTTGTCGCGCGAGGTGTTCTGCAGCGCGAAGTAATGGCTCCACGTGTCGCGAATGTTGCCGATGCCCTTCGCGCCGGCCCGCTGAAACGGCGAAACCGCGCTAACCGTCCACACGCGCAGCAGCCGCCCCTGCGAGTCGCGCTTGATCTGCACGGCCAGCAGCACCACTTGCAAGATAATTACGCCTGCAAGCAGCACCAGCGATTTATGTCGAGAAGGAATGCCTGCCATTGTTCTTCGCAGCTCGTTCTCAAATCAAATTTGTGTTCGGCGAAAGCTGTAAGCGGTCTGGAGTTCGCAGTCTGTATGACCTTCCGAAACTAACAACTTACAACTAACCACTGACGACTTTTCTAGTCGATGCAGACCTGCCGCAGCAGCCGGAAATCGCTGAGCATCTTTCCCGTGCCCAGCACCACCGAAGCCAGCGGATCATCCGCAATCGAAACCGGCAAGCCCGTCTCTTCCCGGATGCGCTTGTCCAGGTTCTTCAGCAGCGCGCCCCCTCCGGTCAACACGATGCCGCGGTCGCTGATATCAGCGGAAAGTTCCGGAGGCGTGCGCTCCAGCGCCACGCGAATCGCATTCAAGATCGTGGCCACGCACTCCGCCAGCGATTCGCGGATTTCGCTGTCATCAATCGTCACCGTGCGAGGCACGCCTTCAATCAGGTTGCGGCCCTTCACTTCCATGGTCAGCGGCTTCTCCAACGGATACGCCGAGCCGATCTCCATCTTGATCTGTTCCGCCGTGCGCTCGCCAACCAGCAAGTTGTACTTGCGCTTCAAATATTGCATCACCGCTTCGTCCATCTCGTTGCCCGCGACGCGCACGGAACGCGAGTACACAATGCCGCTCATCGAGATCACCGCGATGTCCGTCGTGCCGCCCCCGATGTCGACCACCATGTTTCCGGATGGTTCCTCGATCGGCAGCCCCGCTCCAATCGCCGCGGCCATGGCTTGCTCCACCAGGTAGACTTCGCTCGCCCGCGCACGGTACGCGGAGTCCTGCACCGCGCGCTTTTCCACCGGAGTGATTTCGCTCGGCACGCCAATCACGATCCGTGGATGCACCAGCACCCGCCGGTTGTGCGCCTTCTGAATGAAATAGGTCAACATCTTTTCCGTGACCTTGAAGTCCGCGATGACGCCGTCTTTCATCGGCTTGATGGCCACTACGTTTCCCGGCGTGCGCCCCAGCATGTCTTTCGCTTCGCGCCCCACGGCCACGACTTCGCCGGTCGTTTTGTTGATCGCCACGATCGACGGCTCGTTCACCACGATGCCTTTGCCGTGCGCGAACACCAGCGTGTTCGCCGTGCCCAAATCGATCGCCAGGTCGGACGAAAACAAACTGAACACCGACCGGAGGTTGTAACCGTTCTTATTCATTCCTCAATCCCCCTGCGGAAAGGCCCCCCGCTGTCCGGAACTACCTATTCTCTCCGGACCCTCATCTCCAGCGCAAAGCAGCGCGCCCTGATTGTCACGTGATCGTCAAGCAGCAGCCTGGATGCCCGATGGCCAACCGTTCCGCTTCGCAATTCGTCGCAGGCGATTCATGCAGTCGTCTACTTCGGTACCACGACGGAAACTTGCTGTTTGTTCGTTCCTCCCCGGCGGTTCTGTCCAATCACGACAATAGTATGCTCTCCAGGCAGCAGCGGCTCCGTAAAATGCCGGAACGTTCCATCCTTTGCGATATTCGGCACCGGCTGGCCATTGATGATCAGCGCGGCGCCCGGTTCGGTGCGGCCCGTGATTTCAACCGCGTGGCCGACGAGCTGCGTACTCTGAATCTCGAGGCGCATGTCCTGCGACTTGCCCTGCGCGACTAGTGTGAACTTATTGGTCTCGCTCACATCGCTCGACGATTTCTTTGCGCTCGTCGCCGTCACGTTCCAGAAGTAGTCCCCGGCATCCAGTCCGGAAATATCCACGCTCGTGGCGGTCACCTTGGGCGCTTCCTTCACTATTTTGGTGAACATGGTGGTCGTGCTGATGCGCAGCGAATAGGACGACGCATCCGGCACGGGCTTCCATTCAAAGTGCACGGCAGCCGTTCTGGGATTCTCCACGATAATCGGCGTCAGGTTGATCGGCTCCAGCAATTCCGGCGGCGCCAGCACATCGGATTTTGAGATTGGCCCTCCGGGCGGAATGTTGACCTTCTGATATTGCGTCACTTCGATCTGGTCCTGCCCGCGCTGTACCTGTGCGCTGCCGTTGGACACCACGATTTCGCTTTCCTTCGTATCCTTGTCGGACTTCACTGCCGCGCGGCTGTTGGGCCGCAGTTCCGCTTTGGCATCCTCCACACTCACAGCCGCTTTCGATCCCGGCGATGCCCAGGTCGGGGTCGACAAGTCCACCTCACCCGTGTTGATGCGGACTGCAACGCTGGTCGGCCTGTTGCTCGCCATGGAATTTTCTTCCACCGTGATCAGCGTGCCAGGCTTTACCGTATAGAACGTTCCATCAGCAAAAGTCACGCGCGCGTAACCGTCGGCGCCGGTTTGCACCAGGTCGCCTTTGTCCAGCGCCGTGCGGTAATCGGCGTCCACCCACTGCACCGAATTCACTTTTTTCACCTGCACTCGGCCGTCCAGATTCACGAATTTCGCTTGCGTTTGCGAGCCTGTCGCGTTTTCGCTGTCATTGCTCTCAATCGCCGTCGAAATCTTGCGCGTCACCGCCGTGTACAAGCTCGGAAACAGGATAAACATCCCCGCCAGGATAATCGCCGCAATCAACAGACCATAAACAATCACCGTCTTGTAGGTGACGGCATGCCATTGCACTTCCACACGATGTATCTTCGGCGGAGCGGCGGGCTCCATCGGGCGCGGCGGTTCGATAGGTGTCTGGGTAGGCACGGTTCAGGCGCACTCGTAGCGCCATTTTCGCAATGTAACACAGCGTTTTCCCCGCCGCCTGAGCCGCGCGCCCCCGCGTACTCAATCAGCAAATAGCACTTCCGCGGCTGGCCCCCGTACTTTCCCCCCGAATCAGTGACGCAGAAAATAGCTGCGCTTATCCAAGTTTGCTGCCACCGCCACATCGAAAAACCCGATCATCATTTCGTCATAGGTTTGCTCGCCCCAGCGAACCGCGGCACGCGGGTCCGGATTGTGCGGGTTGTTGGCAGAGTTGTCGTACCAGGCGACTGCTTGCAACTCCGCGCCGGCTCTCAGCAAACGTGGTTCCGCAAGCCGGTAGCCCATCTGCCAGTGGAAGTGGTAACTCACGCGCAGCAGCGTTTCGATCTCCAGGCCCAATGCGCCGCTAAGACCCGTCCCGAGCGATTCTCCAGCTCTGTGCTTTACCAGGTTGTACTCAAACCGCTTCCCGCGCAGGTGCATGTGCGGGAAAAAACTCAACAACATCGCATCGTTGGGTAAAGTTCCGCGAGCCTCCACGCGAAAATTGCCCACCCCCGGCGGAATCACGAAATGATCGTTTGTGAGTTGCAGCGTGAGCACTCGCTGCGGTGGCGGCCGCTTCGAAAAAACCAGCCCGACGCTGCTTTGGTCCGCGACCGCTTTTCCACTCGTGGTGTAATGCATCTGGAAAACCAGATCGGAACCGGCGGGAACAAATTTCGCCATCGTCGCCGGCCACTCGTCCGGCGAACTTCCCGGAGCGTACACCAGCAGAATGTCACTGTCCGTCCAGTGCGCTCCGCGGCGATCCTCCTCGTTCTTCAGCGTCGCAGCGGTAAACGCTTCCCCTGCCGGCGCATGGCGCAACCAGTTCGCATCCGGCGGCCGTATGTACACCACCGCGTGATGCACATTGGCCCGCGCCGATGGCAGCATCTCCGCCATTTGCACCCAGCGGTCCTCAGCGAAGTGTGTAGGCACAATTTCGTAGGTGTAATCCACATCCCCTGTCGCCGGCAGCGCCACCGGCTGCGTCATCTTCACCACTAGGTCCGGCTCCGGAATACTCCAGCCCTCCGCCCAATCATGCGGCGCTGGAGCGTCTCGCGGATCGCCCGCGGGCGCCTTAGCCGCGGCCCACGCCGCAAGCGTCGCTATCTCCCTGCTGCTTAACGAAGGATCGTTCGAAAAACGCCCAATTCCCGCCACCGCAAACCACGGCGGCATCGATTTGTTTTGCGTCGTAAAGCGAATCGCTTCCGCGTATTGGCTCGCCTGCTCATAGGTCTCAAACGACATTTGCGCAATTCCGCCCGCCCTATGACAAACCTCGCAATGCCCCCGCAAAATCGGCAGCACGTCCCGATAGTATGTCGGACCGCTCTTACCCAATTGCCCTTGCCCAGCCATGCAAGTCAGCAAGACGCCGACAATCATCGCGGTCGAACTCGTGCCAATCATTCGCACACTTGCCACCCCGGTTCTCCGGCATGCATCGCACTAACCTGTTGCTCTTTTACTCGTAACGCAGACAATTGATGGGATCGAGATTCGCTGCGAGATTCGCTGGATAGTACCCGAAGAACAATCCCACACCGACGGAGATCACGAACCCGATCGTCACCCAAAGATACGATAGCGTCGCAGGCACCGAAGGCACAAACGTACGCACCATCGTGGATATGCCCGCCCCAATCAGGATGCCGATCGTGCCGCCAACCAGCGTCAGCGCCACTGCTTCCAGCAGGAACTGCAGCCGGATGTCCGCGCGTCGCGCTCCGATGGCCTTTCGTACCCCGATCTCCTGCGTCCGTTCGGTTACGGAAATCAGCATGATGTTCATCACCCCGATGCCGCCCACCAGCAGGCCAATCGAGCTAATCACAGTCGTGAGTATCACCAGCGCGCCGGTCAGTTTGTTCCACAAATTGCTGAGGAAGTCCGGCGAGCTTATCTCGAAGTCATTCTCTTTGCCGGCCGGAATACGCCGCAGCCGCCGCATGGCTTGAATCACCTCGCCTTGCGCGGTTTCCACGTTCACGTTTTCCGGCACCGTGAACAACATGATCAGTTCCTTTGCCTCCGGGTACTGCTTTTTGAAGCTGCTCAGCGGAATAATCACGAAAATGTCCACGCCGGGGCCCAGGAACAGGCCCTGATCATGCTGGAAAACGCCAATCACTTCGTACACCGCGCTGTTTATGCGCACGGTCTTGCCGATGGCATCCGTATTCGGGAATAGCGATTCGCTGATCGCGGCGCCCAGCACCACCACCGGGCGGGCGTGCTCCTGGTCGAACGCGCTGATGAAGCGCCCGCGTTCGATCGCGAACAGCGGTATCGCTTCGATGTACTGTGGTTCCGCTCCGCGCACGATGACCTTCTCCACGCTGCGATTGCCCCTGGTGATCAGGTTCGTGTCTCCAAAGAAAAATCCCCGAGTTCCAACCGTAGTCACGCTTTGCACGTCCGGCGCGGCCTGCCGCACGAAATCGGCGTAGTCGTATTGAAGATATCTGCGCGTGCGGATGCTCTCCGGCCAGTGCGAAGGATCCGTGCCCGGCGGAAATCGTGACAAGAAGTAGGTTCGCGAGCCGAGCGATTCCACTTTGTCTTGCACGAATTTGTTCAGCCCCTGAATGATCGCCGCCATGGAAATCACCGAAGATACCCCGATGACGATGCCCAGCACCGTAAGGGCAGAGCGCACCTTTGAAGAGCGCAAAGTGCCCATCGCCGCCAGAAAATTCTCCCGCGCTTGCGCTAGCGTCATTACCGCCATCAGTCGGACCTCAACGCTACGATCGGATCCAGTTGCGACGCCCGCAATGCCGGATAAATTCCGAAGAAAAGGCCCACCGCCGAGCTCAGGAATACTCCCATCACCGCCACCCAGGTTTGCACCGAAGCCGGAAACGGCGTGTACGTGCGCCGCGCCAGCGCCACCAGAAATCCCATCGTAATGCCCGCCAGCCCGCCCGCAATGCATTGCATGACGCTTTCCACCATGAACTGCCCGAGGATATCTGACTTGGTCGCGCCCACCGCGCGCCGCACCCCGATTTCCCTCCGCCGCAGCGTCACGCTAACCAGCATGACGTTCATGATCACGATCCCCCCGATGAGCACAGAAATCGCGCTGACCAGGATAAACACCGCGAAAAACGCCGAACTGATGCTGCGCCACAGCGCCATGTAGCTTTCCTTGGTGCCGATGAAGAAATCGTCCTCCATCGCGCCGTTCAGGTGCCGGCGTGCCCGCAAAATCAAGTGCGCCTCGTCCTGCGCGTTTTCAAATCTTTCCTTGCTCGTCTTCACATTGATCGTCAGGCTCGTCTGGTTGCCCTTCATCCGCAGAAACACCGGCAGCGGCACCATCACGAAGTTGTCCTGATCCTGCCCCAGCACGCTGCCAACCTTCTCCATCACTCCTATCACCACGAGTTCGTCACTCCCCAAACGAATCGTTTTGCCCACCGGGTCGACGCCCAAAAATAGTCGCTGTACCAGCGTGTCTCCAATCACGCAGACGTCCGTGTGGTGCTCCACTTCCGATGGCGTGAAGTATCGTCCCATCTCCACGTTGCGCGTGTCGATATCCGCCATGTTCGCGGTCTGCCCGTACAGGTTGACGTCCGTCACTTCCTTGTCGCCCGCTCGCGCCCGCACCGTATTGCTAGCCGTTGCCCCCACCTCTTCGCAGTCCCGGCACCCTTCCGCGATGGCGCGCATGTCATCCAGCTCGATTTTTTTGTACTTCAGCGCCTTCAGAACAATCGTGAAGTCCGTTACCGCAAATGGCGTTCGCGCTATCTGAAATACGTTTGTCCCCAGGTTGGCGATTTTCTTTTCGACGAACACATTCGCCCCCTGCACGATGGTCATCACCGTAATTAGCGTAGCCACACCCATCGTTAACCCCAGCATGGTCAGCGACGTGCGCATCTTGTGCGCACGCAGCGCGCTGAAGCACTGCTCCAGATTGTCCCGGATGGCTAACATGGACTGTGAACCTTCCGCTTTGTCTTGAATCCGACCAAACGCAAGCCCTGCCAGCAGAGCTCCGCAACCCTCTATAGAGACTACGAGAAACGTGTCGCGAGAATTACAAAATTCGTTCTGATTTAAGCGGTTCTCCCCGAATCGGCGTCAAACCTGGTCAACGCCGCAGCGTCGTCGGTTCTCTCCAGCCCCGCGGCAATCCCAAAGGTGGCCCAGTCGTGCGCTGAGTGCGCCCAGGCGTCATTATATTGCGACGGAACGCTAAGGAAACGCCCTGCGCGGGAGGTAGAATCAGAGGCGCGTATCCCTCGACAATAGGAGAGGACTTCATGTTGCTAGAAAACAAGATTGCTGTGAGAGCCCGGCGAATCTTCAGTGACGTCCCTCATGTATGGACAGAAAGGATGGAAGATCAACTCATGAGTAATCAAAATTTCACCACCACCTTTACGGTAGATCAAACTCCGGAAGAAGCCTTCGCTGCCATCAATAATGTTCGTGGATGGTGGCCAGGAGAAATTGAAGGTAGCACCGACAAACTCGGCGATGAGTTTACGTATCGTTACGAAGACGTCCATTATTCCAAACAGAAGATAACAGAATTAATTTCCGGCAAAAAAGTTATTTGGCTTGTTTTAGACAGCTCCCTTAATTTCATTGAGGACAAAAGCGAGTGGAAGGGCACAAAAATTACTTTTGAAATCGCTAAAAAGGGTGACAAAACCGAGGTCCACTTCACCCACGTGGGCTTAGTTCCTGACTATGAATGTTATGGCGCCTGCTCAAACGCATGGGGCTCCATTATTAACGGTAGTTTACGGAGCTTGATTACTACGGGTAAAGGGCGGCCCAACCAGAAACTATAAGGGGATGGGAAAACGATATCGAGATCGACAACTGGAACTAAGCCTCACCGGCCAAAGTGGGTTGGTTCGCGGGCGACTGAGGTCACCTAAAGCTGTGGTAATGACAAGAAAGAGAGAAACGATGAATGATGAAAATTTCACCGCCACATTTACGGTAGACCAAACTCCGGAAGAAGCCTTCGGGGCCATCAAGAATGTTCGTGGATGGTGGTCAGAAGAGATTGAAGGTAGCACCGAGAAACTCGGTGATGAATTTACTTACCGTTTCAAAGACGTTCACAATTGTAAAATGAAGCTAATAGAAGTCATTCCTCACAAGAAAGTCGTTTGGCTTGTTGTGGATAACTATTTCAATTTTACTGAAGACAAAACCGAGTGGAAGGGCACAAAAATCATCTTTGAAATCTCTCAAAAAGACGATAAATCGGAAATCCGTTTTACCCACTTGGGTTTAGTTCCCGAATATGAATGTTTCAATGTCTGTTCAAACGCATGGGGCTCTTATATCAACGGTAGTTTACGGAGTTTGATTACTACAGGTATGGGTCACCCCAACCCGAAAGAATAAGGGGCCGATCGGCCTGGCCGGCTAATTTCTTCTCTTTGCTCTGTCGAAATCGACTCACTTTACCCGTCAACGCTATAGAGGCGGCATAGCGGTCAAAGCTTCGCCACCAAGGAGGTGAACGATGTGCCCATTCTGTTTGGCGACTATGGGACTAATCGTTGCCGGTGCGGCTTCGACCGGCGGGCTGGGGGTGTTGGCCGTGAAACTGTCTCGCAAAAAGAATGCAGCAGGAGCAATCGTCCCGAATTCAGACAAAAGGAGAAATCAAGATGTCAACGAGCACGATAGAGAACCCGAAAATAGTGTCGCGAGTTGAATGGCTTGCGGCTCGCAAAAGGCTACTGGCCAAGGAGAAGCGGCTCACGCGCGAGCGCGACGCTCTCGCTGCCGAACGCCGCCAGCTTCCCTGGGTTAAGGTCGAAAAGAACTATGTTTTCGATTCACCGGGTGGCAAGAAAACTCTTGCCGACCTCTTCGACGGCAGAAGCCAGCTCATCGTCTATCACTTCATGTTCGGCCCGGAGTGGAACGAAGGCTGCCCCAGTTGCTCCTTCAACATGGATCACACGGATGGTGCGTTGGTGCACTTGGCGCAACGTGACGTTTCCTTCGCAGCGGTTTCACGAGCACCCTTGTCCAAAATCGAACCGTTTAAAAAGCGCCTGGGCTGGCGGTTTGCATGGGTCTCGTCGTTCGGAACCGACTTCAACTACGACTACCGCGCTTCGTTCACCGCGGAGGAGATGGCCCAGGGCAAGGTGGACTATAACTTCGATCTGGTGGAATTCCCAAGCGCGGAAGCGCCTGGAATCAGCATCTTTTACAAGGATAAGGCCGGAAGTATTTTCCACACCTATTCCGCCTACGCTCGCGGGACCGAAAACGTCATGAACACTTACAGCTACCTCGACCTGGTTCCCAAAGGCCGCGATGAGGATGGCCTGCCCTTCACGATGTCCTGGGTCCGCCATCACGATCGCTACGCGGATGGCTACTTAGCCGACGCCGATAAGCCATACTGGCCTGCGGACGCCGTGCCCGCACGCTGAATATTTGAGCACCCTCCAGCGGCTCTGGCCTGTCGTTGCTAGGATGACGGCAGGCCAGGGCGGGTCGCGTGGAGCACTGGAAAGCCGAACTACTTTTTGACAGG
>Ga0209648_10002776_pt1 | contig 14603 bp, 26 predicted proteins | sample GraSoi2013_115cm_FD_185830 | JGI IMG/M metagenome (GOLD analysis project Ga0209648, IMG submission 185830) | Grasslands soil microbial communities from the Angelo Coastal Reserve, California, USA - Sample 9_17_2013_115cm (SPAdes) (version 2) | ecosystem: Environmental > Terrestrial > Soil >...
GCGAGTTCCTGTGGCGGCGCCCTCCGTCGTGCCCGCGTGGGCTCCCGCTGTACCTGCTCAAAGAAGGGGACTGCCGCGCTCTGGCTGCGAGCGTCTCCTGCGGTCAGGACATCGCGGGAGATGGGGCCTTCAGCCTAGGGATGATCGCCGACTACATGGACAGCCTGGTTACCTACGGCGCTGCGTTCTATCGAAATCTCTTCTGGGAGGCCGGTCTCGTAGGCCAGGTGCTGTACCTCGAAGCTGAAGCGGCGAGCATTCGTTCTACCGGGATCGGCTGCTACTTCGATGATCCCGTTCACGAGGTGTTCGGCATCTCTTCGCGCGACTGGCAGAGCTTCTACCACTTCACGGTGGGTGGCCCCGTCGAGGACAAACGGCTCACGACGTTACCAGCGTACAAGTTGGAGGATGAACGATGAGCCCCCCTGACATCCGTCTCAGCAAGTCGGATAGAACAGCTGCCCGGACAGATTCGAAAGCTTGTGGAAGTACGCAACGGACAAAAGCACGCTACCGAGCGCAAGTTCTTCCCCGCCTACGTGCTGGCCAAGATGGAGCTCACCGACGGAGGCCTACCACCTCAGCGGAGGAGATTTTAGTTTATCACAGGAGGGCATCATGAAGATCCGCTGGGCCCTCTTTTCTGCCGCGATCTTAATTGGGTTTCTACCGAGTCAGGTGACCTCGCAAGAAGCCGTTTTAGGACAAGGTAATATCTCGTGTGGTTCCTGGATTGAAAATCGCCGGGATGACAATCCTCTTGCAGCGACCAGAACCGCCTGGGTTCTAGGGTTTATAACCGCCTTCAATCAATACGGTGCTAAGCCTCAGCGTGACGTGTCTGGAGGAAAAGACACTGAAGTACTGATGGCTAGGATTGATGATCATTGTAAGCGGCATCCGCTCGATAATTTGTATAAGGCTTCGGCCGCGCTCGTTGATCAGCTCCGACAGTGAACTGACAGCTTCGAGCGGCGATTAAGGATGCGGTTTTCGGTACACACAGGGAAGGACTTGCCACAACGCACCGGGTACCCGCCTGTCGAGTTGCGCCTCCGCATGATGTGAAGACAGATCAGCGAGTAGATCAGTTTGTGCGGCTGCGCGATGCGATTGAGGAGCGAGCATCGCGTAAGTTCTTCGAAGGGCCAGTCGAGGCTTGGCCCTTCTACTATGGGGCCTCAACGGCCCCACGTACATTTTCGATCTGATAGCTGCGTATTGCGGTTAGCCTCCATGTCTCAACAAGTAATAGACACTCCTGTAGTTTCTCCAAGTTGATCGGAGGTAACGCTAGGACCGAAGGGCGTGAGGTGTTCCAGGTGCGAGCACCGAAGACAGGAAGGCTCTTTCAACCGTCCTTGCAATTCATCACACCCGGAAAATCCTGCCGTAGCGTGCCTTGATTTCCTCTCTCTGCGCCTCCATCGCCACTGGATCAGTTTTCATGAGCTTGATCGTGGACAGCGGCCGGCGTCCAGCCTTCTCCTTCACAAGCGCATGGAATGAGCACAAAGCGGAGGCGTCGATCAGGACCTGTTGGGCCTCGACGCTGAACAGGAAGCTTTGGAACAAGCGCGCCGCATTGGGATTAGGCGCGCTCTGGAAGACGCCACTTGGAGCGGTGATCAGCGGCGTGCCCTCGACAGCATAGGCTGCCTCCACTGGCGCACCCTGTTCCTTCAATAGCAGCAAGTCGGAGCTGGCACCGTCGGCTTGTACGGCTCTCTCGCCGAGCGCGAGCTTGTTCGGCGGATCGAGTGCCGACTGTACCTGCATGACATTCTGCTCGGCGAGCTTCTCGAAATAAGACCAGCCGAGATCGCGCGCTAGCTGAAACGTCGCGGTGAGGATCGTGCCGCTATAGTCTGGGTGGCCTTTTACAATCTTGCCCTTCCACTTGGGATCGAGCAGGTCGGCGAAGCTCTTTGGCGCATCCTCAGGCTTGACTAGATTGGTGTTGTAACCGATGGGACTGAGCAGGGCGAACGCGGTTGCGTACATGCCATCCACATCGAGCTGCTCGCGCGGCAAGTGCTTGGCCACGTCCTCTGGCACGTAAGGCACGAGCAAGCCGTTGCGCTTCCAATGGATAAAATGTGCCGCGTCCGTGCTGCAGACGACATCGACTTCATAAATCCTAATTTCTTCTTCTTTGCCGACGCGCTGGAACACGCGCTCCGCTCCCGATCGCTTCACGCGGACGGCAATACCAGGATACTTGGCTTCGAATGTCTTGCCGAGGGTTTCTGCGGCCGGAATTGCCATAGCGGTGTAGAACGCGACCATGCCTTCCTTCCGAGCAGCCTGGATCATGGCCGGGCTGACCGGGGTTGGCTCTGGCGCCGCACCCTTGAGCGGCTCCGGAAAAACAGCGCTAAACGCCATTACCATCGATGCGTTGAGCACATCACGTCTCGAAAACTTCCGATCTCGCATGGCGTTCGCTCCCCTAACGGCGGCCTCGCGCGAGCGGGCCCTGGTTATGCCAGCCACTCTAGCACGCTCCTTCGTCAGTCGAGCAGAGCAGCCAATCCCCGGTCGATGACATCGAACTCCGGCGCCACGCTCCGCGAGATCATCCGCAGTCCCGCCTTCGGCGCGCGGAATTGCCCATTGCCCCCGCTTGCCCCGCAGGCTGCCCGACGCGCCGGCCCGAACCGTAGGGCGTCCGCGCTTGGAAGTGCACCGCACGAGGGCGCTACAGCACGCGTTATTCCTGCTGGCCATGTTCAGACATGCAGGCCCGATACGTCTGGATCTCGGTGTCGCCCCAGGTATATTGCCTATACTTCGCGGCCCTGAGATTGCACTCGTGTATGGCCGCCGCCCGCGCAGCGCTCATATGATCCTCGCTTCGTTGCGCGAAGCTCGGCGATGCCAGCGCAGCAAAGGCGAGCCCCAAAGCAAGTGCAGAGACAGGCGCAGTCAGATGCTTGTTGACAGTGATCATGGCGGTCTCCTTTTTTCGAGATCCGCACGTGTGATCGAAGGAATGTTTTGATAATCGAGAAAAGTGGAATGGCTTTGTTGCTAAAGCTTAATAATCGAAGCGCAATTTGGATGCGCGACTCGCCGTACAGGTGGACTCTCAAACGGATCACTCTGGGTCCGTTCGCTGGCGCTTGGTCGATCGCATCCCCTCAGCCGTGTGTCTGTTTCCTCGAGGTCATCGCAAAGTTCACGAGGACGGCAGTCACGACGTTCGCCACCAAGGCGATCTCTCCTCCGAAGGAGTGACGTCGTCGGGCATATGCACCCAATAAAGATCGATGCGCTCGGTCCTCAGTCGCTTGAGGCTCGCCTCGACCGCCGCGTGCCGAATGAGCCGGCCCCGAGGACCAATTCCGAGACCCGCAAGCCGGTTTGGCGTCCGAACACCTTGTAGCGCACGGCTAAACTCCCGTTCCCGAGACGCAACCCGCGACCTGCCCGTTAAATGACGGTTGTCTTCATTGTTGATTTTACATGATGAGCATCATATTTGGAGTCGATGGGGGACCGCACGCAGGAGCGCCGGCATGAAGGTCAGCAGGGAGCAGGCAGCCGCCAACCGGGAACGCATCGTCGAGGTTGCCGGCAAGCTGTTCCGCGAGAACGGCTTTGATGGGATCGGTGTCGCCGATCTCATGAAGGCGGCCGGCCTGACGCACGGCGGTTTTTACGGTCACTTCAAGTCGAAGGACGATCTTGCGGCCGAGGCATGCAGCCGCGCCATAGCCCGTGCAGCAGAAAAGTGGGCCGCCCTCGCCCGCATGCCTCGTGGCGATGCGCGCGCCAAGATCGTCAAGCAGTACCTGACCGAGTCCCATTGCGATGGGCCCGGGAAGGGATGCCTATTTGCGACGCTTGGTTCCGATGTCGGGCGCCAGGGACGTGCGATACGACGAGCCTTCCGGGAAGGTCTCGGATCCTTGGTCGACGTCCTGGCGAAAGTGGCTCCGGGTCGATCGAGCGCTGCAAAGCGCAAGCAGGCTCTGGCGGATATGGCGCAGATGGTTGGAGCGATGGTGCTGGCGCGGGCAGTCGGCGACCGAACGCTCGCGAAGGAAATCCTCGATGCGGCGATTTCCAGTCTAACGCCGGCGGCGCATTGATCCTGGGACACCACGATGGGTGTCGACATGATGCAGGGCAATCACTTTTCCAAGCTGAGCGCATTCGTCGCTGTCGCCGAGCACCGCCATTTCTCCAGGGCCGCAGCGCAACTGGGAATCTCTCCGTCCGCTCTGACCCAGGCGATACGCGCGCTCGAGGAGCACTTGGGCGTTCGCCTGCTCAACCGAACAACCCGAAGCGTGTCCTTGACCACTGCAGGCGAGCAGCTTCTTCACCACATGCAGCCCGTCATGGGCGCCATCAATGACGCGCTTGATGCGATGAACAGCTTTCGCGACAGCCCGCGCGGAACTCTGCGGCTGAGCATTGTACGCGCCGCTGCCATATCGATCATCGCGCCCCTTGTGTCGGCGTTCTTGCGCGAATACCCCGACATTGCGCTTGAGATCATCACGGATGATTCCGAGGCTGACATCATCCACGAACGAATCGATGCCGGCATCCGCGTCGGCGAGTGCATCGAGAAGGACATGGTTGCCGTACGAATCTTCAACGAATATCGAATGGTCACCGTCGCGTCCCCCGAATATGTCGCCAAACACCCGGTGATCTCGACGCCCGAAGATCTGCGCGCACATAATTGCATTCAGCGGCGCTGGACCAAGGATGGAGCGATCCACCCGTGGGAATTCGAATCGAGCGGACAGCGCTCGCAAGTGGCGGTCGGCGGCTCGTTTGTCGTCAACGACCCCAATGTCATACTCCAGGCCGCGATCGACGGCGTCGGTATCGCTAACCTCGCCGAGATGATGGTCGCTGCGGCAATATCGGAAGGTAAGCTCGTTCCACTGCTGAGAAACTGGGAACGCCGGATGTCGGGACTCTTCCTTTACTACTCGAGCCGCCGCCAAGTACCCGCTCCGGTGCAAGCCTTCATCGCCTTCATGCGGCGCCACAAAAACGCTGTTCGATCAGGCCAAACAGCTCAGCCGGGTCCAGCTGATGATCAAATGATCTCCTCGCAGCCACGTTCTGCCCCGACGCGGCCGGATCTTTCTCTTGTCTGAAGTGCATTTGTGGATGATGTCAGCGAGCCGGCCGACTACAACACCAACCGCCCGCACTCGAGCCTCAACGGGCTCACACCGACTGAGTTCGCAGCACGCCCCGATCAGGGGCATAACCGGAACAGACTCTCCCTATAAACGAGGGCAAGTTGGGGAGCAGGTCACAAGCGGCTCCGAAACGCACGCCAAGGTTTAAATGTCGTTGCGAATCTTTATTGCCTCTTCGACGGCATTCGCCAGATGAGTAGAAATCCAATCATATCGGTCCTTGCTTGTCGCCCCTGGCCGCATACCACAAAATTCCTGCGATTTACGATCGCCGCGAGTTTGTCGCAGCCGGTGGCCTCATCAGCTACGGTACGCACCTGCTTGATGCATACCGCCAGATTGGCGTGTATGCCGGCAGGATCATCGCAGGAGCCAAGCCATCCGACCTTCCTGTCATGCAGCCAACCAAGTTCGAGCTGGTCATCAACCTCAAGAGGGCCAAGACACTCGGCCTCGACGTGCCGGACAAGCTGCTCGCGCTCGCCGACGAGGTCATCGAATGAGAAGGCGCGAGTTCATCTTGGCTCTCGGCGGGACGGTGGCGTGGCCCTTCGCGGCGCATACGCAGCAGGAGGGCATGCGGCGCATCGGCGTGCTCCTGCCCGCGGATCCGATGGAGTTCGAAAACGCTCAATTAGCTTAAGCTGGTGTCAGCCAAACCGGCAGCAGCCCATTGAGCTTGAATGCTTTCACGCCAACATAAGGCGGAGACCACTCTCTTTTTCTCGGTCGCGCATCAAGAATTCAAAAACTCACGATCATCCCCCTGGAGCGCTCATGCCGACAATCGCTCTGGTGGGGCTTCCCGAAAGCGGTATCCCACACCGTAGAGCGTATCAATCATGTCGAACGCATGGTCGACCGCTATGAATTTCTTGCGCACTCGCTTGATGTGACTATCGATTGTACGGTCGTCGACATGAACGTTATCGGAATATGCTGCATCCATTAGCGCGTTACGACTCTTGACCACACCCGGACGGGTCGCGAGCACCTGCAAAATAAGGAACTCGGTGACCGTCAGTGTGACTGGTCTACCCATCCAGGTGCAGGCATGTCGTTCGGGATCAACCAGTAACTGACCCTGCTCCAGTATTTTGGTCGAGAGTTCTTTGGTGTTGTAACCATCCTTGTAACTATCCTTCACCGTAGCGCGTCGCAGTGCCGCCTTAACGCGCTCCAACAGGACCCGCTGTGAAAAAGGCTTGCGGATGAAGTCGTCCGCACCGACCTTGAGAGCACACAGCTCATCAATTTCCTCCTCCTTTGACGTCAGCAAGATCACCGGCATGTCGGAGTTCTGCCGCAGGCGCCGCAGAAGCTCCATTCCGTCCATGCGTGGCATCTTGATGTCCAGAATGGCAAGATCCGGTGGGCTCGTCTTAAATCCTCCGAGCGCGGATGCGCCATCAGAATAGGTCATGATCCGGTATCCCTCGGCCTCGAATGCGATGGATACCGAAGTGAGGATGTTGCGGTCGTCGTCGACCAGCGCAATGATCGGCATAAGCCCCCTCTTCCGAGTGCGTCCCCGCGTCCCGCTTCTTCAACGCGCAAAGCAGGACAGAAATGAGACCGCGGGTCGGCGAATGCAAGGCTTGACGATCTCGAATTGGCCTCGATTGGACGAGGCTTTGGCTTCCAACTCGATGAATTCACGTCACTTGACTTGCGAAAAGGCGCGAGAACAACGACAAGAGGCGCAACAGCGATCGACGCCGAGCCTCCAAGACGAACCGCGCCGCTATACCTGTCGCTCTGTGCGCATTACTGGCGGAAACCGGCGCGATGCCAACGCACGAGGGTCTCGGGCCGGATGATCGTGATGGCCTTGAGGACTGATGGAAACCATCGATACAGCTGGACCAAGAAGAAGCGATCCCCATTCGTGAGATGAACACGACCGCGCACCTTCCGCCGCAACACGATTAGCTGATGTCGGAGCGCCGCGTTCTCTGCCTCAAGTCGGCCCTTCGACTTGAACAGCGAGGCGAGCAGGGCCAGGAAGAAGCATAACGGAGCGATCATCGCCGGTGACGTTAGGCGGTTCGCTCACGTGATCAATAAGGATGGAGTTCTCGGTATACACAGGTGAAATCCTCGCTCCATCAACATCCCGATCCTCTTTTGCGCGGCCGGCCGCATGATCGAGGCAAAGAGAGGCGGGATAACCGCTCGATTGAACAGCCTAGCTTCTGCGTAATTACGAATTCGCCATGGACACGGTCGCGGTCAGCCGTCTTGGGTTTGCGGTAGGGACGGCGGCAGTGGAACGCGCCATCACCCCGTCGCACTTCCGATTATTGCTGGCTTTTTTGCGGGATTGGGACGTTACCGGTCGGCCCGATCGCAGTTACCTGTAAGATCACTTCACCGTCCTTCGCCCACGCATAATGCGGCGATCTCGCGGGTTCGGAATATAACGTCCCCGCAGGATAAGCCTTGAGCTTGCTCTCGTCCCATTGCTCGCCGACTGCGAAGTAGAATGTGCCGGACATGACCAAGACCGTTCGAACCGTATCAGGATGCCAATGGGGCATGACCTTCATGCCCGGCATAAATTTGATGCGGTCGACGTACAGCCCGGGCTGGGAAGAGTCGCCGAACAGCGTCGCATGTTGCGGTGCTCCGGAAAGCCCTTTGTAGACAATATCCTGTGGAAGCTTAACAACGCTGGTGTCAGCGTTCTGAGCGTGAGCGGGGGCCCACACTCCGGCCGCACAAATGGCCAGCAATAGAGAGACTGTGCGCGTGCCCATGATTGTCTCCTGTTGGAGCGATGCAAATAAGGCCAGGCGTGACCGGCCGCAAAGCATCGTTTCTCTAGCATGCTTTAGAATTTCTCATGATATCGGATCCGCAATGGCAAGCCCACCGCCTGGGTGTACCGAAAATTAGATTCTGCAATGTTGGTGGTGAAGTCCGCGGAGCCCCGCGACTTCCGACGGCTGGTGCTGTGCGCACGCTGAACCGTGCATGACGGCAGCGCCATAGAGGTAACGCGGCTTCTCGCTGATGCACATTGAGCTGATTCGTGCGTAGCTGTGCGGCTAATTTTGTCTTCGAAGAACCTCAACAAGAATACGGGCCTGTTCCATCTCGCCGGCATAGAGGTGGCACCATCTGCTCAAGCCAGGCGATCTCGAAGTTGCTTGACGTCCTTTTCTTGGGCAACAATTTCTTTTTCCGTGAGTGGTGGCTTGACAAGCGTCAAAAGCGCTAGTGCGTGAAAGCCTTCCGCGTCCGGTGCAAGACGCTCGCAGGCAATAGAAGCAAGTCTGGCGAAGGCAATCATTTTAGCGAATGTTTCGCGACCGGGCCGATTGTCCTGCGCTGTCGCTCCGCAGCCACCGATGGCCAGGCAGATCAAGAAGGCCTGACCTACCGCTCGCCATGTGGAGTGAGCCAGCTTTGGTAACAAGACCGGTCGCAATTAGCTGCCAGTCGGGTTTGTAAACGCGGCGGCGAAGAGGCCCGACATCGAGCCGCCGATGATAATGGCACGCGGGCGAGCCTGCGCCCGTCACGCCTCATGGATAACTTCGTTGAACTGTTCCGGATTGCTGACGCATGGGCGGAGGCTATGCCCCTATCTCTGGGTCCTGCCCCATCTTCCGAATTAAGGCGGCAAAAATCCGGTCGAGGGCGGCTTGCAATTCAGCAGCCAGCAGATCTGATGCCGCAGGATCAATGCCCTTCACAGAAGTAACCGATGCGTCCTCCATTACCCGTTCGCGATAATCCTCAACCTCATCAAGGTCGCGATTACAGGCCAGGCAAATCAGATGTTGAACCAAAATCTCCAGCGCCGTGATTCGAGCGACAAGCTTTATTTCGCCTTCGGTTGCAGGCATGACGCCATCCGCCTGACTATATCGTTACTTGTGCCGCCGCTGCTGGCGCCTCTTCACGACGAAAAGGCGGGGTCGAGGCCTGCAAGCGCCCGATGCTCGTGGGGTGAACGTTGTAGGACCGCGCGATATCCGACTGCGTCTCGCCCTTAGCAAGGCGCCTGAGAGCTTCTTGCCGCTGGTGGGGGGTGAGCTTGCTTGGACGACCGAAACGCACGCCACGGGCTTTCGCACGCTTCCTGCCTTCGCCGGTACGGGCGCGGATAAGGTCACGCTCGAATTCGGCTAGGCCGCCGAGCACGGTGAGCATGAGCTTGCCGTGCGGCGTGGTGGTGTCGGCCCATGTGTCCTTCATAGACTTGAAGCCTGCTCCTCGGTCGGCCACCTCGTCCAGCACGTTGAGCAGGTCGCGCGTTGACCTTGCCAGCCTATCGAGGCGCGTCACGACCAACACGTCGCCCTCCTCAAGTCGGCGGATCACCTTCACAAGCTCGGCGCGGTCAGCCTTGGCGCCGCTCGCCTTCTCGCGGTAGATCTTGGCGCAACCGGCGCTCCGCAGTTCGTGCTCCTGCAAACTCAAATCTTGGTCGCGCGTCGAGACCCGAGCGTAGCCGTACATCGTCATCGGTTTGCTCCGCTTTCGCAGATAAGATACGCAGCAAATAAGTGTCGCCTTTTCAATGTCAAATTTTTTCTGCTCAAGGCCGGCGAGCTGTTCGACCACCTTATCGCCGGTAGTGTCCCACGCGTCGATCCGGAAGGCGAAATAGGTCTTGGCCTTCATGCCCGAAGGATAGTCTCGACTCAGATGCGTCGGATGCCCATTTATGGGGCATGTCCCGCGTCCGAAGCCGCCCCAAGCCCGACCGCCGCCGCGCGCTCGAGTTGCTCGCGGCTAGTAGGGACGGCTGCACCGAGGCGATCCTGCTCGCCCATGGCTTCACTATCAAACAAATAGTTGAGCTTGTGCGCGCCGGACTCGCCGCCGCACACAGCCAGCGCGTGGTTATCGGCAGACGCACGGTCGAAATCGCGCGCGTGAAGATCACCGAGGCAGGCCGGCAGGCGCTCACAGATACCAAGCGATGACCAAAAAGCGCCGCGTATATCGACGGCGGCGGTCAGATCGAAGTGTCCCAGAAGGTCGCGTGGCATTTTCCATCCTGGTCTATCCGTGAAAACGCCATGGACAGCGTGATCAAGTCACTCGTGGTCTATTTCGTCCTCTGGCTGGTGATCCGGTCGTCGGGCCGGCGCACGCTCGGCCAGTTGACGGTGTTCGACTTCATTCTGTTCCTCATCGTCGGCGGCGCGGCGCAACGCGCATTGATGGCACAGGACTATTCGCTCACCCATGCCTTCCTGGTGATCGCGACCTTGCCGCCTCGAATTCCCCGGGCCGGTCGTTCGCCATCTCGTACAGCTTCTGGGCCATAGTGATCAGCGCCGCCCGCGTCAGCGGATCAGGTGTCGACTGCGCCAACGCCAAGCACTGCGCCGCCGTGCCCCTTAACTCTTCGGTACGATCCGCCATTGGTTTCCTAGCGCTGCTAGCAGCCAGAAGCACAGAGAACCTGCGCCCATTGAGAGCAGCAGTCTGTACAAAATTGCTCACTCGGAAGGCCGGATAGGGGGTCAAAAGTCTCGCGCTGCGCGGGGGAGCAGCACCGCGCGGGGCCCCACGCGCAGAGTTTTTTCTGTTCTGCCTTGTCTGCCGCGGCAGCATCAACCGCTCTGACCGGTGGCAATCTTTGGAAATTGAGCGCATCTGGGGCGGATGGCCAAACCAACAGGCGAAATCACGCTCGCCGCCCAGCCTGTCAAGGTCGGGGCTCAGTGGCACGTAGTGGGAACTTATCCAAGCGGACAGCAGGAACGCATCACGGGCTTCAAGACCGAGGCCGACGCGCTCGATTGGATCGCAAACGATTCCGCCGCTTGGCTAGAAAAACGACGGAGTCGCTGAGCGCACCGACGACGAGGCCGCCAACTGATGGGGTGGATGGCCCCCTGACGGCATCGACGTGCCAAGATTCGTCACCGACCCGGAGAAATTAGAAACCGAAATCGTAGGTCTGCTGTAGTCAACGACGCTTTAAGGAGGGCTGCGTGCCTACGAGACGACGTTTGATTGCTAGTGGAACAGCAGACACCAAACGGGTGGCCTGGACGTTACTGTCGGCTCTGTTTACCGGCGCAAAGCCAAATCGGTACACACAAGCCCCAACGGGCCGACTTCTTTCTTCCGACCAACGAAGGAGCTTGTGATGTCTAGGAAACACTGCCCTCCGGGCCTCGATGATCGGTGCCGGGATTTGGACGGCGAGACGCGTCGCAAGCGGAGCGATACGCTTGTCAGCACCCTGCGGGAAACCTATGGATCCGATTTTGCTCGCGGTGTTCGGGGCGACATGCAGCTAGGAACGTTGCTTGATCGCACGAACTCAAATTCGCTCTCAGAGTATCTTATCTAAGACGAAAACGGTAAGAGCAGCCGGGCGCGGTGCTTGCGGCCAGGGCGGTGCGGCCGCACCCGGGGCACGGCCCCCGCCCGCAGGATACCTCGCCGGGTGCGCGGCGGCGATGCGGAGGCTAGCACCGATGCCGAGGGCGCGCATCTGTACAAGATTGACCACTACTCCGCCTCACACTACCGCAGAAATTCACGGATTTTCGCCAAGAGCTCGCTGCGGCAACAGAACTCTCATTCTATATGCAAATAGACCCCGCGCCGGTCCGAGCCGAGCGGGGCCCGTCGAGAGATGGTCGAATCTCAGCTAGCGTAGCAGACTCGGTTCCATAGACATGAGTTTCAATTGCGAAGTCGTGTAGTGTATTTCAGTTTGTCTTCTTGCGGGGATCATCGGCTGGATTGACGTAATTGACCGCCCACGGCCCAACGCCGTGGACCTGAACAATCGTTTCTTCCTTGGTCCAGGCGAAGTGATTCATCTTCGGCTGCATGATCGCGACGCTTCCGACGGTTAAAGCCTGGGTCTTGGTGGTGTCGAGTTTGTCCCCCATTCCGATGTTAAAGGTTCCGGAGATCACAGTTACGTGCTCGACTGCAGGGTGCGAGTGAGCCTGGACTTTGAAGTCCGCGGGGAGCTTAAGCCTGAAAGTAAAAGGCACTGCCTCGTTCATCGGCCCCTCAATGACGGCAATCTTCGCGCCGGCTCCCAGCGCGGGAACATCGGTCCATTTCAGATCAGAAGGCGTGACAAACGTGTGCCCGTCCTGGGCAGTTGCAGACGATTGATGGATCAGGACGACGCAAAGTCCGCCCAATAGCGCGGTAACTACTGCAACGCGTTTCATAGCTTCCTCCTCGGTGTGGGAGCACTGTTAAGCGCTGTCTCATGGGCGCAATCGCTTGTTGGATCGCTGCATCGACTAACTCTCTACCCTAGGAGCATGCGCAGTGCTCTTGTTGAATAATAACACACTTCTCCAGGATCGCGACTTAGGTAACCAAAAAAGCTCTGCGAGCGGTCAGGCCGCCGCGCCGCCGAGCAGCGTGATCAACTCGCGGCGCTTTATTCGATCACCTCGTCGGCACGGGCGAGCAGGTTATCCGGCACCGTCAGGCCCATCGCCTTTGCGGTCTTGAGGTTGATCACCAGCTCGTACTTGGTCGGCGCCTGCACCGGCAGATCGGCCCGCTTCTCGCCCTTGAGGATGCGATCGACGTAGCCGGCCGCCCGCCGGTACTGGTCGATGGAATCGGACCCGTAGGAAATCAGGCCGCCGGCGGCGACGAAGAAGCGTTCAGCCAATGACTGCAAACTTCTCCTGCCTCCAACGCTTTATCTTGCACCATTGCTCACCTCGCCCAGAACGGTACGGTGCGTTCGCGCGTTTGGACACGATACCCTCAAGGCCGATGCCGCAAGCGCGTGCGTAAAGGTCCGCGCCGTCCTTGAAGTGCTCGCTGTAGATGACGCCCGGCACCGACGCCTGGGCGAGGAACGATTGGAGCAGGCGCTTTCGTTCGGTCAGCGGGGCACCGCGCGTGTCGAAACCGTCGAGATGCAGGAGGTCAAAGGCGTAGTACACCATTCGGTCACAACGCCGTCCCTTGAGATCATCTTGGAGCGCTCCGAAATTGGGCCGCCCGTCGGCGTCGGACGAGACAACCTCGCCGTCAATGACAAGCTTGACTGCGGGCAGGCGGGCGATGTCAGCCGCTATAGTGGGAAAACGCTCGGTCCAGTCCAGCCCCGAGCGCGTGAACAGCGTCACTCGGCCCTCGTGTAGGTGAGCCTGGATGCGATAACCGTCGAGTTTGATCTCATGCACGTAACCAGCGCCGCTCGGGACCTTGCTCACCAACGAGGCGAGGCAAGGCTCAATGAAGCCAGGGAACGGTGCGGCTTTCGCGCCCGGCAGCACGCGGGCGAGGACGCGGGACGATGGACGATGAAGCGCAGACACGACACGGGACATGGGAAATCAAATAGCACCAGCCGCGCGAGATTCCAGTCCCGGCCCCGCAGCCACGCAGATTTGGTGCGTTGTGCCACAAACCTCGCGCGATCTGGCGGTGAAGGCTAGCCGCCGACTGGGCGCGTCCAAAAATCCAGAAAGAGTCAGCGAGCGGCCCCCTTTTGCCATGATTGGTCGGGACAATTTGCGTTGGATGGGGGAGACGGGAGCGCGTGGCCCAGCGGCAATCTGCCGCCGGGCCTCCTCCCGCTCGGGGGGAATCGTCGCATGGCCAAAATCCAATCCGAAATCATCGTCGCAATCATAGCTGCCGTGGTCGCAGTAGCGGTCTGGCGCGTTGCGCGTAATCCGCAACTGGCCGTTCTCGCAATCGCCATGCTCTACGTCGTGGCTCGGAGCGTGATCGCGCGCGCCTTTCAGGAGTAGGGGGCACGCTCTCACTGGAGCATCAATGATGACCGGCGGGCAAGTGGCGCGCTGTCTGCCAGGCCCCCGATTCAGAGCGGGAAAAAAACAAATTACGACACTCCCAAAGTCATCGCCGCTGCGAGCGCTGGTTCCGGTAATAATCGCGGTAGTGCCTCAGATGGCCGCGCCGATCACGTCGGGCTATTCCATAAACTCCGTTAGGCGAACGCCCCCCGGCAGGGCCAAGTGATCGCGCGCGCAGCGATCATGGCGGGAACCGAGATGGGCAAGGGCGCGTTCTCAATTCATTGCAATAAGCGCGGCCATTTTTCATGCGCGAGCAGGATAGTCGCAATTATCCGGTCCGCGAGGATATGCGCCTCCAAGACGCATTCTGGGCGTGGGAGCGCGCGACGTGGGCCGTGATCGCAATTATCGTCCTGATCGCGCTCACCGGTTTGTTCGCCCATGGACCGCTGAGCGAGAGAACCGTGGCGGATGCCGGACTGTCGCTGACCTACGAACGTTTTCAGCGCGTCACCGCGTTGGCGCGATTCACCGCAAGAATCTCCCTGTCCTATGGCGATGAAGCCAGTTTGACGCTGAGCCCGGCGTTTTCCAACCACTTCCAGATCGCCGACATCGAGCCGCGCCCCCTGCGAAGCAGCGCTGGGCCGGGCGGCCTTGAATTCGTATTTCAGGCACCGGCCGCAGGCGAGCT
>Ga0209648_10002778_pt1 | contig 14600 bp, 12 predicted proteins | sample GraSoi2013_115cm_FD_185830 | JGI IMG/M metagenome (GOLD analysis project Ga0209648, IMG submission 185830) | Grasslands soil microbial communities from the Angelo Coastal Reserve, California, USA - Sample 9_17_2013_115cm (SPAdes) (version 2) | ecosystem: Environmental > Terrestrial > Soil >...
GACCATACTCCGCACCTGCGCGATTCCGTGCTTCCGTCAAACCGTCGGTATATAGGAACAGGGTGTCACCCTGGGCCAGCACGAGCCGATGGACAGGGAAGCTGGTGTTACAAAACGTCCCCAAAGGCACTCCGGTGGAATCCTTTGGCGTTGCCCCGTCACCATGGATGTGAAGCACCGGAAGGTGGCCCGCGCTGACAAACTCCACCGAACCATTGTGGGCGGCTCGTCCCACGACGAGAGTCGCGAGTTGTCCCGCGAGAGTGCTGTCGCAGAAAATGCGGTTGGCGTCTTCCACCATGCGATCGAGCGGGAGACCGGCCTCGGCGAGGGTACGGAACGTTGCATGAAGGTGGCTCATGAGCATCGACGCAGCAACACCCTTGCCCGAAACATCCCCCACCATAAAGAGCAGGCCGCCGTCTGTTTCGAAAAGATCGCAGTAATCGCCGCTCACCATGCCGGCAGGTTGATAGTGGTAGCGCGCGTCCCAGCCATCGGGTGCCAGGCCGGCCTTCGGCAAGAGAGCGCGCTGGTTGCGTGCGGCCAGGGAAAGATCGCTCTCCAAGGCGCGCTGTTCAGCGTTCGTAAGATGGTCGAGACAGAACCGCACTAACGGATCGGCCAGCAGGCGCTCCGCTTCAATGGTGTCGTGGCACATCTCGCAGAGTCCGAATGTCCCTTGATCGATACGGCTCAGCGCGGTGTCCACATCCGTCAGCAATTGAGAGATAGAAGCACTGGCGGCGGGCGAATGCAAAGCCTCGTGAAGGCGCTCGCGGCGTTGTTGCAGTTCGGTGCGCAAATGCGATTGTTCGGCAGTGTTCATACCACCTCCTGCCATAGGTTGCTGTTTTGCAGCGGAACTTTCCATCCGATTTCCTCCTTTGAATCGAGGAACACTGGAATTGGCTGAACGGCGACGATGCCGGCTCTACGCTTCCGATTCGCCGCTGGAGGGCGAGAGAGCAAGCGGCCTTGCCAAGCCGTCGCAGGTTTTTATTGGATGCCGCAGACATGCAAGACGGTGCAGGAATTTTTGTTGCAGCCGCGCGCAGCGAGCAGGGACATAGGAATCGCGAGATGGGCCGCGTTGAAGCCAGAGCCGGAAAGGGCGCTCGCTTGCGCCCGCCGGGAGCGTTATTCTTTGGTCTTGCGGCGTTCGCAGAGCGTCACGATTTTCGTTGGGTCGACGGCATCATTGTCGATTTGCATTTCGACGACTTTGCCGCTCTTGTCAATCAGATAGTTGACGCGGCGAGCTGCTTTGTACTTGGAATTGTAGAGACCGTACTGGCGGGTGACATCCCCTCCCCAGTCGCTCAGTAGGGGAAAGGTCACGGCGATTTTTTCTGCCCACGCGGCGTTGCTGAAGGTGCTGTCCATGCTTACACCCAAGACTTGGGTGTCTGCAGCTTCCAGTTTTTGCAGGTTCTGCTGGAAGTTCTGCATTTGCTTGGTTCAACCACCGGTGAAGGCGAAAATGTAAAACGCGAGGGCGACGTTTTTCTTGCCACGGAAGTCATGCAAGGACACCTGGTTGCGATGGGTGTCCATCAGAGTAAAATCCGGCGCCATGTCCCCAACCTTGACGGCGGGATCGGGCAAGGCGTCCTTCTTCTCTGTTTGTCCCCACAGCCGGTTGGCGGATGGTGGCGCACTCAGAGCGAGCATCCCAAATAACAGGATGGTGATTCCTTTGCGCATGCCTCTTGTCCTCCTTAAGATTTCTGTCGCGCAGGCCCGCGCCTGGCGCAAGCCGCAGGCGAGATGATACCAGCCAGGAAGGCGTGTGCACATGTTTGTTTGACGGCTGTTGCCTGGATTCGGCGGACTCAGATGCGGGGGAATAGTTGGAGGAGGCAAAGAGGCATGATAGAAGTGGGCGGTGAAGCGAAGAGGGGGAGGGACGTGAAACTAAAGAAGGTGAAATGGGGAGTGCTTGGCGTGGCGTCGATTGCGACCAGGAAAGTGATTCCAGGGATGCAGATGGGAGAGTGGAGTGAGATCGCGGCGATTGCTTCGCGGGACTTGAAGAAGGCGGAAGAGGCCGCGAAGAAGCTGGGAATACCGAAGGCGTACGGGTCATATGAAGAGCTTTTGGCTGACAAGGAGATTGAAGCGATCTACAACCCCTTGCCGAATCACTTGCACGTGCCGTGGTGCATCAAAGCGGCGGAGGCGGGGAAACACGTATTGTGCGAGAAGCCGCTGAGCCTGACGGTGGCGGAGGCAAGAACGCTGCTGGCAGTGCGGGAGCGCTGCGGGGTGAAAATCGGCGAGGCGTTCATGGTGAAGACGCACCCGCAATGGTTGAGGACGCGCGAACTGATTCGAAAAGGCGCGATCGGGGAGTTGCGGGCGATCGTGGGAGCGTTCAGCTATTTCAACCGGGATCCTGCGAACGTGCGGAACAAAGTAGAGTGGGGCGGTGGCGGAATGATGGATATCGGGTGTTACCCGATTACCACGTCGAGATTTATTTTTGGAGAGGAGCCGGCGCGGGTTGCGGGACTGATTGAGCGAGATCCGGATTTCAAGACGGACCGATTGGCGTCGGCGATTCTGGATTTTCCTTCGGGGCAAGCGGTGTTTACGTGCAGTACGCAAATGGTGCCGTACCAACGAATGCAGTTTTTGGGGACGGAAGGACGAATCGAGATGGAAATTCCGTTCAATGCGCCGAACGACAGAGCTACGCGGATTTTTATTGATGACGGACGCGATGTATTCGGCGGCGGAATTCGAACGGAAACGATTCCGGTTTGCGATCAGTATACGGTGCAGGGGGACGCGTTTTCGCGGGCGATTCGAGAGGGGGGCGAGGTTCCGGTGCCGCTCGAAGATGCGATTGCAAACATGGCAGTGATTGAGGCGGTGTTCCGCGCGGGAGAATCGGGGCGGTGGGAAAAACCGTAAAAGATTTTTACACAGAGTGCGCAGAGGGCGCAGAGTACACGGAGAAGAACGAAAGCAAAATACGGCGGAGAGCTTAACGGAGAGACACGGTTGGCGCAGAGAGGAAAGGTGGAAATGGCGATACGGACTGTATTGCAATTGGGGGACCCGGGATTGCGCGCGGTGGCGAAGCGCGTGGAGAATCCGGCGGCGCGGGAAATTCTTGCGCTGGTGGAGGACTTGGCGGATACGCTGGCGTATTGGCGAAAGACGACTGGATACGGGCGCGCGATTGCGGCGCCGCAGATTGGCGCGCAGGTGCGAGTTATTTTTTTGCGGCTGCCGGGCGAGGCGCCCTGGCCGCTCGTAAATCCCGTGATCACCGAACGGAGCGAAGAAAAAATAGTGGTGTGGGATGCGTGCCTGAGTTTTCTGTCGCTTTTCATGCAAGTGGAGCGCCACCGCGAGATCACCGTGCGGTATCAGGATTTGACCGGGGCGGAGCGCGAAGTTCATGCGGGAGAGGAACGGAATCTCTCGGAACTGCTTCAGCATGAGATCGACCATCTGGACGGGATTCTGGCGGTGGATCGCATTACGGACATACGCACCATGTGCACGCGCGAAGAGTTTGAGAAGAGATACCGGGCCAGCAGTCCCTATGCGGTGGAGGCCGTGAAATAATAGAACGGCGAATAAAAGCGTCGCCATGTAAAGCGAGTCATACATTGAGACGAATGAGCCTGGTTTCTTACACGACAATCGAAAGCCCCGTTGGGCCTTTGCTGCTGGCCGGCGATGAGCTTGGCCTGCGACGGGTGAGTTTTGAAAACGGCAAGCGAAGCACGCCTCCGCGGGCGGACTGGAAGCTGGACAAAGAGCCGTTTGCCGAAGTCATCCGCCAATTGCAAGCGTACTTCCGCGGCGAATTGAAAGAGTTCGATCTGCCGCTGGCGATGGAAGGAACGGAATTTCAACTTCGCGTGTGGAACGCTCTGCGCGCGATTCCCTACGGAGAAACGGTCTCGTACGCGCAACTCGCTGAGCGCATCGGCAAACCCAAGGCGGTGCGCGCCGTGGGCTCGGCGAACGGGAGCAATCCCATTCCCATCATCGTTCCGTGCCATCGTGTCATCGGCAGCGATGGCAGCCTCACAGGTTTCGGCGGCGGTCTTTCGACGAAGAGGATTCTTCTCGAACTTGAAAACAAGCAGTTGAATTTGCTGTAGACGATTCTCTGTCGAGCCAGGAAAGGCTGGGGGCTTGCACCGGGAACGAATCTAGAGTTCGCGGCGGTCAGAGAAGAGGGAAACTACAGCACGGACTGGCGCATGAAAGGCCAGAAGGAGCAGGGACGCGAGAGCGTAAATAACCAGCCGAGGTCTCATACTTGTAGAACACCGCGGTGGCGGAAATGTTGCGGTGCCTGCGGTACCCAGAATGTCCTGTCGATGCCTGCCGCTTAGCAGCCGCCGGCGATCGATGGAACTAACAAAACGCGATCGCCTTCTTTGAGGGAGCAGGATTCGCCGCCGAGGAAGCGGATGTCTTCTTCGTTGAGGTAGACGTTGAGGAATTGGCGGATCTGGCCCTGGTCGTCGCGGACGTGGCGGCCGAGATCGGGGAAACGGGAGGTGAGTTCGTTGAGCGCATCGGCGACGGTGGCGGCGCTACAGTCCACTTTCGGCGCGCCGTCCGTGAAACGACGGAATGCGGTGGGGATTTCGATGGTCACTGGCATTTTTCATTCTCCTCGGTCATGAATCTGTTTTCAGTATTCAGTTTCAGTTTTCAGTAAACAAATATTTTCAGCGATTGAAAATGGGTAGTTTTCCAATGCCGCGAACTCGCTACCGTGAAATTGTATTTCCGATCACATTTTCGCGGCTGTCGCCGTGGTCCCGAGTTGGGCATCGAGATAAGCCTCGAAGGCGTCGAGACGTGGCGCGATAGCTTCGGTAGCCGGGAATTCAGCGGCGATGGCGTCGGTGGTCTTCAGGCCGTTGCCGGTGATGCACACGACCGTTGTTTCGTCCGGCTTGATGCGGTTTTGCGCAATGAGTTTTTGCGTCACGCCGACGGTCACGCCGCCCGCGGTTTCGGTGAAAATGCCTTCGGATTCGGCGAGGAGCTTGATGGCGGCGACGATCTCGGGATCGGAGATATCCTCGGCCCAGCCGCCGGACTCACGAATTTGTTTTATCGCGAAGGGTCCGTCGGCAGGATTGCCGATGGCGAGCGAGCGCGCGATGGTATTGGGCTTTTGCGGCTCGAAGCGCGCAAGGTTGCGCTTCACACCATCGGAAATCGGCGAGCAGCCAGTAGCTTGCGCGCCGAAGAATTTTACCGGTTTGGCTTCGACCCAGCCGAGAGTGACCAATTCACGAAATGCTTTTGCAATCTTTGTGATCAGAGAACCGCCGGCCATGGGAACGACGACGTTGTCTGGGAGCGTCCAGCCGAGTTGCTCGGCGATTTCGTAGCCGTGCGTTTTCGAGCCTTCGGAATAGTACGGGCGCAGGTTGACGTTGACGAGCCCCCACTGGAAGCGGTCGGAGATCTGCGCGCACAGGCGATTCACGTGATCGTAGTTGCCGTTGATGCGCACGATGCGCGCGCCATAGACCGCCGTGTTGAGCACCTTGGCGGGCTCAAGGTCGGCGGGAATGAAGACGCAAGCGTCGAAGCCCTGCTGGGCGGCTTGCGCGGCGACGGCGTTGGCGAGATTGCCGGTGGAAGAGCAGCCGACGGTGGTGAAATGGAAACGGCGCGCAGCGGAGAGAGCGGTGGCGACAACGCGGTCCTTGAAGGAGAGGGAAGGGAAACACACGGCGTCATTTTTGAAATAGAGATTTTTCAAGCCCCAGCGCGAGGCGAGTTTGCGCGAGGCGACCAGCGGCGTTCCGCCAACGGCGTTTGGCCCAGCGAAATCTTCGGGAAGAGGGAGAAGTTCGGAATAGCGCCACATGTTGAAGTCGCGGCCGGCCAGATTTTCTCGCCGGGCAATTTTTTTCAGAGCGTCGTAGTCGTAGGCGACTTCGAGCGGGGAGAAACAGTCTTCGCAGAACGAGCGGGGGACATTGCCCCAGGTCTTGCCGCATTCGCGACAGCGGAGTTCGTAGAGCGTGCTAGTGGACATGGTGCAGATTCCTCGGTGTTCTTAGTCTTCAGTATTTCGTGATCCGTGATCCGTGTTCCGTGAAAACCGCTTGCAGCGGAGAGCGCGGAACACGTATATCACCAGATCGCTGCGATGGATCGGTTGAGACCCTTCGCTCCGCAAACCCATCCGGAGCGCAAAAGGCGCGCTGCGTTCAGGATGACAATCGTCTAAAACGTCGCATTCGATTAGGGCAGCAGGGAGGGAAGAAACGAAAAACCCTCCGCGCCAAAGTGCTCGGAGGGTCTCAGAAAATCTTCTGGGAAACTCGAAAAGCTCTTTAGCAGTTTTTTACGTGGAGCAAGTTGCCCTAAATCGCCACGTGTCGCCGCAAGCGCAGCTTCATTATTTATGCCTGAGCCGGCAGCAGATGTCAAGGGCAGGAGGCACCATAGATTGCACATCAGCGAAGGAGCAAAGATCCGGGCAACGCGTTCGAAGCGAGAAGAGAAGTGAGAAGGACGCACTGAAGTGCGCTCCTACATTTAGCCCGATTACATCGAGCCCGATTACATTTAGCAGGATTTAGTCGCTCGTGGCCTCTCAAAGTCCTGTATGAAAATAGAGGGAGAGTCGAGTATCTTTGTGAGCGCATTCCGCTTTAGTTGAGAGCTCATATTATGAGAAATGCTTTCTTTCTCGCACCTGGAATTCAGCTGGAATTGCGCCGTTGGCTCCCCAAGGGCTTGTGCGGCGTATTTTTGGGTCTCTCCCTGCTGCTGGTGGCCTGGGCAGCTCCACGTCGCGAAGCTCGGAACACTCTTCAGATCTATTTCGTCGACGTTGAGGGCGGCCAGGCCACGCTGTTTGTTACACCGGGCGGGCAGTCGCTGCTTATCGACACGGGCTGGCCAGGCAACGATGGCCGCGACGCAGACCGTATCGTCGCAGCGGCTAGAGATGCGTCAATCGCGAAAATTGATTTCGTTCTGCTGACACATTTCCATCAGGACCACGCCGGAGGAATCACTCAGCTCGCCGCCAAGATTCCAGTGGGAGCGGTTATCGATCATGGAGACAATCGCGAGCATACGGACGCCGCGACGGAGCAAACGTGGCAGGACTATCGAAAATTCTTAGCGAACGGCAATGTCAAACGGCTGATCGTCAAACCGGGAAAGGTTTTGCCGCTTCAGGGCATTCGAGCCGAAGTCATCAGCTCGGACGGCGCGTTGATCAAAAAACCTCTGCCGGGCGCCGGAGGCGCGAACACGAATTGTAAGGCTTCCGATCAGCATCCTGTCGACCAGACGGAAAATCTGCGCTCTCTCGGTACGATGATCACGTTTGGCAAGCTGCGGATTCTGGATCTCGGCGACCTGACCTGGGACAAGGAAATGGAATTGATGTGCCCCGTAAACCGGCTCGGCACAATTGATATCTACATCGTTTCTCACCATGGCTCGAGCCAGAGCAATAGTCCCGCACTGCTGAATGGCATCGCGCCGCGTGTGGCCGTCATGGACAACGGAGCCACGAAAGGCGGATCCCCTTCGTCATGGGATACCATCAAAAAGTCTCCGCGCCTCGAAGGTTTTTGGCAGCTCCATTTTTCGAACGAAGGCGGCGCGGCGCACAATTCCGCTGACTCGTTCCTTGCCAACGTGCCCGGACCCGATGCGGGCAACTATCTCAAGCTGACTGCGTGGAAAAATGGAAGCTTTGACGTTTTCAATTCGAGGACCCAAAGAAGCAAGCATTACGAGGCCTCACGCTGAACCGTCTTGGCCTCAGGCCGGATCAGGGATCGGTTCTATCCGCCCCAGTAAGAACACATAACCCGCGATCCCCAGAAGCAGAAACGCCGTTGCGCCAATGAACGCCCCGGAAAAAGAATGCGTCGACTGCACGATGTAGCCGGTAAGAATCGGCGCGGCGATTCCGGCGAGCTGACTGGAAAAATTCAAAATTCCCCCCAGTGTGCCGACGCTCTCTCGTGGAGCAACCAGCGATGGAATTGACCATGCAACCGGTGAAGCGGCCGACAATCCGCCGATGGAAATGCTGATCCAGAAAAGCGCGGTGACAGGACTGTGCGCATGTGCCGTGCCGAGAATTCCCAGGCCGAGAATCATTCCGCCGACGAGCACCACTTGACGAACGCGGACCGCGCTCCAACCGCGCTGTATTAATGCATCCACGAGCCAGCCACCCACGACCACGTCAGTGAACGTGGCGAAGAGCCAAGGCACACTGGTATAGAGCGCCGAATGAAGCAAGTCCACGTGGAGGGCGGTGGAAAGATAAGACGGCAGCCAGGTCAACAGCAGATAGAACGTGTAGTTGTAGGACGCGAAACCCAGGGCCAAGCCCCACACTTTGCGCTGTCGCAGCAAGTAAATGAGGGGGGCTCCTTTGGCGGCCCGCGCGCGATCCTCAGGCTGCGCTCCGCCCCGCGCGATGAACTGGCGCTCTGGATCCGTCAGTAATTTATCCTTGCTCGGATTTCGATAGAAGGCATAGAACAACGCAAAATAGACAAGACTGATGAACCCTGTCGCCGCAAAATTCCACCGCCAGCCGAAATAGAACAGCAAAAGGCCCAGCAACGGAATTCCAATTGCCGAAGAGAATTTCGCCGCGGCGTCAAACGTGGCGGTGGCCAGGCTGCGTTCGTCTGTGGGGAACCAGTAGCCGATGGCTTTCGCATTGGCCGGAAATGTCGGAGCCTCGCCGATCCCCAAGAGGAAACGCGCCCCAAACAAACCGCCGACGCCAGTGCAGATGGCCGCACCAAAGGAAGCCACGCTCCAGATCACCGTGCTGACGATACCTACGCGGCGGACGCCAAATCGATCCAGCAGCAGCCCGGAAGGCAGTTGGAGCAACGCGTAGGTCCAGTTGTAAGCGCTTGAGAGATAGCCGAACATCACCGCGGAAATTCCAAACGATGCTTGCAGCGCATCCCGCGAAACAGAAAGATTCACGCGGTCAAAATAATTGACCAGAACTCCGGCGCCCAGGAGAAGTGCAATCTTCCACCGTCTGCGAGGTATTCTGGCCCTGTCCGGGTTTGCTTGCGGCATCATTCCTCACCAGTTGCGGCGGCAATCATAACGTATCCCGTCAAAGATACCGCGACTTGGTTTTGCAAAATGAATCTTGCGCATCAAAAGTTTGCCTTTGACCCGAGAGGCCGCTCTTACGTATTGTGTGCGCAATATGGATCGTGTGTTCACAGCTCGTTGTTGTTCCCCCAACTGTTTTTCCTAGTTGCTTCGCTGTAGTTCCGCCTCTGGAGACTTTGCCTAGGTTGGAAGCGAATTGCGTTTGCGTGGGGCGATCTTTATGTCTTCTATGCCGACAGGTTGTGTGACATCGCTTCCTACAGGTGCGGTCCGTTATTGTCCCTCAAGGCGCTGTGATTTCGCGCTGTTCGTAGCGTTTTGTTCGCAAAATATTTTGCAGCAATCAAGTGCTTTGGCACTTCAAGGAGAAAACTAGAATGTCGTTACGCAGGTTGTTGTTTGCAGCGCTCTTGTTTCTCGCAGGTTTTGGATTTTTGGAGCTGAGTTCCGTTGAAGCACAGACTTTTCGCGGAGCGATTAATGGAACCGTGGCAGACCCGTCGGGCGCCATCGTTCCGGGAGCCCAGGTAACAGCGACAGATACGGCGACAGGGATCGAGCACTCCACCGTTTCCACTGGCGACGGCCAGTTTTCCTTCCAAGATCTTCCGCTCGGCAATTACAAAGTCACGGTTACGGCCAGTGGATTTCCGCCGTTTGCAGTGAACAACGTTGCGGTGACGGCCGGCTCCATCTATACATTGCCGGTCAAGCTCGTCTTGACGCAGCAAACCACAACGGTGGAGGTTTCGGCAGCAGCCCTTGCGCTCGATACAACGACGGAGACACAAACGACAATCGTTGCGGGAAGCGATCTTCAAGCGACTCCGCTCAACGGCCGCGATTTCACTCAGCTCGTCGCTCTCACGCCAGGGTTTAGCGGTTACTCGGGAGGCGGTTACGGTTCGCTGAACGGGTCGCGCGCGAATCAGATCAACTGGCAGATCGACGGCTCAGACAACAACGATTTGTGGCACAACATTCCCGCAGTCAACCAGGGTGGCGTGTCAGGCATCGCGGGCGTTGTGCTGCCGATCGACGCGACCGAAGAGTTTTCCGTGCAGACGCAATCCAGCGCAGAGACGGGCCGCAGTCCGGGCGGGACCGCGAATCTTACGATCAAGTCCGGCGGAAACACGATTCACGGAACGGCGTATTACTTCAACCGAAATGAATTCTTCGCCGCCACACCACCGCTGCTTTCCTCAAAACAGAAGGTGAGAAACGACCAATACGGAGCTTCGGTCCAAGGCCCGATCCTGAAGGACCGGACATTCTACTTTGCTAATTTTGAAAAACAAAAGTTCGTTATCGGTGTGCCGTCGAAGGCGACTGTCCCCTCGCTTGCGTATCAGGCGCTGGCGCAAGACGTGCTGGCAAACCCGGGAAATAAATACGGGACCTATGCTCCGGTTGCCGTCAATCCGGTATCCAAGAATTTGCTGGCGAATCTTTGGCCAAGCAGCATCTTGAACGGCCCTGCCGGGCCGAACAACTACGTCAGTACGGATCCTGAGTATGGTTACAGCTACAACGGCGTGGCAAAGCTGGACCACAAGATCAACGATAAGAACAACCTCTCCTTTCATTGGACTGTTGGACAAGGAAATCAAGTCGCGCCAGTGGGCACGAACTTCAAGTGGTACTACCAAGGGGCGCCCATTCACGTTCAGAACTACGCGTTGGTCTGGAACTCCACGTTTTCGCCGCGCCTGACCAATCAAGTGATCGCCGGAGTGAATTACTTCAACCAGGTGTTCTACGACTTTAACAATGGTATCGACCCAAAAGCCTCGGGCCTATACCTGAGTCCTAGCACTACCGTGCTCGGTGCTCCGAACCTGCGCATTTCAGGCTTTGACCAAACCGGCCGGACGCCGCCTTCGGGTCGTAACGACATCACTGGTCTTCTACAGGACACTGTTTCTTATCTCACCGGCAAACATCAATTCCGCTTCGGCGGAGAATTCCGCAAGGCCCAGTTGAACGAGTTCTACCACCGCCTTGCACTCGGCCGATTTCAGTTTAACGCGAACGGAAATGTCTCGGCCAACGACCCGAATGCACCTAAGTGGGACAACAACAAGAACATTGACTCAAACGTGAGGAACCTCGCGGACTTTCTGGCGGGCTATGTTTATAAGTCTTCGATCGCAATCGGGGATCCAGAGCGCCTAGTCTATGTGAATACTTTTGATCTGTTTGCCCAGGATGCTTGGCAGGTGAGCCGAAGACTTACGGTGAATTACGGCCTGCGTTACGACTACATTGGCCCGTTTCACGACTCTAAGAAGGACTTATCCGTGTTTGTTCCGAGCCAGGGCGGATTGGTGTTTCAAGGCGCCGGCCTCAATTCCATTTATCCACAGGCCAAGAACAATTTGTCTCCGCGGATCGGGTTCGCTTTCCAGCCAAAGAGCAATGGCGACCTGGTCGTGCGAGGAAGCTTCGGAGTATATTTTGACTCGCCGAATTTGAACCCGTTCCTGGATAACCGCCCTGGGAATAACGGCCCTAACGGTGTGGAAAGCAATCCGGCGGGATCAAATCCGGTTTCCACAATTCCGAAAAACGGCTATTCCTTACCCACGAATAACAGTTATATTTTTCCAGCGACCGGACCAGTTTGCCCGACGGGAAACGTTGCGACGTCTCCGGGCTGCGGCAAGACGATCTACAACGTCTTTTCGATTAGCCAGAATTTCCGGTCCGCCTATTTTTACAACTATAACCTCAACGTCGAGAAGAGCCTGGGGAAATCGTTTCTCTTGCAAGTTGGTTATGTCGGTAGCGAGGGACGAAAGCTTCTTACTCTTACGGACATCAATCAGCCAGCGCCCGCGGATGCGTCTAATCCCGCTACCTTACCCAGCCAGCAGCGCCGACCTTTCTTTTCTCGATTTCCCAATTTCGGCGTGATCAATGAGGTCGGGAGCAGCGGAACCTCGAACTACAACTCCTTGCAGACGACTTTGAAGATCAGGTCATGGCACCGGCTGAACTCACAGCTCGCCTACACGTGGTCGCATTCGCTGGATGAGGTGACGTACTACCGCGGAAGGCTGCCCCAAGATAGCTTCAACTTGAAGGGTGACTACGGGAACAGTGACTTCGATACGCGGCACAGCCTCTCGGCCCTCTTCAATTACGAATTGCCGGGGACTTCACGCGCACGCTGGTTGTCGAACGGCTGGCAGTTGAGTAGCTTGCTTTCGTTTCATACGGGCCAGCCATTTAACATTACAGCGAACAAGGATCAAGCGGGCACCGGAGAAGGGTTCCAGCGGCCAGACTTGATTGGCGATCCCTTTGCCGGTGTCTCGCACAAGATTGCCCCGGGTGGATACGTGCAGTGGATCAACGCCACGGCTTTCGCCGATGCTGCACCGGGGAAATTTGGTAACCTGGCCCGTAACAAGTTCTACGGCCCCGGTTTTGGTTCGGTGGATTTTTCAGTCTTCAAGAATACGAAAATCACAGAGCGCGTTTCCACCCAACTTCGTTTTGAATTCTTCAACCTGTTCAATCGAGCCAACTGGGCGCCGCCGAGCACCAACCCGTTCACGGGAGCCGACGGCTGGGTTGCCGGGTTGGGACTAAATCCATCCAATGGCTTCGGGCAGATTACGGACACCATCGGCAGTTACAACGGCGCACCTGGCATCGGAGCGGGCGAGCCATTTAACCTGCAGCTGGCTTTGAAGCTCATCTTCTAACCCTTGAACGCGCCCACGAGATGGCGCGATGGAAGTTTCTTTCCATCGCGCCATCTCAAAGCCATCGTTCGCGTGGATGTGCCGAGGGCAGGGAATTCGTATCACTTCGCCGGGCCGCTGGTTCTTGATGAAGAAACGAAAGTGAACTTTACCTATAAACCGAAATAGTCTTTGTCATCGAACGGAAAAAGCAGGTTCGCGGTTCGGCGTCCGCATCGCGCGATCCAACGCCTGCTTCTCTTCGTGTTCGAGCGGACGAGCCGCGCCCTTTGGCAGATCGCCCAAGGCCAGCGGCCCGATCGCGACGCGCACGAGTCGGAGCACTTCTACCTTCAGTTCTTCGAGCATCCGGCGGATGTGGCGATTCCTGCCTTCGTCCAGCACAATTTCGAGCCACGAATGGCGCTGGCCCTGTCGAAGCACACGAACGTTTTTCACGCGCAGAAATTCGCCGTCGCTTGTGCGGATTCCGTTTCGTAATTTCTCCAGCAGCGCTTCATCGGCGATCGCGTTGATTTGAACGTGATACGTTTTATGGAGAAGCGTTTCCGGCGCCGTAATGCGCGCGGCCCATTCCGAATCATTCGTCAGAAGCAGCAAACCTTCGCTCGCTTTGTCCAGCCGCCCGATTGGCGCAATCCACGGCAAGCCCTGGGGCAAATACGCGTACACGGTTTCACGGCCTTTTTCGTCTGCCGCAGTCGTTACCACTCCGCGAGGTTTATTCAGCGCGAGATAGATCTTCGAGCTGTCCGCCAGAGGCTGGCTGTCTATTTCGATGCGGTCTTTTCCCAGGTGCACCGGCGTTTCCGGATCGCGCCGCACCGCTCCATTCCATTTCACACGACCCGCGGCAATCAACTCTGTCGCGCGCGATCGCGAGCAATAGCCGAGTTTCGAGAGCGCCCGCGCCAACCCTACTTTCTTCATAGGCCACTCTCTACTTTGCCGCAGGAGCTGCTGCAGGCGCCGCCGTGGAAGTTGGCGCCCCAGATGGCGGTGACGCTGAAGCTTCGTGCTTCACCGCTCCATACCTCGCGGCCAGCCATTCGCGAGCTTCTTCCGGCTTGTAGTTAAAGGGGCCCATTCCGCCGCGATAAGCGATATGACCGCTCTCATCAATGATGTAAATCCGCTCCGGCCATGCGGCATAGGCATCATTGGCGGCGTTGCCCATGTCGTCGATTCCGAAGGGTAAAGGAAACTTGAATCTCCTGGTGAAATCATTCGCGATCGCCACGCGCTGCTCCAGCGTTTTCGGCTGCGCGTAGCAGACATCGTCTTTCACATTGGATTTCATCTGCCATTCGTCGGTGGGATGCGCTTCGCGAACGTAGACGGTCAGAAAATCCACGTGGTCCTTATAGTCTTCGTAAATTTGAACGACGTCGCCCACCTGGCGGCGGAAGGGCGGTCAAGTAAAACTCCCAAACACCAGCACGAGCGGCCGCCCATGGGTTCGTTCGCGGATGTGGAAGCGGCTAACGCCATCCAGCGCGACAATTCGCGCGTCCGGCGCATCGCTGCCCACCTTCAGCTTTCCGCGATGCATGTGCGGCAGGGCGTACCGCACCATGCCGTACGCGTCCTTCGGGCTTCCCGCCATGAAGGACAGCACGGCAAAAGCAGCAACGAGCAGCACGCCAAAAACACCCGCCACCCATTTCCAGAAACGATTCATGCTCTCTTGCTCCCCGGGATAGACCTACGTCCGCACGAGAAAGACAAACCCTGCTCGGAGCCGCCGCGCTCCGCAAC